>ENA-OFCX01000505-OFCX01000505.1-metagenomes-genome-assembly--contig:-NODE-505-length-19933-cov-18.064946_pt1 | contig 19933 bp, 18 predicted proteins | sample MGYA00153384_OFCX01 | MGnify analysis MGYA00153384
CCGAGCACTTTAAGTGGCTGAAACCCATTGGATGCTCCAACCCTGGGACAGTTACTAATTTTTAGTATCCTGTTTTCGCCATCTCGCTCCGATCCTTATCATTAGCTTATCTTCTCTTCCTTCAAAACTCCAGTTTTCATCTTGAATGGGGTTTACGATCAAAAATCTGGTAATTTAGAAGGATGAGCAACTTTTAATGATGGTTATTTGTAACGTTTCACATATTTGATGAAAATAGAGATCGATCAGAGCTAGCTAAGCTGCTTACGAAAGCGATCTATACTCACTGTCAACAAAACTACAGCAAAAAGTGCTAGCATTAACGCATTCATCCACAGCGACTCCAACCCTACCCCTTTGAGGATAATACCTCGAACGATTGTAATATAGTGACGTAGTGGATTAAACCAAGAAAGCACCTTGAAAAAGGGTGGCATGGCTTCAATCGGTGCAATTGCCCCGGAAAGCTGAATCATTGGCAAAGTAGTGAAAAACGTGATTAAAACTACCTGTTGCTGAGATTGACAAATCGTCGCTAAAAGAGTACCTACGCTTATACCGACTATTAAATATAATCCAGATAAACCAATAAAGAGGGGGAAACTTCCGCGAAATGGCAGATGAAAAATAAATGTTCCAAGTATTAGAGCTAGCAGTACATCGCCCATCAAAAGGACGAAGAGCGGTACAATCTTGGAACTGAGAATTTCCCATTCGGCAGATGGAGTCATTAGAAGTTGCTCTAATGTGCCAGTGTCTCTTTCTCTAATAACTGTAACAGAAGAGACAATTGTCCCAATCAGCGTTAAGACTAGCCCCATCACACCAGGTACAAAAAACCAGCTACTGCTAAGACCGGGATTGTAGAGAAAAGTAACGTGAGTAGCGATTGGCAGCGAAAAATCGGGATTCAACTTTTGCAAACTGTACTGTTGGATTATTTGATCAATGTAGCTACTGGCAATCCCCGCAGTGTTGGCATCCACCCCATCAATTAGCACCTGCACCTCAGTTTTCCGACCATTAGCCAAGCGACGACTAAACTCTGGCGGAATTACAATGCCTGCTGTGAGTTTGCCTAGTTCCACTTGGGTTCCTAGCTCTCTCTCGTTAAGAGGATATTGTTGGGCAGTAAAAATGTTATTGACCACAAGGGCAGAAATCAACTCATGGCTCTCTGCAGTTTGATCATAGTCTATAACACCCAGCTTGAGGCCATGAACATCGGGATTGAGGGCAAAACCATATGCCAATAGCTGAATAGTGGGTGGGAAAATCAATAGAATAATTAGCTGCTTGTTGTGAAGGATTTGATTAATTTCCTTGCGCACCAACGACCAAAGGCGACTGCCGAAAAATACATGAATGAGGTTCATGGTAGAATGCCTGTCTAAATGTTATTTGGCGACCAGATAAAAGCTTGGCAGTGGAGACGTGAGGATGTTGGGGATATTTGACCAGAGGTGGACTTCTTTTTTTGTCCTTGTGGGGCTGTTTGAGAAAACGCTCAGACTTTGGAATAAGAAAGGATTATTATCAGCTAAAAGAACACCTGGAAATCAATAGCATTACACAGAGGTAGATCTACAAAAAGCTCTCAATCTAGAAATTAAAGAAGTTGATAAACAAGTGATTGTTTATGGGCGTGCAACACCTGCTCCATTAAACCCTTCATCATCACGCTCATCAGGCTATGTTAATGAATACATTTTGATGAAAAGTACTCTGTGCCATCGAGCGGGATTAATAATTTTCCTCCCAACACAACAAAATTGCTTGAGCCATCCCTGGCTTTTGAGCAAGTGATAAACTTTCATGAACACCTGTAACAGCACACTGGGATCGATCGTATCTACAATATTCCGGATCTGGGCATCTGTTGGGATCTTCACTACCCCAAACAACGTTTGAGTATTATCTCGTCTAAGTTGAGCAATTACGATTTTCTATTGTGATACCATATCAAATCAGAGTCGCTGCCATTAGGGCCGATCAGAGCCTGTCTGTTTCAGAGAAATCTCCGCATCCGCAGGCATTCCTGGCTTAGCCAGAATCTTATCGGTCTGCACGATTGCCAACCGTACTCCAAAAACCTGACGCACCCGATCGCTCTTGAAATAGATATTCTCTGGTGTGAAAGCTGCCTTGGAATCGATTGAAGCGATCGTCGCCTTTAATGGAGCTTTAGGACTGGAATCCAAAAACACCTGGGCAGTCATGCCCACATGAATCTTGCCAATTTCTCCTTCGGGAATATAGCCCCGCAGATAGATCGATTGGGGGTTGATCAGGGTCAATATGGTCTTGCCTGAAGCCACCACCGCTCCTGGCTCCACAGGGCGAGACTGTACGATGCCATTGATCGGGCTAACGATCTGCAAAGAATCCAGTCTTTTTTGGATTTGAGACTGAGTAGCCCGAGTGTTCTTCACCTTGGCTTGAGCCGCTGCCAGACGGGCGAACACCTGCTGCCTTTGTTGCAGAAACGCCGTTAACTGGTTGTTCTTGATTTCGGGATTTAATTCAGTGGCCTTGGTTTGGGTCAATCCGCCCTGATTCGCGGACACTTGGTCTTGAGCGGCGCGGACGGCAGATTGCCTGGCAAATTGCAGGGCTTGGGCGGTCTTAACATTGGCACTGGTATTATCGATGCTAGCCTGGTTCGTATCTAGGGCTGCTTGGGCCTCATCGGCAGTGGCCTTGGCTTGGTCGTATTGCTGCTGATTGATTACGCCTTGGGACAGCAGACTTTTGTAGCGATCTCGGTTCTTGGCAGCCAGCACCAGAGCTGCTTGGGCTTGGCGCTTTTGGGCTTGGGCCTGGGTGACCTGGGCGATCGCGCTGTTCACTTGGGCTTGAGCCTGGGCTACCTCCGCCTGAGCCTGAGCCACTTTTCCTTGGGCCACAGCAATATTGGATTCCGCCTGATCCATCCGACCTTTAGTATCGCCTTTGGACTGTTTGAGGTTAACCTGAGCTTCCCGAATACGGCTGTCGGCGACTTGGATATCTATCTTGGCTTGGATTTCCTCCTGTTGGGCCACAGCCACTTGAGCGATCGCGGCCTGCAACTGCTGGGGGATTTCGTCATCGGTAATTTCGGATACCAGTTGCCCGGATTTCACCAAGTCACCTTCATGGACGGAGATCGAGACAATCTTGCCCCCAGTCTTGGCCCCAATGTCCGTCTCATCGGCCTCAATGCGCCCGCTGATCTTCAGCAGATCCGTAGATTCCTTGGGGGTAAACCAGTGCCAAGCAAATACTCCAGCAGCAATGGTAATACCCAGCAGGAGTAGCTGCAGCAGCTTTGGATCAAACTTGCGCTTGACCTCCGGCAGTGGGACATCTGATAAGCTCACATTACGGTCACTTCTTTCAAAGGTGCGCTTACCATAATAGCCCACATTCAGCAGTATTCTCTGTCTCGTGCTGAAGTCTTTTTGACTGGGTAAGAAGTACGAGAATTAGACTTTGCCGAAAAGAGAAGTTGGGATGGATCTAAAAACATCTGTCATAACTTCATGACAATGCTCCTATTCCTATTCTACTTTGCCTAGATTGAGACAAACTCGGCAATGTTTGACCAGCCTCGATCTCTGCTTAATTTACATAACTTTACACTGATGATAACTTTTGCGCGTATCTTGTCTTTACCCCCAGTGGAGCTGGCGGATAAGTTTTTAGGCGTTGCTGAATTGATGTATGATATGGCGATCGGGGGGAGGCAATTGCTATTGAATTTGTCGAGATCTATCGCTACTAAAATTATTTACTGAAACAGGAACAGGAACATCCCAAAATTTAAGATAGTGAATTAATAGCTTAACTGAATGTGCCAGCATTTTTTTGGATTTGGAATAGCAAAGTGTCTTGCGATGCAGTCGAGCTAGATAGTGTCTAAGCCTTGTATTTTCTCCTTCCACTCTAGTCATATAAGTTTTGCAGATAATCTGGTCTCCATCTGGAATAAACATCGGATAGACTGGCCATCCATCCGTGACATAAAAGTAACATTTCCAGCTACCTACTAGTTCCCACAATGGCTGAAAAGTTTTGGCACTGTGGTCGCCCAGCACCCATCCTAAAATCCCTGGCTGAAAGTGATTTACTGCTGTCCAGAGAAGGCAAAAAAGGGAGGAAGCTTCCCCCCTTTTATTGCCGCCCAGATTTTGTTTTTTTTGAGCCGACAAATGTTTCTAGTTCATCCAGCTCTCCCACCAGTGGAATCGTTTCTACTGGACGGGTCTCCCGCCCAGTGGTGTATAAGCATTTGGCAGTAATTCTCCTACTTGCTTCACCCAATTGATGATGCTGGTATGATGTACTCCTTTGATTCGCTCAATCGCTCTAAAACCCATGCCGTTTACATACATTGAGAGACATTCTCTTTTGATTTCTTCTGCATAGCCTTGTTGCGTTTGATAGCAGTCTATGAATTGCCGACCACAATCAACACATATATGATTCTGCTTCCCTGCTTTATGCCCATTCTTATTTACATGAGTTGACTTACATTCTGGGCATTTAATTGACTCTGACTCGATGTTCATTATTTTTATCAATCTTGCTCTCGTTGGCGTAGCCTACCGGAGGTAATCGTTATATCATACATCAATTCAGCAACGCCGAAAAAGCTACATTAAAGTCATGGATTGGGTCGCACACAAAGCCGCACAAACACTGGCAGAGACTGGACGTTTAACGGTCGTAGTCCAAGACAATGGCCCTCTACACAAAAGTCATCTTGTCCAGTTGTTGCCGCTCGCGGCAAAAGCCAGCCAAAAGTGGGCTGATTGGCAGGAAAAAGGCTTATTAATTTTCTTCTTACCGCCCTATTGTTCGGAAATGAATCCCATTGAAACTGAGTGGCACCAACTTAAAAGCCATGAAATCGCTGGACAGATGTTTGACTGCTGAGCGGGTCCCCCGCCCAGCAATGAGTATGATTTAGCCCAGGCTGTCATGGCGGGAATGGAATCTCGAAGTATAACTGGCGAATATGCACTCGATCGTTTTATATTTAATTGCGCCTAGGTACTTAGGTATGGCATCAAAGCTATACCTGGAGCTTATTATAATTTTCTGGACAAGTCTAATCGATCGGAATGAAACGCCCAGAGATTGTCTTGACTGCCATCGAGTAAGAATTGGCTCAATGCTTGATGAGCAGCTAAAGTCGATTCAGCCACCGATGGAGCGATTTCGATCGAATTCGTGGCTGTGTTTAAAGCCTTCAACAAAAATCCCAAGGGCACTAAATCGCCATCGGGGAATGGGGGATTTGGAGGTGGCGATTGACAAATTATCGCTAGCGATTCCCATTCGGCAGCTTGTGCTAGTTCGGTTACAGCTTTGATGCTCAAATTTCTCGCCCAAGCAATTCGACCTGCTGCGGCCTGGTGTAGACCCTGTTCTAAGGATGGATCGATTGTGCCATGCTGGAGAAAAAATAAATTACAGTGGGCAGTACGACTAAAATGGGACAGGATACCTGTATGGATATGAATTGGCAACCGATTTTGGAATTGAGCCAAATAATAACCCGATTTTGATTCGCCGCCCAAAAAGTTGACTCCGACCGCTCGCAGTAATTCATAGTGTTTCTCAGACGGCACTCGATCGAAGACCGCCTGCGCCCGACCGATGCCCGCGTGGATTTTAATATGCACTAAAACTGGAGCATAAGCATCGAGTTTGCCTAATCCCAGACAATCTGCTTCATCAACAGGAAATAAGGCTAATTGTTGGGCAAAGCGATCTAACAAAGATTCGTCGATCTCCGCGCGGGCATAGCTTTCACCTGAAACCGCTTCTGCCAGTTTAGATCGAGTACCAGATTATAAATATATGGTCTCAGTTGTCGATCGGGTCAGATCGATTTTGCCCACAGATCGATCTCAACTTACGCAGAAACCAGTCCGGCTATTTAAAGCTCAGTAGTAAGCAACCAACACATCGATTTAACCCCACTACTAACTAAGTTCGAGACTAAGAATGACTAACTTATGAATGACTTATTCAGTTAAGCTGCCCTTACCTCTAGATCTCATTTGTCATCTTAATTCAGGTGCCATCTACAAAATACTGATTTTTAAGGAAGCCCGAACTTCTTCGATTGGCGTTTCCCATAAATTAGACCAATTAACTCCGAACAAAGGCTGCGCTTGATGACCCATCATCCAGCCCTTAGTAATTATTTCCAGATATCGATCGGCCATTTCAATGTCATACAACAAAGACTTTAAAAGATTCTTAGTCATCAATGCCAGCCAAAAACGGGACATCTTTAACTGTGCGATATAAAATGCCTCTAACTGAATTTCACCCAATACATCTATGTTGGTACCAGTGACGACATGCCAAATATCGTGAGTTTCCGTAATATGCACGTTCAGAAAATCTCGTTCGCTTTGGGGCTGTAACTCCGATTGAATTGGTTTGAGCTGATTTTGAATAATGTGGTCGGCATATAGACGACCGAGTGTATTAACTGCCAGCTTACTCATTCGGTCTAGATCGATAGTACCCAAGCGCAAACGGTTGGTAAAAGCTTGTTTTGCTTGAGGATAAAGACACAAATGCTCGATCGTCAACTGCATACTCTCATCATCATTACTGGCTTCAATCAGTTTAGCGACTACTGTAAAATTACCATCGGTGGTATTGACCATCTCTAAAAAACTGGACATCAGTAATTCAGATTGGTGTGTTTGGTTGGGAATAATCATTTTTTATAAATCGTTTAAACAATTGAATTTTCAGAACTTTTCGCATTCCAAGGTGCCATAAATAACAACATTACCATCCCTGGTATGGCAATGATTATTGTCACCAAAAAGAAGCCGCCCCAATAAACCAATCCAGCCACGCTAGTCCCAACCCCGAACTGAGTGGCGATTTCCCCCGCCGCTGGGCCAGCAATGAGATCGCGACCGATCGCCATTAAGCTAGATAACAGTGCAAACTGAGTGGCCGAAAATTCGGGATTGCACAGACTCATCAGATATCCCAACAACCCAGCCAACGCTAAACCACTACAGAAATTTTCGATATTAATCGCCAATACCATCACCGAGAGATGCTTGCCAGTCAAAGCCAGGAAGTAATAAGCCCAATTACTGATAGCTTGTAAGCCGCCAAAAATCCACAGAGAGCGATTGATGCCTAATTTACTCAACAAAGAGCCACCAGCGAGAGTACCGACGATCGTGGCAATTAAGCCGATCCCTTGGTGGATATTCCCGATATCTGTATCGCTAAAGCCCAACCCGCGATCGCCATTTTAGCCACCATCGCATCACCGAGCCGAAACACGACAATAAAAATCGACACTAAAATCGCTTGTCGGGTACCCAGGCGATGGAAAAAGTCCCTAACAGGCTCAACTACGGCTGCTGTCAGACTTTTAGGGGCGAGATTAACTTTGGCATTGGGAGCGAGGAAAGCACCCACGATCCCGATCCCCAAACATCCCGCCATCATACTGTAGACCGCTGCCCAGCCAATCCGTTGGCGAAGCCTCTCCCCCAGGAGAATCGGCTAAAACGAAGGCAATCCACCCTGTCAGCAGTAATGCCACCCTGTAGCCCCACAGAGCCACCGATGCACCTGCGCCCACTTCCAACTTGCCCAGCAGATCGGTACCCATCGCATCGATCGCCAGATCCTGAGTCGCACTCAAAAACGCGATCGCCACAGCGGTAATCGCGATCGATCCCAGCGCACTGTCTCTTCCCGCAGTATCTAATCCCCGATCGCGCCCCATCTGACTAGCCAAACCCAGAATCGCGAACATCAGCCCGATTTGAGTCGCCAGAATCCAGCCCCGTCGCCGTCCTAGCCAGGGCAGCCGAAATCGATCGATTAATGGCGACCAGAGAAATTTGAGGGAATAGGGCAATCCCACCAAGCTCAACCAACCAATGGTTTTGAGATCGAATCCAGTCTTAGTCAGCCATGCTCTAAACGCATCATCAGCTAGCACTGATGGCAAACCAGAAGCAAAGCCCAGTAGCAAGATTGCGATCGTCTTCCGACTATTAAATATTGCAAGGTATGAGTAAATTGACTTCATCGTGCATTCCTTAATCTAGTGAATTAAATTCACGTCGATCTAGTTGTATTAATCCGAGCCGTAAATCGCTACCCATTTGGGTATATAGAGTCTTAGAGACTTCATACCAAATCCAATCGTCATCAGGATCAATCGCCAGCGATCGCCAGATGAGATTCACCATATCGATAAATTTCTTCATTTAAATTGTTTATTATTTTATAAACTAAATCTGAGAATATTTATGTAACAACTGGCACAAAACTATAATGACAATTGTTTATTCGAGACTATTTATCTTATAATTTCCACCCAAGCTAAACATCTGAAAAACGTCTCGATGTAGAGAGCGACTAAAGACAGTAATCGCTTACAACCTTTGGTAGTGGTCAGGCAGTCAGCGCGATCGCTTCACCTTGTCGATCCAGCCTTGGCTGAGGCTCAATACTTGGGAATAGGATAAATCTCGCTCGAGCAGCACGAATACAAACGGCTTCACCCACAGGGGAAACCAGCGATGAAGGAGCCTATAGAGAGTCAACCGTAAGAAAAACTCGATCGTTAACAACTTTGTGCGCGGGAACGAATAATCTGACAATTCCTTGAGGGCATGAGCATCTGGAATGCGTTGCTCAGAAAAGGCAGGTAACACCAATGCCCAATCATCTTCATACCGCTCCAACAACCGATCGAACACCAGCACATCCTCCAATGAGGCATTGCACCCCTGCCCGATCGACGGCGACACCGCATGAGCCGCATCCCCAATCAGCAACACACTATCGCCCTCATGAAAGCGATCGCACCGTACTGTCAATATCCGCCCCACCGGACGCTGCAAAAAGTCTTCTGCCTCCACCTCGGACATCAACTGCCCAAACAGGGGAAAGTTCTCTTGGAAAAAGGTCAAGACCTCTTCTTTGGTAGAAAAGTTTAAGAACGGATTGTGCTCGGCGTTAAAAATAATCACCCCATTGAGCCGATCTCCCGGTTGAGGCACCATTAGCATTCGCGTCTGACTGTCTCGATTCCATGCGTGAATTTTGTCAGGCTCCAGTTCCAAACCCAGAGCCGAATTCGATCGAGGGAGAAACACCGACTTATACACATCCGCTACATAGTTTTGCTCGCATTGCAACCCCGCTTTCTGGACTAAATCATCGCGAATCTGCGATCGCGCTCCATCTGCGGCAACCAAGCGATCGTAAGCAATAGAAAACGCTTCACCCTGTTCTGGCTGCACGATCGCGATCTTAGCTTGCCGATCCACCTGGACGCAATGACAGCCAAACTCGATCGTGAACTGTTCGGATAGGTACGTTTGGGTTAAGTGCTGCAAGAGAATTACGACCAGGCAATGGCGATCGATCGTCAGAATCGGAATTGCTCGTGAAATCTTCCGAGCTTTGCCATGCTGGCGATAAATTTTCGTGCCATTGCAGAACACACTCGCAGCCGAGACCGCCTCCTCTAAGCCTGCAATCTCGCGGATTGCCGCTCGTCCGCGTTCCTGAAGCGAGATCGGAAATGTGCGACTTTGCGATATATCTGCCAACCGAAAGTCAGCACGTCGCTCATAAATCTCTACGCGATACTTGCCCCGACGCAATAAATAATGAGCCAGTAACAGTCCCGCTGGCCCCGCACCAATAATGACAGCTTTTTGAAGCATAAACTGTACCCAACCTGCTGATTTATTAATATGATAAGTACAAATACTCAAATCTTTTGTTAATTGTACTTATCGTGATGTTCGAGACTATTTATTTTAGAATTTTAACTCAAGCTAAACATCTGGAAAACGTCTCGATGTAGAGAGCGACTAAAGACAGTAATCGCTTACAACCTTTGGTAGTGGCATGAGTACGATCGCTTAATACTTTAGTTAGTATTCTTGGCAAGCTATGAATTATCGTTGGCGATAGCCTCTCCTTGGAGAATCGCCAACACCAACGGTCAAATTTCGCACTTCATAAAAGAATTAGCGTAGATCGCTAATTGCGATCGATTGTTGAATGTCAGACGGTTGAGCAGGTGAGTTACATAGGTTTTGACCGTCCCTTCAGCGAGGTTCAATTTAGTGGCGATTTCGCGATTCGAGCAGCCTCTGCCGAGCAACCGTAGGACATCGCGCTCTCTCGGTGGTAGCTGCTTCAGGGTTGCTGGCTCGATCTGCGGCGGCAGCTCATCGTCAGGATTGGCAACACTCGTCACCAGTTTTTCCATCAAACCTGGAGCCATTTGGCTATAGCCGCGATGTACCAACCGAATTGCCGCCGCTAGTTCTTGAGCTGGCATATCTTTGAGCAAATAGCCCTTGGCACCTACTCGCATCGACTGAGCGATATCCCGATCTTCATCAAATGTACTCAGCATCAACACCTTGACCGCCGGAAACCGCTCGGCAATCAATCGAGTCGCCTCAATCCCCGTCATCACAGGCATCCGAATATCCATCAACACCACATCTGGCAGCAAAGCTGCGGCTCGATCGTTAGCGAAGCCTTCGAGCATGGAAATCGCGACTCGCCCATTCTCCGCACACCCAACCACTTGCAAATCGTCTTCCTGGTTCAGAATGGCGGCTAAACCCTGGCAAATCAAACTTTGGTCATCTACTAGTAATAAGCGAATCATAAGAGTACCTCTGGGGGGAGTGGGGGACGGGGGGACTGGGAGACGGGGAGACGGGGAGACTGGAGAGCGGGAAAATCCCCTCCTCGGAGGGGTGCCCGTAGGGTGGGGTGGGTAGATCTCCGCAGCAATTCAAATAAATCATGCGTGGGATCTAATCGGGGAGATGTTCAAATCTCCAATAACACCGGAAGCTTCACCTGAATCTGACAACCAGATCCTGGTGATGTCGTTAAGCGAAACTCACCGTTGAGAGCGGTAACTCGCTCTTGCATTCCCTGTAATCCAAATCCAGTTGCTTGCTGGTGTCGATCGAATCCCCGACCGTTATCGACGACCTTCATGTGAATAAAATCGTCCTTCGTCACCACATAAATTTCCACTTGGGTTGCCTCCGCATATTTAGAAATATTCGTCAGTGCTTCCTGCACGATCCGATAGAGTGTTTTCGATACACATGCAGAAATAGGTTGCGTCAACCGAGCGCGAATGGTGGGGGTCATCCCTGTCACCTGTCGAAACTCTTCTGCCAAAGCGGCGATCGTTTCTGGGAGCGGTTGTTCGGGGCGTTCGTCTGTCCGTAGTGCCCTAACCGATGCTCGAACTTCCTGAATGGCAATGGCACCCAACCGCTGGGCTTGAGTCAAAAAAGACTGAGCTTGAGTCGGATCGGTCAGCCACAGCGTTGCGGCAGCTTGGATCTGGACATTTAGAGCCATTAGCGAATGTCCTAACGAATCGTGAATCTCGCGGGCAATTCGGTTGCGTTCCTCGATCGCCGCCATTTCCTCGATCCGTTGTTTGAGCGATCGTTCCTGTGCTAAAGCCTGCACTAGCTCCGCCTGAGTTTGCTGCAATCGATCGTGTCGATCCTGAAGTTGAATTTGTAGTCGTCGGATCGTCAGTTGATTTTCAATTCGAGCGCGAACTTCCTCGATATGAAATGGCTTTTGAATATAATCAACGCCGCCACTGTTAAAAGCTTCAACCTTATCAAAAACCTCATCCAAAGCACTCACAAAAATCACCGGAATCTCGCGAGTATTCTGATGCTGTTTCAATCGTTGACAGACCTCGTAGCCGTCCATATCCGGCATTTTGATATCCAGAACGATTAGGTCGGGCGGAGCCGCTTGCGCGCCCATCAGAGCCATTGTCCCGTTAATCACACTCCGCACTTTGTATCCAGCCTCCGTTAGCGTAGAAGATAGCAAGCGCAAGTTATCTGGCGTATCATCGACGATCAGAATGTCGCCTTTGGAAGTGGGATTCATAAAACATTGCTCCCTCAAATTGAGGTTATGGTGGAAAATCCCCTCCTCGGAGGGGTGCCCGTAGAGCGGGGTGGGTAGATCTTCGCTAATTACAGATTAATGGCGGGGTTGAGCGGGTTCGTCCAAACGTTATCATTACATCGAGATTAATGACATAAGCCCGCCCCTACAGATGGTTTGCGGTAGATCGGGTTAATTCCACAATCCGATCGAATCGATAATGGTTCATCAAATCGGCGATCGCCACAGCCAGCGGCGAATACTCTGGCGGGATGAGATCGATCGACCTCAAAATTTGCTCGCCATCGACTTGAGTGGCGGCTTGGTGGAGTTGCGATCGCCATTGGGCAGGCATCCGATCGATTAACAACAATGCCGCCGTCAAATCGGCTGGTGTCGCTGCTGGAATGCTAATGGGGTCGATCGATTCGTAGCGATAACGCACCCCCAAGTAGTGCGCCATCTTCGCGAACAGTTCCTCCTCGCGAAAGGGTTTGCGAATAAAGTCATTGCAACCCGCCGCGATCGCCTGTGGGCGTTCGTCTTCAAAGACACTGGCTGTTAAAGCCAAAATCACCGTTTCCCCGCCTTGTGGCTGCGCTCTAATCTGTCTGGTGGCTTCATAGCCATCCATTACAGGCATCCGCAGATCCATCCAAATCAAATGGGGGTCAAAAGATTTCCAGCGATCGATCGCTTCGCGTCCATTCTCGGCTTGCTGGACTTCAAAACCCAATGTCTCCAACATTTTGACCAGTAATTGGCGACTCTCGCGATGATCTTCGACTACTAGCAGCCGATAGTGCTGTCCCTCCGCTAAACCAATTGCGCGTTGCTGGGGTTGCAGCGGCACAGCCTCAACCGTGTCGGCATTTACCAGCGGCAGATCGAACCGAAAAGTGGTGCCCTGTCCGAGCTGAGTTGTTAGTGTCAAGTCGCCGCCCATCAGCCGGACAAATTCACGACTAATCGCCAGTCCCAGTCCCGTTCCTTGTTGCGATTGGCGACCCGATTCGGTTTGAGCGAAGGCATTAAATAACATGGCTAACTCGTCGGGGGCAATGCCTACGCCAGTATCCTCAATCTCGAAGCACAACCGTTGGCTCTCCTGTCCCACCCACACTCGCAAACTAATCCCACCCGTTGCCGTAAACTTAATCGCATTCGAGATTAAATTCATCAAGACTTGGCGGAGTTTCCGATCGTCGGTAAACACAGATTGCGGTACCTCTGGTTGTTTCAGAACCGTCAATTGCAGCCCCTTGGCTTTGGCTTTAGGTTGCCACATATCCGCTAACGTCTGGAGTTGTCGATCGAGATCGAAGCTGGTTTCATTGAGAATCGTCCGCCCTGCTTCAATTTTGGACATTTCCAATACGTCATTAATCAAGTCCAACAGATGTTCGCCGCTCCGGGCGATCGTATCTAAATATTCTTGCCGTTGGGCGACGAGTAGACTTGCGGCTTGGCTGCTATGGCGCGAATCGCGGGCTAATAGTTGGGTAAATCCGAGAATGATATTCAGCGGTGTGCGTAGTTCGTGACTCATATTGGCGAGAAACTGGCTCTTGGCGAGGTTGGCAGTTTCCGCCGCCTGTTTCGCTTCTCGCAGAGCTACTTCTACTCGTTTGCGATCGGTAATATCATCGCTAGCTATCAAACAGCAATCTCGTCCATTCAGATCGATCGTTTCGGCTGAAAGTAACACGGTTCTGATTTTTTTTCTGTTGGTGCAAACTTCTACTTCATGATGCCGAATCGCCCCTTTTTTGAGCAAGATCTGAAGAATCTTGGCTCGATCTTCAGGGTTTTGATAGAGATTCAGCTCCAATCCATTTCGCCCGATTGCTTCATCACGGGTAAAGCCACTCTCTCGACAAAAACTGTCATTGACTTCGAGCAGGGTAAAGTCTGGGATTGTCGCGATCGCCAGTGGGTAGGGAGCGAAGCGAAAAGCTGCTAAGAATTTTGCTTCGGAAGCTGCTAAGGCAGCAGCATCGCGACGAATCTTCAACACGATCCAAGTTGCAATTCCCACTAGTAGCGCGATCGATAGTAAGTAAAACCAGAGTCGATAGTTGTTAGTGGTATCGATCGCTTGTTGATAGCGCAGGTTGTAAGCTAGAGCCAACTTTTCGCTACTTTTGGCTGTGGGCAATTCAATGGCAGTTTCGACCGAATTATTAACCAGAGCGCGGCGATTGACAATAATTCGGGCGTGAGTCAGTACCATGTCGATCGCCTTCCTTTCAGTTGTCGGAGTTGAATTTGCCAGTACTTGTTGGATTTCTCGTTCTATTTTTGCCGCCGAGGCATTATTGGTATCGATATTAAATAGCAAAATATCCCGCAGCAAGTTATTTAAATTATCTTTCAAAATTGGAGCTGTGCTATCTTTGGCAACTACATCGGAGATCGCGATCGGGAAATAAGTCAGCGAGTTAATTAATACGGCATTTTGTGATTGAAATTTCAAAATATTGTCTTCTTTGTTTAGCCAAATACCAATGTGTATTTGTAACAATCGATCTAGTTCTTGCCGACTTTCCTCATCCACAAAACTTGGCATTTGCCGGAGATCGGTCTGTAATTGGTTGAGTTGAGCCAAATCCTTGACAATCGGATCGTAATTATTTAACAATCCATCTCGCGCCTGCAATACATTCCGATCGATCCGCGCATCTAAGGTTTGGATTTGACGCAAATGAGCCAAATATTGGTTGTGACGGTCGTTATCGATCGCGATTGACTTAATCCATAAAATTGCTAATACCACCAGCACAAAGGGCAATAGATAGCCACTCCATGCTAAAAACATCTGGGCATAATCTCTTTTTCGGCGCGGTTTATTTGAGATCGCCGTTCTAATTTTTTGGTAAAAAGCTGTTCTCATAACGGCTTACCTCGATACTCCCCAGTGAGCGTACCTAAGAACTCAGCGATAAGTTCGATTTGCTTTTTCGCTAGCGAACGACCGAGTTGATATTTAGTCATCTGTTCGATCGCCTCAGTCAAAGTCTGCGCCGAGCCATCGTGAAAGTAAGGTGCTGTTACAGCCACATTCCGTAGGCTCGGCACCCGAAAAACATAACGATCTGGTTCATTTTTAGTGACATTAAAACGTCCTAAATCTGCGGGTTTAATCTGACCGCGATCGATTAAATAGTTGCCAATGACACCAAAGGGTTGAAATATATTACCGCCGATATTTACGCCCTGATGACAACTAACGCATCCATAATTTTTAAATAACCGATAGCCCTCTTTCTCTGTTGCTGTTAATGCTGTTTTATCGCCCAATAAAAAGCGATCGAACCGCGCATTTGGCGTATTGAGCGACAATTCATAAGCGACGAGGGCATCTTTAATATTGGTGGCAGTTACGCCATCAGGGTAAATCTGACTAAAAGCACGCACGTATGCTGGCACCTGTTGGAGCGATCGAATTGCGGTTGGCCATGGAGTACCCATCGTGCGCGGGTTAGCCATCAGCGCATCGAGATGATCTAAAAGATTGGTAAATTTCCCATCCCAATTAAATCGAAAGTTAAACCGCGCATTAAATACCGTCGGGGTATTCACTCTAGTGGTAGCTCCGTCGATGCCGATCGAATGTGCGAGCCGATCTGCGCCACCCAAGCTAAAACTGTGACAACTCAGGCAAGATTTCTGGCTATTTTTAGACAGGCGCACGTCTTGAAATAATTGCTCGCCCAAAGCAACTTTCCGTCTATCTGTCACGATTTCTTGCGGAATGGGTTGGATCGGTTCGTCAGTTTTAGTTATTTCTACCCGTGCTGGCGTTGTAACGACTGGCTGGAGCGTAGTAAAGCGTTGCCACAGGATGACAAGGAGACTCGCGATCGAGATTAAAGTCAGCCAGCCCATCCAGCGGCGAATGCGGCGATTGACAGTTAATAATCTCATTGCTATTTCCAGTAGTACTGTTGGGGCAGCAGATCTTCAGGGGCGAGTAGCTGCGAACCGATCGGCACAGATGCTCGATCGTAATAGGATTGGAGCAAATTTTGAATCTCTTGCCGTTCGCGCTCTGAGAGATTGCGCGGCGTAACGATGCCGATTCGTCGATCGGGAATTGCCACATAATAACCATCGGGAAAATGCTGTTGGAGATAGCCAGACAGCAGAATGCGGGACGAACCAAACCCATCATCGTGCTGCATTATTCCCATCAGCAGGCTGCCATCCGGGCGTAGCTGGCGATGCGTCCACAGCTCTCTAGATGCCACTTTGAGATTGATAACTGCCCGTTGCTGCCAATTAATTCCGGCGGCTTCCCAGACTGTCACCATTACCGCACTTACCTTCTGACTACATTGAGATCGTTGGCGTAGCCTCTGCTGGACGCGAGAATCGCGCTCTAAAATCGACCAAGTGAGTTCATAGTCTGGCATGAGTAGTTTTTGATGGGGAAAATCCCCACGACTGGCGCAGAGACAATTAGTCTGTTTGCGTTGTGTCTCCTGTGTTGGCACGATGCTCCTCGGTAGCGGTACCAATGATGGGATGACTCGATCTAGCGCGTCGATGATGGTGTATGACATAGCTCAAATGCTGCTGGCTTGAATCTCATAGATCCATCTAACTCGACTCCTATGTAAGTTCGGGACTACGAATGACTAACTTGTGACTGACTTTTGGATATCGAATGACTATCGATCCCCAAGGCTCAAGTGATGTATTTTTGTGAACGGATCTCACCAGCCACTACGGCAGATTCAAGAAGTGTCCGAAGTTGGGACTTTGACTAATGACACTCACATTTCGTTGGCGAAGCCTCTCAGAATGAGAATCGAGAGCGTCACCAGTATTGTAAATATAGTCAAAAGCACCTGAGCTACCTTGCAGATGTGCCTGTAAAAATAGCCCACTCCAGCGAGCGATCGTCTCTGTAGTAGTAGATTGCGCTAATGTAGGTCGGTTGGGTTCGCGGATCGGATTGTCTAGATTGGTAATACCATAGTGATTAGCACCCTCGACTGTAATTAACGCCTTGGGAGGATTGAGAATCGAATCGTAGGTTTCCGCTGTAGATCCAGGTTTAATCACGCCATCCCGATCGCCGACAATTAAGCCAATGGCAATATCCTGGTTATTTAATGGTAAAACGGCATCGGTAACGGGATTTCTAAAGCTAGTGCCATAAAAGATCCCAGCTTTTAGTTCGGGCGGTTGGACATAATCTGGAGAGCTAATTACAGGGATAAAGATGTCTTCTTGACTAGCAACCAATCCGACGCTCCCCCCAAAAGAATGTCCCAGCAATCCCAATTTATCTGAATCGACAATTTTAGCGATCGGCGAATTAGGATTAGCATCCTCTGCCGCCATCCAATTCAAAACGTCATTAACCTGTCGCTGTTCGGGAAACAATCCTGTAATTGTTTGTCCGGTTGGCGCAGTCAAAGTTCGTTCGTGATTGGGAACTACCACAATAAAGCCATAACTCGCTACTTGAGACGCAAAATTGGAGTAATCGGCTTTATCAACTAACGCCCCTTGCATCAGCAGTGCAATTGGAAATTCCACAGGACATTTGTTTGACTTGGCAATAGGGTAATAAATATCAGCAGGATCTCCATTTGTGGCGATCGTCGTGGTGTAGCTTTTTATCTCCTTGTATAAAGGTTTGGGACTAAACGCCGTTTTTTTCCAAGGTAAACCTTTACAGATACTCGAATGAGGAATATTAACACCAGACGATCCCGATCGGAACGGAGACAAATAGTTTTTTTGCCGAGCGATCGAGGTTTCTAATTGAGGAGTAGCTGAACGCAATTTTTCCATTAACACGGTCGAACCTTCCTTTTAAGTAAATGTTTATCACATATCCATCTAACTCGACTCCTATCTGAGTTCGAGACTAAGAATGACTAACTTGTGACTCACTTGCGTTGGCGATAGCCTCTCCTTGGAGAATCGATCGTTAGATCTCGATCGATCGAGTAGTCCGATTAAAATTGATAGCGGACTGTGGCATTGAGATAATTATCGCTAAAGTTATCTTTACCGACGATCGTTTCATAACCCAAATTGAGAAATAAATTGTTGGTAAACTCCGTTTGAAAACCAGTACTCAAGCGAATAAAATCTCGATCGTTCGCACCAATTTTAGTGCGGATGGGAATCCCAGGTTGAGTCACGAGTTCGGTCGAGATCTGCCGACCATTTTGAGCGAATTCATGCTCGAAATTAGCAGCGAAATAAGGTGAAATCGTTCCAAAGGAGGCTTTAAATGGATAGGATACTTGGGCACCGATGTTAAAAATCAACGAGTCTAACTCTTGGGGATTGACTTTGAGATTTAAGATGTCACCGTTTTGCTCGGTGTAGCCATCGATATTGACTTTGGTATAACGAATTCCCGCTGTTGGCCCAAATGATAAGCCATTATTGGAGCCGAAATCGTAGCCACTATTTATTCGCAATGATAATTGATTGCCATTGGGTTTGGCAGTGGCTTGGGTAAAACCTGGTACCTGAATATTGCGATCGATATTAAAGCTGTTCCAACCATAATTAATCAGGGCATCGGTGTAGAATTTGTCTTGAGTATAGTTGCCATAAACAGAGACAGAGGTACTCCCAACTGAGACTTTGCCGCGATTATCATTGAGCTGGTTATTAGTATTAACAGAACTCACCGCTAAACCTACCGCGAGATTCTGGCTAACTGGATAATCAGCCCCGACGGTAAAACCTTTGGTATCGATATTAAAACCCGTATTGGTATTAGTAGTCGATCGAGATCCAAAATTCGTGTCACCATTAACAAATACACCGACCTGTCCGTTTATCGGACGTGAAGTAGTTCGCAGTGCGAGTAAACGACCGTTAATATCGCGGGTTTGACGGTTAGCATTGCCCAAAGCTGTTTCCGACTGAGCGGCGATCGATCGTCCCGCCGTGAGAGTATCTAAAGCATAAGCAGAGATCAGTCTGTGACCCGCAGCAGTAGGGTGAAATGGATCCCAGAATAGGGATGTATCGGGACTAGCGCAAACAGCCCCAGTGGTGATATTCAAGCAAGGTTGCGTGACGTTGATAAAGCCAAATCGAGTGGGATTAGTAATGACGGCATCAAATAATGCTGCCATATCGGTCGGCACGATCGACAGATTGGGATTCTGTTGAGACAGAACTTGCAGGGATGTCCTCAAACCACTATTGTGCGCTGCTGATAATTGGGAAAGTCCGGCACTTTGCACTGGATCTGACGAGCCAACCGGAATCTTGCCTAAATCGGAGAGATTGGGGACGACTATTTGTTGCGCTCCAGCATTCACCAACCTTTGAGTAGCTGTGGATAGATTGCCAACTACTGTGGCTGGATTGGTAATACCGCCGCCGAGATAGTCATTGGCACCCGCCCAGATGACAAATAATTGGTTGGGATTGACTGTAGGTGAAAGGAGTAAAAAGCCATTGAGTTGAGTCGTTAAACCTGGAAGTGCGACATTAATTGTATTGCCCGTACCGCTGGTAGCTCCGCCTACAGCGAAGTTATTAGTCGTTCCGGCTGGTAATTTCAACTCGGTAGAAAAACCTTCGACCCAAACAGGGCCATTAGAAAAACGTCCGTTAAAATAGGGCGGACTGGGCGGAACTAGTCCCCCAGTGGCTTTAAAAGCGTTGCCATTATCTACTAGGCTATCACCAAAGATATTTATCCCCTCGATACTTTGCGCTAAGACTGGCAGCGGTAACAAGCAGGATAAGAGCAAACCAAGTTTGATGATAAAAAGTCGTTTTAGCATAGTTGTTACCGATATTCTCAGGAGCAAATTTACTCTGGAATTAGATCGATTATCAGATTTTTATTCTGTTAATAAAATCTTCTGCCCGACATTTAAACAAAATGTAATGTCGATCGAATGAATGCAAGTCAACGAAATCGGTTTGTGACCTATCGCCAAGCGGAAGGGTAGATGAGATCTTTAGTTATTAG
>ENA-OFCX01000508-OFCX01000508.1-metagenomes-genome-assembly--contig:-NODE-508-length-19817-cov-4.232568_pt1 | contig 19817 bp, 18 predicted proteins | sample MGYA00153384_OFCX01 | MGnify analysis MGYA00153384
CCCGCCACGATATCGGCAACGGCAAGCTGTACAGCTGGTGGAGCTACCGCAGCCCGGACTGGGACGGTGCCGACAAGGGCCGCCGGCTGGATCATATCTGGGCGACGCCCGACATCCTGAACGCCAGCCACCAAAGCCGCATCCTGCGCCGCGTGCGCGGGTGGGAACAGCCCAGCGATCATGTCCCGGTCTTTGCCACCTTCGACTTGTGACGTGACTTTCGCCATTTGCTGTGCTATGCTTCGGCAAATGGCGAGGATACAATGGCCAAGAAACATTCTGAAAAGGCCGTTTTTCGGTCAAAAAACGGCGGGTTAGATTCGAAAATGTTGGTGGGCAGAAATGCCTCGTCCGGTGAGTTCTTGGTGCGGAACACGGACGCTAAATCCTATTTTGTGTCCTACCAAGCGGTATCTGGGGGCATTCCGTCTCGGGCCGTGCGGGTGTTGGAAGACAATGGTGTTTCTCGCGACGACATCCGTCAGATCATTCCTGACCGCACGCTCGACCGCCGGATCGCCTCGGGCGAGAACCTGAAGCTGGAGGAAGCTGACGGCCTTGCCCGTCTTTTGCGCGTAGTCAACGCGGCGCGAGAGGTCTTCGAAGATGCAGCCCTTGCCGACGAATGGCTGCGCAGCCCGAATCCCGCGCTGGGCGACCTGATCCCGATCCAGATGGCCCGGACCGACATCGGCGGACGCGAGGTCGAGTCGGTCTTGACACGCATCGCGCATGGCGTCTTCTGACGGGTGCGACTTTGGCGGCTGACAAAGCAGGAGTTTTTCCCCGGCCTTGATGGAGAAGGCGCAAGGCTGGCCGGCGGCACTTGGAACAGTCCCGGCCTTCCCATGGTCTACTGTGCCTCATCGCTGGCACTGGCGGCGCTGGAACTGCTGGTGCATCTACCCCCGGCTATGCGCCGGACGGGGGCATTGCCGCCATTCGTCGCTGTGGGATTGGAGATTGCCGACGCGCTTGTCGCCGACCTCGGTCACCCTGCAAACCTGACACAAACGGAAACCCGCGCGCTTGGCGACGCCTGGATCCAGTCTGCCACATCGCTTGGTTTGTCCGTACAAAGCCGAGTCGTCCCGCTTGAACGGAACGTGCTTTTGAACCCGCGCCACCCTGACATGGCCAAGGTCACAGTCGCCCTTACCGAACCTTTCGTATTCGACGACCGGCTAAGCTACTGACCCGCCACCAGCGCCGCGAGGATCGCCTTGGCACTGTCGCTGTCCCATTCGGCATCGCCGATCAGGCGAGCGACTTCCTGGCCTTCGGGGTTCACGATAACGGTGATCGGCAGTCCGAAAACCCCCATCGAACGCGCCAGCTCAGACTTCGGGTCGCGCAGGATGGGCAGGTTCTTGATCCCCTCTTCCTCAAAGAAGCGCTGAATGCCGGCGACCGCGTTGCGCCCCGTCGCCACCGGCACCACCGCGATTTCGGGCATCGCGGCCTGAAGCCGGTCCAGCGACGGCATCTCGTGCCGGCAGGGGGCGCACCAGGTCGCCCAGAAGTTGGCGACGATCACCTGTCCTTTCCATTGGGCGAACGGCTGCGGCGTACCGGCGGGGTCCGGAAGGGTGGTGGCGAAGAAGGCCTCCGACGCCGCGATCATCCCAGGGCTGTCGCCGCCGGCACCCTCGCGGTGACGGGCACCAACACCGGCACAAGCCTGGCACTGGTCTCGGCTGGTACGGTCACAGCTGATGCAGCAACGTCGGTGACCATCACCAACGACGCAGCCATCACGGGCACGGCGATCACGATGCTCGGCCTCGGACTCACGAGCACCCTGTATCGCGTGATCTACGGAGACGGCGGCGCCGCGCTCTCGGCGCCGACGCTATCGGTGATCGGCATTCCACTGCTGCAGGACATCCCAATCGTCGGGCGAGCGCTCTTCCGTCAGCCACTCCCCACCTATCTGGCAGAGCTGATGGTCCCCGCCATCTGGTACTGGCTCCATCGCACGCAGTCAGGTCTGGCAATTCGTGCCACCGGCGAAAATCCCGGCGCGTCACTCGCCTCGGGAATCTCGACGCGCCGAGTGCAGATGATGGCCGTCCTGTTCGGTGGCATGTGTGGCGGGCTGGCGGGCGGCACACTCGTCCTTGCGCAGGTCGGCACCTTCACGGAGGGCATGTCGGCCGGACGTGGATTCGTGGCCATCGCGATAGTTGCACTGGGTAGATGGCACCCCGTAGGTGTTGCGATGGCGGCGCTATTTTTTGGTATGGCAAGCGCGCTGCAATTCTTTTTTCAGGCACTCAACCTGAATCTGCCGTACCAGATATTCCTCGCGCTGCCGTATCTGCTCACCCTCCTGGCTCTGGCCCTGACGCGAGGCGTTTACCGTGCGCCGGCCGCACTCGGGGCTCGAAAAGCAGTATGAAGGTAGCACATATGGACGAACCGAACGGCTTAAAGGACTGACCCGGGGCAGCTGTGTGTAAAGCGCTGCTCAACAGCCGGTGTAAGCGCTCGCCCACCGCACCGACCACTTTCCGGCGCCGTCTCGCTGCAGCATCTGGACGCGCGAGCCGTCGCCGAAATCCTGGCCGAGGAACAGCGTGGGTCGTCCCGACGCCCGCATCGAGACCACGCCGAGCAGGTCCACCGCGATCAGGTCATCCTCTGTCGCATACTGCGTTTCCGTCCAGACGGCCTTGAATGCCTTTGAGCCGGCGACACGCTCCAGCACCAGCACTGACCGCTCGACACGCGGCGACGCCTCCAAGTTGAGCCGACGCTCCACCACGGTGACGACGACGTCGACATCGCCCGGCAGCTTGAAGCGGTAGGCTTTCGACACGCCGAACGGCACGCGCCGCATCACGCCGCTGCTGTCCAGCGGCAGCAGGGCCGCCGCTTTGTTGATGTCCACCACGAGCAGCGCCGAATCGGTCCGCGCGATGCTACCGATCGAGTCGGCGTGCATGGGCTCGCCGACGCCATGCTGCAGGGCGATCCGCCAGTTGAGTGGTGGATTGCCGAGTCCATGCCGCACCGGCACTACCGGCCACGCGTCGCACCCGGCACTCACGGCGGTCTGCGCGCCAACAGCGTACTCGCCTACCGACACCGTGCCGATCAGACCCGACGGTGCGAACAGGTCGACCGACGCTGGCGCGGCATCGGACGGGAGCACCGCATTCGACGGCTTCGGGACGCTGTCGTCGAGCACGGGTGGCAGGACGACCTGCGCGGCACCGCCTTCCGCAGGCAGGTAGATCGCTGATCCATCCTGCGCGTCCCAGAACACGACGGACGTGGGTGCGACCGCCGGCTCACCCGCCAAGATTGTCGAGTCGGATGGCCGAGTCGCGGAATCGGCCTTGGGCTGCGGTACATCCCTGCCACAGGTGACCAGCACCAGCGTTGCCACCAACACTGCCGCAGGCGCCTGAAAGGAGGTAAGACGACCCGTCACGCGCACCCGCTGATGTGGAGACATGTACAAACATACGAACCGGGTGAAACGGACAACGCAGGCTCGACCGGTTGTCGACGATGAATCTGCGCTCGGGCCCGCTCAGCTGCAGCGACCGGTCACTGCACCATGCAGTCGCTCCAGAACTTCATCACGCTGAACGCGCGTCCATGCGGCAGCTGAATGCATTGGATCGAGAACGTCCGGAGCTCCGTGTCCGGGCGCTCTACGATTGGTGGATCTCGGGCATGCAATCGAGGATTCGCAGCGTGACCATCGTGCCGCGAAGCATCTACTACGAGTGCACGGATCGTATCCGCTCGCGCGTGCTGATGCAGGAGGGCCAGCCCATTGCACTCGACACGATGATGACCAGGCATGCGCCGGTCGATGCACTCACCGCCGACATCCACGCGCAACTGCACGCCGTGACGCTTCACTTCGACGACGAGATCGAAGCTGATGAAATCCTGGAACTCGCAACCGTGGTCGCGGCCGTATCAGACGTGATCTGACCGCTCGGTGATCATGATGCATCCAACGTGGCAACGATCGCGATCACGCGGCGCGACGATGAAGTCCGCCAGCGACAAAAGCACGGCGAGATCAGACCGCACGTCGAACGACGTGTCCGACACATCCAGCGAGGGCTACTCGCACCGCGACACACCGCGACACATCGCGACAGATCTCGGCATTCGCCTCGACTTGTGTGGCGCTGGTTACCAGACTCTCCGCCGCTGACCGGTGCGTGATACCCAATCTGCTACTCGGCGCGATCAGCATGCCGGCCGCCTTCTGGGGACGGCTGAACCACGCAAAGCCATTCACGCTCGCACGCGAGCTCGCTGCCCGCACAGCCACCGCGCGTTCGCAGCTCGCCACGCACACCCACGTGCTCGGCACCATGCTCGTCCCGCTGTTGCATGCCGCGCAGATAGTAGCGGTCTGGTACCTACGAGCGCGCTGTCGCCTCCATGTCAAACAGGCCGTCACCGATCTTCATGTCTCTGTGTCACCGTGCGAGACGAGAACGATTGATGCTGCGCGGAACCATCCAGCAACGAGCGCAGCGTCACACGATTGGCGGAAGAAATCGGCCGACGAGATCCCAGTGCCACGCATCCCGGCGTTCACCAGTGCGCGGATCCTTCAAGGGCTTGACCTGCAGCCGGTGCACTGGCAATCCAACTGACGCACCGTACGCCAGCAGCAGCTCGCGATTCGTGCACACGAGGTGCGCCATCGGCGTGTCGAACCAGGTGTGGCGGTGCAGCCAGAGCCCGCCGTCCATCGCGTGGATCATCCCGTCGCGGCGGAGCACGAATTCCCTCCACCGCAACGGATCGTCACGCTCGCCGAGTCCGTCGGCGTCACGGTTCATTTCGCATCGAGCCAGTTGTCACCGAAACCCGTCGCGACCACCAGCGGCACGCTTAACGACGCCGCATGCTCCATCTCATGCACCACCATCGCGCGCACGGCATCAAGTGCATGCTCCGGTACCTCGAATACCAGTTCGTCATGCACCTGCAGCAGCATGCGCGCACCCTGGCCGTCGTTCGGCAACCGGTCCGCGATCTTCAGCATCGCGATCTTGATCAGATCCGCAGCCGATCCTTGCAGCGGCGAGTTCTGCGCCATGCGCTCGCCGAACGCACGCACGTTGAAGTTGCGATCGGCGACCTCCGGGATGAACCGCTTCCGACCGAAGATGGTCTGCACGAAGCCCTGTTCGCGCGCCAGCACGACCTGCGAATCGAGGAAGGCGCGGATACCCGCGAAGCGCTCGAAGTACGTCGCGATGAATTCCTTCGCCTCCGCGAAGGTGATCTTCAGTTGCAGGCTCAGCGCACGGGCGCCCTGCCCATAAATCGTCGCAAAATTGATGGTCTTCGCGCGCGCGCGCATCTCGCTCGTCACATCCTCGACCGGCACGCCGAAGATGATGCTCGCCGTCTGCTTGTGGATGTCACCACCCGCCTGAAAGGCGCTCACGAACGCGGGATCCTGCGACAAGTGCGCCAGCAACCGCAGCTCGATCTGCGAGTAGTCGGCCGCGAGCAGCTTGGTGCCGGGCGCCGCCACGAACCCCCGACGGATCGCGCGTCCCAGTTCACGTCGGATCGGGATGTTCTGCAGGTTCGGATCGCTGGACGAGAGGCGACCCGTTCCCGCCACGGTCTGGTTGAAGGTCGTGTGAATGCGACCGTCGCGCGGATCGACGAGCAGCGGCAGCGCATCCAGATACGTGCCTTCGAGCTTGAAGATTTCGCGATACTCCATCAGCAGGGCAGGGAGTTCATGTCCTTCATCCGCCAGCTCCTGCAGCACGCTCGCGTCGGTCGACGGGCCGGTCGCCGTCTTTTTCTTCACCGGCATCGCCATCTTCTCGAACAAAATTTGCCGCAGTTTGGGATTGGAATTGATGTTGAACGTCTCCCCTGCGGCCTCGTAAATCAGTAGCTCCACCCGCTGACGTTCGGCCATGAACCGTTCCTTCAACGATGCGAACCACTCCAGATCAATCGCCATACCCGTCCATTCCATCTCGGCCAGTACATCGACCAGCGGCAGCTCGATGCCTTCCAGCAGCGGACGCGCGCCGGCAAGTTCGATCAGCGGATCGAAATGCTCGAACAGCCGCAGCGTGAAATCCGCATCTTCGGCCGAGTAAGTCGTGGCGACATCGACCGTGACTCGGTCGAACGTGATCTGATTGCGACCCTTGCCGGACACCTCGTCGTACGAAATCATCCGATGCTGAAAGATGTCCAGCGCCAGCGCATCCATGCCGTGCGAGCGACGACCCGGATCCAGCACGTAACTCGCGAGCATCGGGTCGAAGCAGAGTCCGCGCACCGTGATCCCGGCGCGACGCAGCACGAGGATGTCGTACTTCGCGTTTTGCGCAACCTTTCTGATCGACGCATCCTCGAGCATCTCGACGAATGCGCGGCAGGCGTCACCGTTGAGTGGCGGCAGGTTCTCGGGCGCCTGCGTGATCTGGTGCGCCTCGGGGTCCAGCAGGTCGCCCTGCACGTTGGCACCAGCGCGGACATGCAGGAACGGCAGGTAATACGCCTCGCCCGGTGCGGTCGCAACCGCGATGCCGACCACGCGTGATCGCATCGCGTTGATCGTGATCGGGCACTCGGCGTCGACGACCGTTTCGGTGTCGAATGCGATCGTCCGCACCTCGCGGATCCGCTGCACCAGCGCGTCGAGCTGCTCGACGGTGCTCACCGTGCGATACCTGACGGGTATCGCCGGCTTCGCCTCGTCGATCGCAATGAACTCCTGCGGCGAATCGTCAAAGGTCGACGGATGGTTGCGCGGCACCGCAGTGCTGTCGTCACTGATCTGGCGTGCCAGCGACGAAAACTCGAGATCGATGTAGACCTGCCGCAGTTCTGCCCTGTGCGGTTGGTGGAAGCGCACGCGGTCCAGGTCCAGCGTCACCGGACAATCGGTACGGATCGTGACCAGCGCCTTCGACAACCGCGCCTTGTCCTCATGCTGCTCGAGCGCCTCGCGAGGCCGCTTCTTCGTGATCTTTGCAACGTTTGCCAGTATCGCGTCCAGATCGCCGAACTCCCTGATCAGTTCCTGCGCACCCTTTTCGCCGATGCCCGGTACGCCCGGCACATTGTCCGACGTGTCGCCGACCAGCGCAAGAAAATCGGTCGTGCGGTCAGGGGGCACACCGAGCCGTTCGCTGCCATTCTCCACCCCCACCCAGTGTTCATCCACACTGGCCGGTCCACCGCGACCCGGGTTCAGCAGCCAGACGCCCGGGCCCACCAGCTGATGAAAATCCTTGTCGCCGGAAACGACGATCACGTTCAACCCCGCCTCGACGCCCTGACGTGCGAGCGATCCGATCACGTCATCGGCCTCGAAGCCGTCCAGCGACAGGATCGGCGTGTCGTAGGCCGCGAGCAACGCATGCACATGCTCGAGCCCGAGATCGAAGTCGGCTTGCAGATCCACCGTCAACTTCTCGCGCGTCGCCTTGTAGTCGGCATACATCTCGTCGCGAAACGTCGCGCCGGAGTCGTGAATCCAGCAGAGGTACTCCGGCTGGTGCCGCTGCACGAGGCGGTTGAGAAAATTCGCGATGCCCCACGCGATCGACGTGTTCACGCCATGACTCGTCTTCAGCGGACGGTTGATCAAGGCGTAGAAGGCGCGATAAATCAGCGCGTAGCCGTCCACCAGGAAGAGGCGTGGGGACGTGGGTTCGGTCTGGACTGGCGCGGTCATGCGCGAAATCTAGCCAGCGAGCCGCGGCGTCCCATCGCATCGCCGGTGACCTGCGTCCCGCGATCGATCACGCGCAATCGCCCGCAGCTGATCGTCGTCACGAGGCGCGGCGCGGAATCGTGTCGCAAACCCTGTAGCGATGCGGCCGTTAGCTCAGGCGCGCAGCAACGCCAGCAGCGCGGCGGCGGCCAGTGCCACCGCGCCGGTCACGCGCACGTTGTCGTCCAGGGCGACGTCGGGGCGTTCCACAGTGGCCGCGATCACGCCGATGCCGACGGCAACGGGCCACGTGAACGCAGCCAGCCACCACGCGCCGAAAGCGGCCGCGAACGCACAGACCACGCTGCCCGCGAGCGTCTTGCCGCTGCCACCATGTCTTCGACGCCACGCACGACCGGCAACGGTCGCCATCCCATCCCCGACGGCGCCAGCCCACGTGGCCGCGATTGCGGCATTGAGCGGTGCCGCGAGGCAGGTGATGGCGAAGGTCGCAAGCAGCCAGGTCGCGCCGGTGATGCCATTTGCCGCTTCATGTGGTCGAAGCATCACACCGACCGTCGAATCAAAATGTGACGCGAGCGTGGCAGAGCGGCGACGAGCGAGTTCCACGACGCACGCAACGCCGAATAACGCGACCAGCATCGCAGCGACATACCGTTGCGGTACGCCCAGCCAGAGCGCGACAGGAATGGCGGCGGTGCTGAAATGGAGCGTCTTGCGTGGCAGTTCGTGCCCGCGCATAACGCCCGGTCCGGTCATCGGTTCAGGCGGCGCTGCAGTGCCGTCTGGAAAGCCGCCGCACCGTTCCCGTAAAACCGCCAGCGTCCGAAGCCGCTCTGATCCTGGTACACAAGGCGCAGCCGTTCCGTTGTATAATCCCACGCCTGCATGCGGCCACGCTGACCGATCGTCAGATCCTGCTGCCCCTGATTGTTGTTGTCCAGGATCTGATCCGGCTCGCCCAGTGCGACGAACGTCGCTCCGCGGTCAGACAACCAGCCAGCAGAACCATCTTCGCGAAATCGTTCGTTGGCGACGCGGATTCGCAAAAAATAGTCGCGAAGCGCCTCGTTCTGCGGGGTCATGCCAATGGGATCGGTCTCGCGCAGGAACGCGGCCCAGGCCTGTGCTCGCTGCTGCGGTGACCCGGTTTTCAACGTGTTCAGTCGCGACGAGCTTGCGAAGAATCGCAGATAGCTGATCATCTCGTCGAACGATGCCACGGGCAGATCCTCGCCGAAGCTCACCAGCACGGCTTGCGTCGCAGTGTCGGCCTGACCGGTGCGCCAGACGGCGGCCTGCACGATCCCGACCCCGAGATTCGCGACCGGCACGCGCACGACTCCGCTTGCGATGTTGCCGTTGCCCTGTCGTGGCAGCACCACGGTGTCCTGCCAGAGCGCGGCGCCCTTTTCGTCGCGAATGGCAACGTGCAGCGACACGCCCGCCGGCGAGGAGTCGCGCACTTCGAGATAGAGCGGCAGCTCGGTGTCGCGGCCTAACACGATGGTGCTCCGCGCATTGGCGATCAGATCCGGTCGCGTGGCGGCATTGCTGCGCGGCGTCGCCTCCAGAGCAATGATCGGTGTGCTTGGGCGACCACCGAAACGTGGGACCACGACCTGCTTCTCCTGTGTCGCCGAGCGAGAGGTGCTGCCGTCGCGGATCAGCACCCCTATGGTGTAGGATCCCGGCGGAATCGACAGCTGCTGCTGGAAGAGGATGCTCTCGTCGGCGCGCTGCGTTTCCTTGAAGCTCACGACCCGCACGACTTCGTTCGTCTCCGTGCGCGACACGACCGCGCCGTTCTGGCGCGCTTCGATCGCGACAGTGTAGCTGGCACGAAATCGATCTCCCTCGCGCACGAACGAGAACGATTGCGACGGGAACGACAGCGACACGACGACCAGGGAGCTGTCGGCCACCGGACCAGGCAGCATCGCAATGGAGCCGGTGAAGGGCAGCGGCACACCGTTGGCCAGCAGGCCCAGATTTTGGAGCACCTTGTACGTGTCCGATTGCGCGGCAATGTCACCGCGGCGCACACCTGCAGGGGCGTCGGTACCCGTTGGTCCACCGCCGGGCGCTCCACCGGCAGGCCGACCCGAGGCACACCCCGCAGCGGCTGCGCCTAGCAGGCACAGTCCAATCTGCCGCACTCGGCGACCCGCTCGTAATCTCGCCTGCTCTGCCATGACGTCCGCCGCTCTCACGCGTGAGTGCCCATGTTGATGAACTGACTTGCCGTGCAAGATACGGTACACGGCGACCGACCGAATCGTTACAGCGCGACATTTTCACCCGACCACGCCGCGAGGCTGACGGCCTGTACGCTTGCCGCCTTCCGGTCAGTCCCGTAGGCTTGTGCTCGTGATTCGAGACGCACTGGTAGGAACGGTCATCGCAGAATATGCGGTGCAGGACATGGTCGGCGAGGGCGGAACCGCGATGGTTTACCGCGCCGCGCATCCGACACATGGAATTGTCGCCCTGAAGGTGCTCCGCACGAAGCTGCGGAACGACCCCACGGCCGTCATTCGATTCGAGCGTGAGGCTGAGTTTGGCCTCCGCGTGGTGCACCCGAATGTGGTGCGCACCATCGAGCTCGGTGCGTCGGATGGCGTGAAGTTCCTCGCGATCGAGTGGGCGCCTGGCGACCTTCTCGAGAAGGTCGCCAAGCAGACTGGTGCGTTTCCGCGGCCTCAGGTTGCCAGCATCGTGAGCCAGATCGCCGCTGCGGTCGACGCGTCGCACCGGCAGGGCATCGTCCACCGCGACCTGAAGCCGGAAAATCTGATGTACGACAGCGTGAACGATCGCGTTCGCCTGCTGGATTTCGGCATCGCAGCCGAGCCCGAGCAGGGAAACGACCAGCGACTTACGCGCGACGGCTTCTTCGTGGGCACGTTGCTGTACGTCGCGCCCGAGGCGCTCAGTGGCGTGCTCGTCGGGCCGACGGCCGACCAGTACAGTCTCGCGACGATCGCGTATTTCCTGCTCACGGGTGTGCATCCCTACACTGCGCGCTCCACGCGTGACATGCTGTCGCAGCTGCTCACCCAGCCACCGACCCCACTCAACAAGGCCGTGCCGACGCTGACCTTCAGTGACGAGGTCGAGAAGGTGGTCATGAAGGGGCTCGCTCGTCTGCCGGGCGATCGTTATCCGGGCATCACGGACTTTGCAGCAGCGCTCGAAGCGTCCCTGACATCGATGCCTGCGCCCGTCACGAAGTCGGCCGGACTGTTCAGCCGAGTGAAGAACTTGTTTGGCTCGAAGGACCGCTGAGCGTGACGACTGCCGTCAATCGGGACGCGCTGGTTCGCCTGCTGGCGACCCGGTCGGCTCGGCGCGGAACCTTCACGCTCGCTTCTGGCCGAATCAGTGATTTCTACGTCGATTGTCGACTGACGACCATGAGTCCGGACGGACTGACCCTGGTCGGACCGTTGGCGCATCGCATGGTCGAGCAAAGCGGGTGGGCAGTGGACAGCGTCGGTGGCCTGACCATGGGCGCCGACCCCGTGAGCTACGCCATTGCGTACGCCAGCGCGCTCGTAGGTGTGCCGATCCGCTGCTTTGCCGTCCGCAAGGAACCGAAGGGCCACGGTATGGGCAAGCGGATTGAAGGCTCGTTTCAGCGCGGGGACCGCGTGATCGTGATCGAGGATTCAATGACGACAGGGGGCAGCGCCCTCAATGCCGCTGGGGCCATCCGAGACGAAGGCGGGATCGTGGTCGGGGCGCTGACCCTCGTGGATCGTGAGGAGGGCGCCAGAGAGGCGCTGGAGGCCGCGGGCATTCCGCTGATCGCCTTCACGACCGCTGCCGAATTGAAGCCGCTGATTCCCACGCTGCACCCGGTCTAGTCAGAAGGCACCGTCCTGCAGCGAGCGCAGCGGACGGAATTTGCAGAGCTGCGATTGAACAGGCGTCACCAATTCCTCGCAGAATCGGCGATACATCCCTTCGCAATCGTACACACTGCGGAAAGCCGAGGCGCTGATGCCCAGCACCAGGGTCACATGGCGGCCAAATGATTGGGGTGAGGAGTATTCCAGGCTGACCGACGCATCGGCAATCGAGCGGCGCTGATCTTCCAGCCGATGTGCCGCGCGGACCAGGTTCGCGAGGTCCAGATAGCGCTTGAGCGGCGGAAGGCCGGCACGCTGGAACCGGCTCATCAGCGTGCCTGGATGCAAATCGACCTGTACGGCGACCTGTCTGACCGTATGCAATGCCGGTCGCGACGTGAAGAAGAGCTCGAGCAGTTGCAGGCAGTCATCGCTCGCGGCAAGCAGGGTCTGGCGCAGTTCCGTGATTGCCGACTCCACCGAGAACGAGCCACGGTCCGCGGTCGCGACCGTTTCGCGCAGCAGGTGCCATCCGGTCGAATCACGTGCATCGATCACAATGCGCATCCCGCTGCGGCCCAGCGACAGCAGCGACTGCGGCTGCACACGTTGCAGGTTGGTGATGAGTGCCATCATCGGTACACGAGGATGTTCGCGCAGGATCGCCGCCATGCGGATCGCATCGCGTGGCGAACAGCAGGCGAGCGAAAGGAGCACCGCCGTCGCGGCTTGCTCGCGCAGGTCACGACGCACTTCGTCGAGCGATGTGCGGTGCATGGTGCGATACAGCCCCTCACCTGCGGCATCAACGGCACTGCGTTCTGCCGGCATGAGGATCGTCGTGACCGGAACCGGTTCGCTGCTGCGTGTCGAGGAGGGCGCGTTGGCGGAACTGCCTTTGGCGGATCGAACAACCATGATGGACACCTCGTGATGGAGACGGCGTCAACATGCGCCTTGCCGTCACATCGAAGTCAGGGTGCCCGCAACACTCCTGTCCAAGTCAGCGCATTCGGCACGCACACGTCGCTCACCGCGCACGCTGCCGCCTGCCACGTGATGCTGCTACGTTCTGCTGTAGGTGATGCGCGTCGGCCGGATGATCGCGAGACGGGTTCCGCGAGGAATGTCTGCTCGAGGAAAGTCCGGGCTCCAAAGGGTGGGCTGCCAGGTAACGCCTGGGCACAAGGCAGTGGCTTGATCGCTGCCGCGTGACGGAAAGTGCCACAGAAAATACACCGCCGACGGCCGACGTTCGCGTCGGATCGGGCAAGGGTGAAAAGGTGCGGTAAGAGCGCACCGCGTCGCCGGTAACGGTGGCGGCAGGGTAAACCCCAGCTGGAGCAAGGCCAAATAAGCGGCGAGGGACGTCCCGTCCCGACAAAGACGCCGCGGGTAGGCTGCTGGAGCGTGCAGGTGACTGTACGCCGAGAGGAATGATCATCCATCACGTTCGCGTGATGACAAAACCCGGCTTACAGGCCGGCGCGTTTCACCTGCCGTTCCGACGATCCGCCAGTCTGTTGCGCTGCATGTAAGCTGCTTTTGTGCTGTTTTTCGTGTCCTTGTTGTTCCAGTTTCGTGGCCCCGACCCATGTACTCGTCTGACACGATGCGTCGAACCATCCGGTCTGCGCTGCTGATCGCGCTCGTCAGCTCCGCGTCATGCACTACATCGCATGCGCAACAAAGCGCTCGATATCGCGTGGCCTCGACTGCTGTGCTCTCACTCGATCGTGTCGGTGGCGACATGCCGCTCGTCGATACCCTTACGACGGCGGCACTGCTCGAGATCACCATCACGAGCACGTCACTCTCGGTCGCAACGCTCGCCATCGATTCACTGCAGGTGACATCGAGCGGCATGGTCCGACGCGCACCGGACGCCTTCGTTCGCGGAAGGAGTGTGGCAGCGGTCCTGACCGACGGTCGTCCTCGCATCACCGGTGACAGCCTCACGGCGTGCACTGCTGAACGACCGTTGGCGGCGCTGCTACCTGAGTTGCTACCGCTGCTTCCGATGCCCTTGCGTGCGGACCAGCAGTGGAGCGACACGCTGACAGTCACGAGTTGCCGCGCGTCGTTGCCGGTGACGACCGTCTCGATCGTGAAGTATCGCACACTCGCCGGCATGGACAGCACGACCGTGCTGCTGGAGCGTCGCGCCCTGATTCGTGCCGGCGGAAGCATCGCTATCCGGGATCAGCTCGTGTCGCTCACGGGCACAGGCACCAGCGAGGCACTGGCGACCGTGCTCGTCTCGACACGCCGGATTCAATCACTCCGTGGCGTGCAGTCGCTGGACTTTACACTCACCAATGGCCAGCAGACACGCCGCATGGTGCAGCAGATCACCGACACCATATCGATGCTGCCCTGAGTCAAGCGTGATGTTCTGCCGTGACGTCAACTGATGCTGCTGACCTCACACAGAAGCAGAACATGGCGAGCGTAAAGAAACCTGAACCGCTGGCACGCACTTGCTCGTTCCGAGGTACTTGAAGTTGCGTGTCTCACAGGACACCGAAAACGCTCAGTCGCTGAGCCGCAATGGCATCAAAATCGTGAGATACGTCGCCGGATCCGACCACCCCTCCGGCTCCACCGTCGCCGCACGTTCGGGCGCCTTGAACGTCAGGCGCACTTCCGGCGTCGGGATGTTCTTCAAAATCTCGAGCAGATACGCACCGTTGAAGCCGATGTCCATCGGATCGCCTTCGTAGCGGATCGGGATCTCATCCTGTCCGTCGCCCAGATCCGGCGTGTTCACCTGGAAACGCAGAATGCCGGCGTTGAACGAGAGCTTGATCCGGTGCGTCTGGTCCGAAGCAACTGTTGCCATGCGACGCAGTGCCGACGACAGCGCGTCCTTGTCGGCGATCGCGAAGCGGTCGTTGTCCTTCGGAATCACCTGCTCGTAATTCGGATACGGTCCCTCGATCAGCCGCGTGAAGATCGTGGTGAACGGGCTCCTGAAGGCGAGGTGGTTGTCGCCGCGTGCGACTTCCAGGTCCTCCTCATCGGGAAAGAGTTTGCTCACCTGGTCCAGCGCTTTTGGCATCACGATCAGGTCACTGGCCTGCGCACCATGACCGGTCACCGCGATGTCCATTTTCGCCAGGCGATGTCCGTTGGTGGCGACCATTCGCATGTGATCGGGCTTGAGCTCCCAGAGCACGCCGTTCAAGATCGGACGGCTCTCCTCGGTGCTCACCGCGTAGGTCGTGTGCTTGATCAGCTTCCGCACATCGGCTGATTTCACACGCCAGCCATCGCCGAATCGGATCGCGGGAAACTGCGGGAAATCATCCTTCGGCAGACCGTTCAGCTTGAATTTCGCGCGGCCGCACTCGAGGCTCACCTTCTGCTCGCCGGCGGACTCGATCTTCACCGGATTCGGTGGAAGCTCGCGTGCGAGTTCCTGCAACTTCTTTGCAGGAATCGTGATGCCGCCAGGCCGTTCGACGTCGGCTTGCACTTCGTGGCTGACGTGGATATCGAGATCGGTTCCGGAAAAGCGGATTCCGCGCTCGGTGGTCTCGATCAGGATGTTGGCCAGGACCGGCAAGGTTGTCTTGCCAGGGATGCTGGCAGCGACCGCCGCCAGCCCTTCCTGGAGTTTCTCACGCGCGATCGTGAATCGCATCAGCTCCTCGGGGTGCGCTGAACCGACGCCGGGCGAACGCCCTGTATGGCTATCGGTCCTGCAGCGTGAACTGCGTTCTGCCGTTCAATGTGGAAGCACTGCTGTAATGCTGTTCTATAAATCTTTAACAGTCGTAGTCGTAGAGCACTGTCGAACTGTGGACGAACGCCGGAACCTATTCCACCGCAACGTTTTCGCCAAGATAGAGTACTGTGGAGCAGCGGGTACAACCACACCAGTTCTCCGCAGCTGTCATCATTGCTGTTCTGGCGCGTGTGGGAATCGTCGTCGAAACGTGGACTGGTGTGGATCACTGGCCGATTACCAACAGCTGTCGAACCTTTTCCACACGCGCCGCAAAGCCCACGTCGTCTTTGCACGTCTGCTCGGTGCGATCGAGCGAATGAATCACTGTGGAATGATCGCGCCCACCAAAGGCGTTGCCGATTTCCACCAGCTGCAGTGCGAGCAGTTCGCGACAGAGCAGCATCGCGACCTGACGCGGCACGGTCAGCATCTTCGTTCGCGTCTTCGACTTGAGCCCCTCGGCCGTCACGCCCCATTCGCGGGCCACCGTGGCTTGAATGGTGGCGACGGTGATACCGATGGTCGCCGGCGTGCTTCCATCGCCTCTGAAGCGGTCTCGAAGCGCCTCACGCGCCAGTTCCACCGTAATGTCTGCATGCTTGAGAGACGCGTAGGCCAGCAGCTTGATGATCGCGCCTTCGAGCTCGCGCACGTTCGACCGCACGTTGTCCGCGATCACCTGAATCACGTCGTCCGGAATCGTGAGCTCCAGATGGTCCAGCTGCGCCTTGCGACGCAGGATCGCCACGCGGTGCTCCACATCGGGCAATGCGATGTCGGCAACCATGCCCCACTGGAAGCGGCTTACCAGGCGCGCCTCGAGCCCGGGAATTTCCGATGGCGGCCGGTCCGAGGTGAGGATGATCTGCCGGCCGGCCTCGTAAATCGCGTTGAAGGTGTGAAAGAACTCTTCCTGAGTGGCTTCCTTTCCCTTCAAAAACTGTACGTCGTCGACCAGCAGCAGGTCGGTTTCGCGATATCGGCGCCGAAAATCCTGCGTGGTCCGACTCTGGATTGATCCGACGAGCTCGTTCGTGAACTGTTCCGTGCCGACGAACGTGATGCGTGTGCCCGGATCGCGTTTCAGCAGTTCGTGCGCGACGGCCTGCATCAGGTGGGTCTTGCCGAGTCCCGTGTCGCCGTAGAGAAATAGCGGGTTGTAGAGTTTGCCCGGAGCCTGCGCTGCAGCAATCGCAGCCGCGGCGGCCAGTTCGTTGCTCTTTCCGACGACGAAATGTTCGAAGGTGTAACGCTCGGAGAGCGGCGCGAAATTCGGGTTTGGCACCGTGGCGACGCGCACGGGCGCGTCGAGAGGTGCGACGAACAGGTCCATCTGCGGCTTCGTGCGTGCGGACTCGTGCACGACGAATTGTACCTGCAAAGGATGGCCAAGCGCGACGGCCGCAAAACTCGAGAGCAGGCCGGAGTGTTTTGATTCGTTCCAGTCAGCGGCGAACTGGTCGGGTACACCGACGGTAAGCGCACGCTCGTCCACACGCAGCGGCTCACATGGCTCGAGCCAGGTGCGAACAGTCTGCTCCTGTAGCTCGAGTCGTGCGCGGTCCAGCAATCGAGCCCAGGTATCTGCAGCCGTCAGCATTACGTGCAGCGGGGAGTTGTTCACGTAGGAAGCGCGAGTTTACAGGAACGGAGCGCATGATGCAAACCGGATGTGCGCAGGGGAGGCGTGCTTCCGGGCAAGTCAGAAGCAACACGACGTAGCTTGACCGAAGTGCTTGTCCTGAATAGGTTTGGCACTCTTTCCCCGAACATTGCGAACGCATCTGGAGTACATATGGGCAAGCCCACGTACCGCCCCCGCAACAAGCGTCGTATCCGCAAGCATGGCTTCCGTGCTCGCATGTCCGATCGCTGGGGTCGCGCGATCCTTGCGCGTCGCCGCAAAAAAGGACGCAAGCAGTTGACGGTCATGCTTCCGGACAAGTACGCCGGCGCCTGAGTCGTTCCGTTTTTCGCGAGACCAGCGTCTCACGAGAAAGTCGGACCTCGAGCGAGTGCGACGTGAGGGGAAGCGTGTGCGGGCGGCCTGTCTGGAGCTTCGCATCGCAGCTTCCCCTTTGTTGTGCGCCCGCGTCGGTTTCATAGTGCCCAAGCATGGTCAGAACAGCGTCGCCCGGAATCGGTTGAAGCGCCGGTTGCGCGAGATCGTTCGGATAAGCGTGCTGCCAGCGCTTGGGCCCCACGACGTAGTCATCCGGACCCTCCCGGCGGCTTATCGACAGTCGTGGGAGGCGCTCGGTGTCGAGGTCGCATCGCTCATTCGCCGACTTCCGCTGCCGACGACGCGTGAACCGTGATGCCAGTGCCGAAACCGTCGCCATGCGACACGGCGCCGTCCGACGACGGCGCGGTGATGAATCAAGTGGTGGCGGAACCGACAGCGGACGTCGATGCAGCCAGATTGCCTGAACCCCCGACAGCCGTCCGTGCGGCGCGGTGGTCCGCAACGGCGCTCGTGCGGGTGTATCAGCTCTTCCTGTCGCCGCTGTTTCCCGCCTCGTGCCGCTATACTCCAACCTGTTCGGCATACGCCGTGGAAGCGATCGAGCGACACGGCGTCGTTCGCGGGGCATGGCTGGCAGCGAAGCGTATCGCCAGGTGCCACCCGTTCCGGCCCGGCGGACACGATCCTGTTCCCTGACCCATACGATTGCTGCACGCGGGGGCGCCGTCAACGCGCACCGCAGGCGCCTCGCCTGACCTTCGACACTCCAGTATGAACAAGCGCATGCTGCTCGCCCTCGCCCTCTCGGCGGGAGTGATCGGTCTCACTCAGTATCTGTTCCCGCCCTCCAGGCAGCCGACCAAGCCGCTCGCGGCCACCGTCGCCGACTCGGCTCGACAAAGGCCGCGGGTCGATTCCGGCGCAACGCCACTCATCGCAACGCCCCGCCAGGACTCTGCATCGTCGGCACCCGCGTCGGTGGGCGTCGATACGGCACTCCTGGCCAGCACGCGCAGCAGCATTCGCATCAGCAGCATCGGTGCCGCACCGGTGTCGGTTCGGTTGAACGGATACCGCCAGTTGAGCAAGGGCAGCAACGCCGCCGACACCGTGGAGCTGGTGCGCGCCGGCGAAGCGCTCCTGCAGTATGCGCTGATCGTGAAGGAGCCAGGCGGCAATCGTGTCATCGACCTTGCAAAGGTGCCGTTCAGCGTCACGCGCAATGACGATCGTACGGTCACCTACATCGGTCAGGCCGGCGCCGCAAATGTGCGCCTCACCTACGCGTTTCAGCCGGACAGCTTCCTCATCCGTGTTGGTGGCAAGGTTACCGGGCTCGCCTCACCGGCGTTCGTGCGTATCACGCTGCCCAGCGGATTGCGTCCCACCGAGTCCGACACGACCGAGGAGTTCTCGCACTTGGCCGTTGCGACGAAGCCGGTGCAGGGTGGCGCAAAGCTGCTGTCATTCGGCGACCTCGATCCCGGCGAGAAGGAACTGCGTGAAGGTCCCTTCACCTGGGTCGTTTCGAAGAGCAAGTATTTCCTCACTGGACTCCTCGTCGCCAACGGCGATCGGCCGTTCGACGAGCTGTCCGTGACCGGCGGAGTCCGCACCGGCAAGGCCGCGACGCGCGTGGACGCCGCGGCGCTGCAGGCGTTGCAGGACGGCACGTTCCGTTTCGAGATCTACGCCGGTCCGCAGGAATGGCGTCGCCTCGTCTCGCTCGGCCGTGACTTCGAGAACAGCAATCCGTACGGCGGCTGGCTGCAGGGTGTGGTGCAGCCGCTCGCGACCTTCGTGATGAAGGCGTTGCTCTGGATGCACGATTCGCTGAAGCTCACGTACGGCTGGGTGCTGGTGATCTTCGGTGTGGCAGTGCGACTGCTGCTCTGGCCGTTCAACCAGCGCGCCATGCGCACGTCGATGAAGATGCAGGTACTGCAGCCGGAACTTCAGGCCGTGCAGGAGAAGTTCAAGGCCGATCCGCAGCGCATGCAGCAGGAAGTGATGAAGGTGTACAAGGAGCATGACATGAGCCCCTTCAGCGCACTGTCTGGATGCCTGCCGATGCTGCTGCCGATGCCGGTGTTCATCACGCTGTTCTACGTGTTCCAGAACACGATCGAATTTCGCGGCGTGCCGTTCCTGCACCTCACCGACATCTCGCAGAAGGATCCCACGTTCATCATCCCGCTGCTGATGGCCGGCAGCGCCTTCCTGCTCAGCTGGATCGGCATGCGCGGCATGCCACCTAACCCGCAGGCAAAGATCATGGCCTACATGTTCCCGGCGATGATGTTCGCATTCTTCTTCAGCGCCGCCGCCGGCCTGAATCTGTATTACATGGTGCAGAACCTGGCCGCGCTGCAAGGCGATGCACGCCACGTGTTTGTGCACGGCGACATCGGCGACCGCGCGCTGGTCGACAGCTTGCTGGCCACGCACCGACCGCGGGCTGTTCTGCACTTTGCGGCCGAGAGCCATGTCGACCGCAGCATCCACGGACCCGGCGCGTTCATGAAGACCAACGTCGACGGCACTTTCACGCTGCTGGAG
>ENA-OFCX01000509-OFCX01000509.1-metagenomes-genome-assembly--contig:-NODE-509-length-19803-cov-4.112366_pt1 | contig 19803 bp, 16 predicted proteins | sample MGYA00153384_OFCX01 | MGnify analysis MGYA00153384
CTTAATTTACTCGATGAATCATTTTTGGCTATTGAATACATATTTTCAATTCTAATAGTAACGAATCTATTATTAAGCTTTTTGCTAAGTTTCATTACGCTATCAGGCACTAAATATTCATTGTTATTTTGATTGGTAAATTTTCCAAAATTCTGGTTTAACTTATCATTTAATTCTTTCAGATTAAAAACGATGAATTCTTTTGAATTAGATTTAACTTCAAGGTTAAAATTTGAATCGTTATTTATTAAAAATAAATTCCCTTCTACCAATAAAGAATCCCAATTATTTTCTTTTCTATCATTGAAGCTATTGATGGAAATAATTTTTATTGAATTTTCAGAATCAATGATTCCAGCATTTTGATGTTTAAAAGTTCGATAGGTTTCTATGGCGTTTTGAATATCAAATTTAGAATAACCCATCATTTGCAATACAGTATCTAGCTTTTCTTGTCTCATCTGATATTGATACGCATAATCAGGTTGTGATTTAGCCTTAAATTTTTCAGTTATTTCTTGATCAATTTCTTCCAGATCTGCTTTTACAAAATCTTGAACAGAAGAAAATCCATGATTACTTATTAAATAGGTAGTAATATTTGCCACTTGCTCTTTTTGCTTTTGAGAGGATTCATTTTTTAAAGCAAAAGATAATTGTCGCTGTTGCGAAATTTGAGAAATGATAAATGCATTTACCGGAGAAACATTAGCTATTAACAAAACCACGAATAATGAAATTGGAATCATTCGGATATCTGATTTTTTATTAATGATAAAATAGCCGGTAATAAAACTTAGCCAAACTGCTAAGGCAATTAAAATATAGCGCTCTTCTGTAATTCCATAATCTGCTACACGTTTATAAACTGCCAACACAAAAAGTACTAAAATTGGAATCATGAAATAGTAAAAGAATTTGCTGTAATAATTCATCCACTTATTTTCTTCCAAATTTCTGATTGGGTAAATCAACAATAAAGAAAGAATACCAAAAATGGAATAACCCAATACTAAAAAGGAAACATAGCCATCTGGAAGCATGAAATTTATTCCAATTTTAATCTCATAGGCTAGTAAAATAAACAGATAAACAGTAGCAAGTGGCAGTAAAACATATTGCGTAAAAAGCTTGAGTGCTTTAGGATATTCTTCTTGTGTATTATCGATTAGTTGAAGATCGGGTACTCCTGCCAAAAAGAAAAATGTATTGAAAGGAACTGCGATTAGCAACCATAAACGGAAATAGGTTTCATCATCTATTTTAATAGAAAAAAGAGCGTCAACCGATGCAATTGCGGCAGCAATACCTGCAAACAAAACAATACTGTAAATAAAAGACAGAAAAATTCGAAGAAATAATGCCTTATTAAATTGCCAGAAATCAAACATTGAAATCTTTGAAATGAAGCCAGCAAATGAAACTGCCAGGTGTGCAGCAATGGATGTCATAAAAAAGCGTAACCAGTTATTGCTTCCAACTTCTGGATAAAAATTAAGAAAAAAGATAACAGATAATAAAACTGCCAAAAAATATAGCCCAATTTTTGCAATAATTTTCCTCATTCTACTTTCGGAAAAAAGTTGAAAGGCAATAGAAACGACCATTCCAATATTACCAGTGGCCATTAACCGTATATAAATTTCATTATTTATATTGTCATAGTTTTTGTGATCTAATAAAACAAAACCTGAAAAAGTTGTGAGTGCAGCAAATAATAAAACCAACGGAAAACGCTTCGCAACCTTTGTTGCCGAAACATATAAGGACTCAATAGATGGGAATTTCATAATTATATGTTTTTCAAAAATCAGAAATGTGATGATAAACTTTTCTTAAGTTTACTAGGCCAATGATAATGGTTAATTTCAAGTTTTACTATTAGTGTAATTTTAATATAAAAACAAGCTTATGAAATGGTTAGGAAGGCGCGGAAGCGGTAATGTAGAAGATCAACGAGGTGGTGGTGGAGCTGGAAAAGGCTTAGCTTTAGGAGGAGTTGGCACCATAATTTTAGTAATCATTGGTTTATTAATGGGCAAAAATCCATTGGAATTATTAAATACTGTTCAAAACAGTAATGCTGGTGTGCCACAAGAGCAAACGTATACTCCATCGGCGGAAGAAAATGAAGCAGCTGAATTTGTAAAAGTTGTATTGGCAGATACGGAAGATGTTTGGAATAAGCTTTTTGAACAAATGGGTGAGCAATATAAAGAACCAAAATTGGTGCTTTTTACCGGGCAAGTTCAATCTGCTTGCGGCGCAGCAAGTTCTGCTTCGGGTCCATTTTATTGCCCAGGCGACGATAAAGTGTATATCGATTTATCATTTTATAATGATTTGCAAACTAAATTTAATGCACCGGGAGATTTTGCCATGGCCTATGTAATTGCGCATGAAGTTGGCCATCATATCCAAAATATAACTGGCACTAGTGGAAAAATGGAACAAATGCGAGGGCGCCTAAGTGAAGAAGAATTCAATAAATTATCTGTAAAACTGGAATTACAAGCAGATTTTCTAGCTGGAGTTTGGGCGCACCATGCTCAACAGTCTAAGCAAATATTAGAAAGTGGAGATATTGAAGAAGCATTAAATGCTGCCAATGCCATTGGCGATGATCGTTTGCAAAAGCAATCGCAAGGCTATATTGTTCCAGATGCTTTTACACATGGCACTTCTGCACAACGAATGTATTGGTTTAAAAAGGGTTTTGATAGTGGTGATATTAATCAGGGAGATACTTTTTCGGATCCGAATCTTTAGTTTTCAGATCAATAATTTCTAATTTATCTTTTCAGAGAAGCCAAAAAAATCTATCTGTAACTTTCGTTTTAATTGAAAGGTGATTTATTAAAAATTTCCCTTCAAAAAGGTTTTAAATTTTAATGGATTTAAACCATCCTCCGAAACGTAAGATTAATTCTTGATTCCAAAACTTTAGTACTTTTTGGCAAACTATGCAGCCAGTATTTTTGCGTTTCACCTTTCATGAGTAATAAGCTTCCACTTGCTAAATTCAATGAAATAGTTTGATTAGAAATTTTATGTTTAAAAGAAAATTTACGCGCAGCACCTAAACTAATAGATGCAATAGCAGAATTTTCGACAATGGTTTTTTCATTATCACTATGCCATCCCATCCCCTCATTACCAGCATGATATAAATTTAATAAGCAGGCATTAAAATGATCGGGGAAATCTTTTTCAATTCGGTTTTTCAAAGCTAATAATTCATTATTCCACAGAATTGCTTTTCGTGAAATCCCAGAATACGTGTACTGAATTTCCTCATTTGCATACCAAGCCATTTTTCTTTTAGTAATAATATGTTTTCCGAAAATTTTAACTTCATCAGCTTTCCACTCAATATTTTTCAAAAGTGCTTGAAAAAAAAACTGTTGCTCTTTTTCATTTAAAAAATTTTCGATGTAAAAAACTTCCCCATCAAATGGTAAGAGATTTATTGAGTTAAATTCATTTTCAAATAAGTTCACATTTGCAAAACAAAGATTTTATCATTTAGATTTCGGTTTCTCTTTCGAATATCATTTTTTCAGTTATCAAACAAATAGTACTAAAATTAGGAAATAAATTTGTTAGATTGATCTAACTTTTATAAATTTGTCCTTAATTCGTATTTGAGAAATGAAATTTATTTTTAACCTTTTTATAATCAACCTTATTCTGTCACTTTTTTCCATCGTTTCGAATGCTCAAACATCTTCCCTAACTGGTAAAATAATTTCTGAAGGTAAGGCGATTGAATTTGCAAATGTTGGTTTACTAAAAACTTCTATTGGTGCAAAAACGAATATGTCGGGAGTGTACACCATTAAAAATTTATTTGCTGGATCATACATTATCAGTGTTTCTTGTATTGGTTTCGAGAAAATGGAAAAATCAATTACACTAAAAGAAAATGAAATTCTTACGGTGAATTTTGATCTTACAAATTATGCAAAAAAATTAAATGAAGTAGTAATTACAGGCACAATGAAAGAAGTTAGTCGCCTGGAAAGCCCAGTACCAGTAGAAGTTTACACACCAACTTATTTTAAGAAAAATCCGACACCTAATGTTTTCGAAGCGTTGCAAAATGTAAATGGAGTTCGCCCTCAACTTAATTGTAATGTTTGTAATACTGGCGATATTCACATAAATGGTTTGGAAGGGCCATATACGATGGTATTAATTGATGGAATGCCAATCGTGAGTAGTTTATCAACTGTCTATGGATTATCTGGAATTCCAAATTCTTTAATTGAACGCATAGAAGTTGTAAAAGGACCAGCTTCATCTCTTTACGGAAGCGAGGCTATTGGAGGGCTAATAAACATCATTACAAAAAAGCCACAAAATGCTCCTTTGTTATCTGCTGATGTGTTTGCAACAAGTTGGGGAGAATATAATACCGATCTAAGTTTTAAATTAAATGCAGGAAAAAAAGCGAGTTTACTAAGTGGAATCAATTATTTTAACTTTCAAAACAAAGTGGATAATAATAATGACAATTTTACTGATATGACTTTGCAAGACAGAATTTCAGTTTTTCAAAAATGGAATTTTCAACGAAAAGATAATCGTATGTTAAGCATTGCAGCAAGATATATGTATGAAGACCGCTGGGGTGGTGATTTGAGATGGAATAAAAATTTTAGAGGGGGCGACAGTATTTATGGAGAAAGTATTTACACCAAACGTTGGGAGATTTTAGGAAATTATCAATTGCCAACAAAAGAAAAACTAATGCTTTCATTTTCATACAATAATCATAATCAGAATAGTAGATACGGTACAACTAGTTATAATGCACAGCAAAATATTGCATTTTCGCAGCTAACCTGGGATAAAAAAATCGGCATAAACGATTTTTTAGTTGGTGCAGCTATTCGGAATACTTTTTACGACGACAATACCCCAGCAACTGCATCATCCGACACAAATAATCAAACAACACAGCCACAAAAAACCTGGTTACCGGGTGTTTTCATTCAAGATGAAATATCAATTAATGATAAACAAAAAGTTTTATTAGGATTCAGGTATGACTATAATTCCTATCATGGAAATATTTATACGCCACGCATTGCCTACAAATGGACTTTGAATGATAAAAATGTAATTCGGCTAAACGCAGGCACAGGATACAGGGTTGTTAATTTATTTACCGAGGACCATGCAGCACTAACGGGTGCAAGAGTTATTGAAATAAAAAATGAATTAAATCCCGAACAATCTTACAATACAAATTTAAACTTCATCAGGAAATTTTATTTAGAAAATGGCACTTTCATTGGCCTTGATGGTTCTGCTTTTTATACTTATTTTAATAATAGAATTGTTGGAGATTATGAGTCAGATCCAAACAAAATAATATATGATAATTTGAATGGATATGCTGAAAGTAAAGGAGTTAGTTTAAATATAGATATTGCTTTTAATAATGGATTAAAAATTATTACAGGTGGTACTTTTATGGAAAACACCATAACTGAAAATGGAAAAACTCAACAACAAATTTTAACTGAAAATTTTACTGGGGTTTGGGCGGTATCTTATAAAATTAAAAAAGCAAAATTAAGTATTGATTACACAGGCAATGTATATAGTCCAATGCGATTACCTTTATTAGGAGTTACTGATCCAAGAAGTTCAAGATCACCATGGTGGAGCATTCAAAATATACAATTAACGTATGATGGTTTTAAAAACTTTCAATTATACGGAGGTGTAAAAAACATATTAAATTGGACACCAAATAAAGGAAATCCATTTATAATAGCCAGAACAAATGACCCTTTTGATAAAGATGTTGTCTTTGGTAGCAACGGACAAGTAATTGCTACACCGAATAATCCTTATGGTTTGACATTTGATCCGACCTATATGTATGGTCCGAACCAGGGCGCAAGAGTTTTTTTTGGAGTTAGATATAGTATCAATTAATGATGATTTATAAAAGACTATCTTGTTTAGTTTTATTATTAAGTATCGTTATAATTCCTAAAATTTCATTTTCTCAACTAAGAACTTTTGATTTTGAACAAATAGACAGTTTGCGTAAAATTGAAAAAAGAATATGCGTTGTTTTTATTCATACCGACTGGTGTAACTATTGTAAAGCGATGAAAAACAAAACATTGAAAAATGATAGCGTTATAAACAAACTCAATAAACAATTTTATTTTATAGAACTTAACGCAGAAGAAAAAAGTGAAATTACATTTAATAATCACACATTTAAATACAAACCCACAGGAACAAATACAGGGATTCACGAATTAGCTGAGCAATTAGCTTTTTTTGAAAATAAAATTAGTTATCCAACTTTATGCTTTTTGAATCCTGATTTTGAAATTATTTATCAATACAATCAGTTTATTAATTCAAAAGAATTAATATTAATTTTAAATCAGTTAGATAAATAATACCCGTTGTGCAGTTTGATTTATTTTTAATTATTTTTTTTAAAATAATTGATATTTAGTATTTTAAAATACAATTTAGGGCTTCCCGTGAAAAACGGGCCGGGCTATCCGCTATATCTTTTTTTTATTTAATTATTTTTTAAAGGAAAAAAAGGATGCCGCTACTATCCCTAAGCCTTTCGCTCTCCGAATTTACATTTTTATAAATTGTTTTAAACCGCACAACGGTATTAAATAAGAATTTAAAAAGATATTATTCTTTTATTATTTTTTGGTAATACTTATTTAAACCCTTTTGAATTTGTAATAAATATATTCCTTTTTTTAATTTAGAAAAATCTTCATTTTGAATTGTGTTTCCTAAATAAATTAATTGACCAAAAACATTTGTAAGTATTACATTATCAATTTCTAATGGATTATTTAGATTAATTTTTGTTGTAAAAGGATTTGGATAAATCAATAAGGTTTGATTTTTAGATAATTCCTCGATAGAGGTAGAGGAGCAAGTTAAATTGTTAATATATCCCCATATTTCATCATCAAATGGAGAAAATGCAGCGGCAATACCATAAGCAGATTCTCCAAAACGGACAATAACTAATTTTTGACTTGGAACCACATATATTTTTTGATCGTTTTTTCCCAAAGCCGCATACGTATCAGGTGGAGCATTTTGCAACAAACTTCCATTAAAAACAAATGGTATTCCAGGTGCCATAAATGACGTCTTTCCATTTAACCACCATAAATATCCGTACGAGTTGTTAAAAGTTTGAGAGGTATTTATCATTGAATTGAAATAGTTTGTATCTCGCAAAACAGTATCACCATTCCAAATTCCTTTATTTAATGAGAGTAATCCAAATCTAGCTGCTCCACGAGTTTTGCTGTAATAAGTACCATCAAAATAAAATCCAGTCAATCCGATTTTCGATCCTAAAAAAGAGTTGGTTAGATTAGACAACGTTAAATTACTTACATTAGTTAAAATTTGATGGAGTTTTTTATAAGCCCCATTGTGATACGCCCATCTGGTATTTGGATCTGTTAAATATTCCATACAAATAGCTGTGGTATCAACTACGCAAGGCTGGGTAGGAGTATCATCTAATCCACTATTCATAGAAAGTAGATTTTTTACCTTTATTAAATTTTCTTTTTGGAGTGGTGCAGTTGTCCAACTTGTACCAAGGTAAGTTGAAACAGAAGAATCAATTTGAACTAAATTTTTATTCTGAGCAATACCAATTAGCATCGCAATTAAACTTTTGCCGGATGATGCCCAATAATGAGGAGTATTTTCTGTAAATGTGCCAAAATATTTTTCAAGAACAATTTTACCATCTTTAAGTACGATAAAACCTTCTGTATTTCTACTTTCTAAAAAATTGTAAAATGTATCAATTTTAGATTGACACCAACCTAATGATGATGGTGATATAGTATCCCAATTATTGCCAGTCAAAGGCGGGAAATACAAATTTTGAGCTTGTAAACCAGAAATTGAAATTAGAATAAATACAAATAAGTTGAATATTTTCATAAGTTATCTATTAAATATAAGTAGACATTTGGAATTAGATTTGGTTTAATAGGAAGGTAAATTATTGTTTCAATAGTATTACCCATTGTGAGTTTTAAATAAATATATTAAAATTTAAAATTTGAAGTAGGAAGTTTAAAGATTGTAGCAGTATCCTTTTTTCTTTTTAAACAATCAATGAATTAGAAGATAGCTGACCCGCTTTTCATTCCTAATTAGATTGGGATTCAAATTTATAACCTATCAAAAAGAATTGAAAAATTAAATCCTAAAATTAATTAAACCATAATCAAATATTATATTTATAAAACCACGAAACTTTCAAATAATTTTACAAAAAATGTACTTAATAAATCTTTTTAATCAATTGAAATAGTCGATCTGCGTCCTCCTTTTTACAGAGTTCAGTTCCATGATTTAGCGTAGCAGCTGTGCCACAGGCTACGCCATATTGAACCGATTCAATTAAATCTTTATGCTGACTCAAACTCAAAATCATACCAGCAACCATACTATCGCCAGCACCCACAGTACTTTTTCTTTTAACTACCGGTGGAACAATTTGCATTGCTAAATCTTTCGTAACTAACATTGCACCTGCTGCACCCAAAGAAACAACCACTACCTCGCAATTTCTTTTTTCTATTAATTCTCTAGCTGCATCGTCCACCATTTCTAAATTCAATTCCTCTTTACCAACTAATATACTAAGTTCTCCAAGATTAGGCTTTATTAAATATATACCTGCATTTAGAGCTTCTTTTAGTGCATCACCAGAAGTATCAACAATAAGCTTTGAATTTTTTACCTTAGCAATTTCTGCAATTCGGGCAAAAATATCTAACGGAACTCCAAGCGGCAAACTACCGCTTGCTACAATAAAATCTATATCATTTAAATTTTTAATACTTTCTAAACAAGCTTCCCATTCATTTTTTCGAATAGGTAAACCAGGCATATTAAATCTAAATTGTTGATTTGTTGCTTCGTCTAATAAAGATAAATTCTCCCGAGTATTTTCTTTTGTTTGTGTAACAATAGATTCTATCAATTCTTTTTCTAGTAGTTCAGTTAGAAATTTTCCAGTACAACCGCCTGCTAAGTAGATTGCCTTTGCGTTTCCTCCTAGTTTTTTAATTGCTCTTGCAACATTTATGCCTCCACCTCCTGGTTCATATATTGGTAAAGTGCACTTTAATTTTTTTTCAGCTATAAGGGCAGATACAGATGTACTTTTATCAATTGCTGGGTTGAAGGTTACAGTTAGTATTGACGACATTTGTTTAATTTTTTAGTTTAATTTCTATATTTTGTAAAATTTCTAATTGCTTTTCCTGACTCTCAAAAAGTATTTTAATTTGTTCTTCTAATAGCAAATCAATTTTCTGATTTAAACTTCTAATTTCAAGTTCAGCTTTCATATTTATCATGTAATCATTTTCACTTCGTATTCGATCTTTTTCTTCTTGGCGGTTTTGACTCATCATAATAATTGGTGCTTGCAATGCAGCAATGGTTGATAAAATTAAATTCATTAAAATAAAGGGATATGGATCAAAATTAAGTTTTAAAGGTCCTAGGGAATTAAATACAATCCAAACAAAAAGTATGATACCAAAAAGAATAATAAACTTCCAACTTCCACCAAAGCTTGCAACTTTATCAGATATGCTTTGCCCTTTAGTAAGTATTTCTTTAGGTTGATGTAATAAATTTTCAATAATCAATTGTTCTTCTTCAATTGATTTTCTAACGATTTCTTTAAGTTTGTTTAATTGTTCATCTTTTGATTTTTGCAAATTTAATGTTTCGGATTTCATATATATTATTCTTTGTGTTTGAAAATTACTAATGATTAATGGTTAATTATTTATCTTATGTTGATGATTTAATTTATTTTAAATAAACTAAATTTTCGATAATTATAAAAATAATTTTATATGATAAATTTTATTTGAACAATTTTTAACTAAAAAAAGTTGATAAAAATCTCAATTTAATTTAATTATTTTTAAACAAAAATAATTTATATTTATTTTAAACAATAACTATACTATCAGTTTAAACCTTTTTTTAATTCTCATTTTTTTCATTTTCTACTTGCAATATATGTAATACTCTATGAACAATCGGGGCAAAAAATACTGCTGTTATGCTTAAAAATGCTACACCACTATACAAGGCGTAAAAAGATGAGAATAGTTTTGCTTTTTCGTTTTTCATTTCCAATACTGGCCCCATGCCTGTAAGAATCATACATGCCATATAAAAACTATCTAACCAACTATTATGATTAATAAAATGATAGCCAAATGTTCCGATTGATATGGAAATAGAAATTAGTGAAAAAGCAAACAAACCATATTTGGTCATTCGCGATATAAAATGAGTAATAGGAATTACTCCCTGTTTTCGGTTTTCAAGTTTCATTCTTTTTAAATATTTGTTTTTTTAACATCTAATTTAAATACCAACTTTAGAAAAGAAGTAAATTATTTTAATTGATGAATAAGATAAATATATGTTTTTAATTTTATTATTTTTAATTATATAATTTTTTAATCATGAGTAATTAAGATATTTTTATTTTGGTAAGCCATCTTTTCAACATCTTAAACTCTAACTTTATTGCCATCCCAAAAATCACTATATTCGCGCTTTATACAAAGAAAAAGATTCGCGCGTGTCAGTTATAGTTGAGCAATTAAGTAAAGTTTACGGTACACAGAAAGCAGTTGATGCCATCTCATTTGAAGCTGAACCAGGCAAAATTTTAGGTTTTCTGGGTCCAAACGGTGCTGGTAAATCTACTACCATGAAGATTGTTACCTGCTTTATCCCCCAAACTTCAGGTAATGTAACGGTTTGTGGTTTTGATGTAATTAAAGACTCACTCGCTGTTCGCAATAAGATTGGATATTTGCCAGAAAGTAATCCTTTATACACCGACATGTATGTGAAAGAATACCTGGGTTTTATAGCAGGCATGCATAAAATGGGCAAAGAAACTAAAAGTCGGATCGAAGAAATGATTGATAAAACTGGATTGGTACGCGAACAGCACAAAAAAATCGGTCAACTTTCAAAAGGATACCGACAACGAGTTGGTTTAGCGCAAGCCATGTTGCACAACCCGAAAGTATTAATTTTAGATGAACCAACTACGGGCTTAGATCCAAATCAATTAGTAGAAATACGTGCTTTGATCAAGCAATTGGGCAAAGAAAAAACCGTAATACTTTCCACTCATATAATGCAAGAAGTAGAAGCAGTATGCGACAGGATTGTGATTATAAATAAAGGTGTGCTAGTTGCAAACGAAGATACTCGAACCTTACAAAGTAAAAAAGAAGGAACGGTAGGATATAAAGTTGAATTTGATAAAACTGTAACTGCCAATCAACTAAAAAATATAAACGGAGTATTGCAAGTAACTAATTTGCAAGGTAATACATGGTCGCTAAATACTAATTCGCAATTTGATGTTCGCGCAGAAGTTTTCCAATTTGCCGTGCAAAACCATTTAGTATTGTTAAGCATAAGTAAAGAGGAGCAGAGCCTCGAAACTATTTTCAGACAATTAACTTCTAATTAAGCCGTGTATATAATTTTAAAAAAAGAAATAGCGGTTTTTCTAAATTCATTAATCGCTTACATTACCATTGGAGTTTTTTTGATTGTAATGGGTTTATTTTTATGGATTTTTCCGGATACCAATTTATTGGATTATGGATATGCATCACTTGATTCGCTATTCAATATTTCGCCATGGGTTTTTATGTTGTTGATACCCGCCATAACCATGCGTTTTTTTAGTGAAGAGAAAAAAGCTGGTACGATTGAATTATTAGCTACCCGACCGATTACCGATTTGGAAATTATTATGGGAAAATATTTTGCAGGCGTTTTATTAGTACTTTTTGCATTGATACCAACTGTTATCTATTACATAACTATTTATCAGTTAGGGGCTACAGTTGGTAATATTGATAGTGGTTCTGTTATTGGTTCTTACATCGGATTATTATTATTAGGCAGTGCATTTGTATCGGTCGGTGTATTTGCTTCATCATTAAGTGATAATCAAATTGTTTCTTTTGTGATTGCAATTTTTCTTTGTTTTTTCTGTTTTGCAGGATTTGAATCGATAAGTTCATTGCAACTTTTCGGTAAGATTGATAACTTTTTAGTGCAATTAGGGATTAATGCCCACTATCTTTCTATCAGTCGAGGTGTGTTGGATACACGAGATTTAGTTTATTTTATCAGTTTTATTTCCTTGTTTATTGTATTAACCAAAACAGTGCTCGAAAGTAGAAAATGGTAAAAGAAAAAGATAAACTTCCGAAAAAATCAAGAGGAGTTAAGCAGCAAGCGATTTTCGAGTTATTGAGTTTATTAGTAATTATTTTATTTATTAATATTATCTCTTCATTTTTATTTACGCGTTTTGATTTTACGCGTGAAAAAAGATTTACTCTTTCTAAAGCTACTCGCGATATGCTTTCAGAATTGCCAGATCAGGTGGTTGTAAAAGTATATTTAGAAGGAGAATTTCCAGCAGGTTTCAAGCGTTTACGAAATTCTACTAAAGAAATTTTAGACGAATTTTCAGCATGGTCAGGTGGAAAATTACAATATGATTTTATTGATCCAACAAAAGAACCAGACGAGAAAATTAAGAATGAATTGTATCAGCAATTAGTAAAATATGGCTTAACTCCGATAGATCTAAATGCCAAAACAGAGCAAGGAACTACGCAACAAGTAGTTTTCCCAGGTGCGATTGTCAATTACCGCGAAGGACAAGAAGCAGTGCAATTATTGCAAGGTTCATCAGTACAATCGCCAGAAACTGTTTTAAATAATTCTGCACAAGCGTTAGAATATAAATTTGCAGGAGCTATCAAGAAATTAATTTTAGTTCGTAAGCCAATGATTGCTTTCACTGTTGGGCATGGCGAGTTAGATAGTAATCAAGTGAAAGATGTTACTAAAACATTGAACGAAAGTTATGAAGTGAGGCGAATTAATATTAGCAGATCTTTACCCGAAGATTTATTTCGTTTTCAAACATTAATAATAGCAAAACCTATACAAGCATTTGACGAGCGCGATAAATTTAAACTCGATCAATATCTAATGAATGGTGGTAAATTATTTTTTCTTATAGATCAATTGAGTGCAGAAATGGACAGTATGATTGCTGGAGAAGGGTTGGCTTTAGGCAATGAATTAAATTTGGATGATTTACTTTTTAACTACGGAGCCAGAATTAATTATGATTTAGTGCAGGATTTAAATTGCTTACCGATCCCAATTATTACCGGGCAGCAAGATGGAAAACCTACACAGCAACTTTTACCTTGGTTATATTTTCCGTTATTTATACCAGAAGCTAAGCATCCAATTGTAAATAACTTGGACGGAATACGATCAGAATTTGCCAACTCAATTGATTCAGTTGGAGTAGTTGGAGTAAACAAAACGGTTATATTAACAACTTCACCTTTTTCCAAATTATTAAAAGCACCTGTTCGTATTAATTTAAGTTTGATGGGTATAGAACCTAAACCTGATCAGTTTAACAAAGAAAAAGTTCCGGTTGCTATGTTGTTGGAAGGAACTTTTCAATCTGTATTTAAAAATCGATTGACAGAAAATGCATTGAAAACTATAAAAGTTCAAAATGAAAGTAAACCAGGAGCAAAAGTTTTGTTGGTTTCGGATGGTGATATTATTAGAAACCAAATAAACAGAGATTCGATTATCTATCCTTTGGGTTATGACCGTTATACCAGACAAACTTTTGGCAACAAAAATTTCGTTTTAAATGCTGTAGATTATTTAACCGATGGTACTGGATTAATTAATGTTCGCTCGAAAGAATTAAAACTAAGATTGTTAAATAAAGCAAAAGTTAAAAAAGATCGAACTAAGTGGCAAATAATAAACTTAGCTGTTCCAGTTTTGTTAATTATTGTGTTCGGAATTGTGCAGAATAGAATTAGAAAAGCAAAATATGCGAAGTAGAAAAAATATGACATGAATGCACGAATATAATACGTACGATTTTTTAAAATTTCAATATATTATTAATTACAAAATAAAAGTATTCCTGAATTCGTGGCAACCATTAAAATATTCGTGAATTTGTGGCATCATTTAAAATAAAAGTATTCGTGAATTCGTGGCATCATTTAAAATAAAATTATTCGTGAATTCGCGGCATCAATTAAAAATTAAAATATGAATAAAATATATGTTTACCTACTTTTAATAATTGTTTTAGGTGGAGCAGCTTGGTTCTTAATCAATAAAAATAAAACCAATCAGATTGGAGATAAAAGAAAACTTTTCACCATAGAAAACACAGATATAGTGACCAAAGTATTTTTGGCAAATAAAGCTGGAGTTTCAATTTTGCTTGAGAAACAAACAGATGGAAATTGGATGGTTAATAAAAAATATGAAGTAAGAAAAGGTCAAATAGAATTGTTGCTCGAAACATTCAAACGAATGGAAGTAAGAAATACGGCAGCTAAACCTGCACAAACAAAAATAGTAAACGAAATGGCTACCATGGGTTTGAAAGTTGAAATTTATGCTGGAGAAAAAAACCTAAAAACTTATTATGTTGGTAGCAACACCATTGATGATTTAGGAACCTACATGATGTTGGAAGGAGAAACACAACCTTATATAACTATAATTCCAGGATTTAATGGTTATTTATCTGCACGTTATTTTACCCGTGAGGCAGACTGGCGAAATCGAGAAATATTTATTTTAGACCCTATAGAAATAGAAAGTATTCAAGTTAACTATCCAACAGAATCTGCTAATTCATTTTTTATCAATTTTGCGTCTATGTCCAAACCAGTATTGTCGAACATAAAAGGAGATACTACCACAAAATTGGACAAGAAGTTTGTAATGGAATTTATTAGTCAGTTTCAAAATATACAGTACGAATCCGTTTCCGATGTTTCAACAATTCAACAAGATTCAGTTTTAAAATCAACACCGTATGCTAATATTATTTTAGTTGAAAAAGCCGGAAAAAGAAGAGAAGTAAATTTATATCCGATCACATTAAGTGTTGATTCAAATCTTGGCTTTGGAGAGGACGGAAAACGTTTGTACCAAAGTGATACTCGAATGTTGACCTATTCAAAAGATTTACCCAATTTGGTTGTATGTCAATTATTTTCTTTTCGAAAGGCATTAGTAACTCATACAGATTTTATGCTTGGTGCCAAACGTAAACCAAGTTTGAACTGATTTTTTTTATAACTATTAAGACCTATCTTTGACCCTTTAATATTCTTCTAATATGAAATTTTATATTAACTCATCTTCTTTGTTAAAGCAATTGCAAGCAATTAGTGGAGCTCTGAGTAATAATACTGTGCTGCCAATTCTTGAAAACTTTTTGTTTGAAATAAAAGATGGGAACTTGACAATATCTGCAACCGATTTGCAAACAAGCATGACAACAAACATGACTGTAGATGCAAAAGAAGACGGAAGAATAGCAATGCCATCCAAAATTTTATTGGATACACTTAAAACATTTCCAGATCAGCCTATCCTTTTTACGATCGATGATAAAACTTTTGGAATAGAAATGAGTGCCGGTAGTGGAAAATATAAACTAGCTGGAGAAAACGGAGATGACTTTCCTAAAATTCCCTTAGTGGAAGGTGCAAATTCAATGATTATGCCTTCCTCTGTATTAGCAGAAGCCATTACTAAAACATTATTTGCAGTTAGTAATGATGATTTACGTCCGGCCATGACAGGAGTTTATTGCCAAATAAGTACCGATTCTATGACGTTTGTAGCTACAGATGCTCACAAATTAGTTAGATATCGCCGAAAAGATTCAAAAGGAGAAGCAAACACATCTTTTATTTTACCAAAAAAAGCGTTGAATTTGTTAAAATCTTCATTGCCAACAGATGATTCTTCGGTTACCATAAATTTCAATACAAGTAGTGCATTTTTCAGATTCAATAATATCAATCTTATTTGCAGGTTAATTGATGAGCGATACCCGGATTATGAAACGGTAATTCCAACATCTAACCCGAATAAACTAACCATTGGAAAATCTGCATTTTTAAATTCATTGAAAAGAGTTGGAATTTTTGCTAACAAAACAACTCATCAGGTTCGGTTAAAAATTACGGGTAGTGAATTAAGTATATCTGCTGAAGATTTAGATTTTGCAAATGAAGCACACGAGCGCTTAACCTGCCAATATGAAGGGGAAGATTTAGAAATTGGATTTAATGCACGTTTTTTAGTTGAAATGCTTTCGAATTTAAATGACGAAGAGGTAGTACTTGAAATGTCGACACCAAATCGAGCTGGATTACTTTTACCTTCTGTTCCCAACAAAGATGAAGATGTTTTGATGTTGGTAATGCCAGTAATGTTGAACTCTTATTCTTAAATATTCTTCTGATTAAATTCTTTTTACTTTTAAATTAATTTTTCTGTGGAAATTATTAAAACCCTGATCGATTTTATCCTTCATATTGACGATCACCTTGTTGCCATAGTTTCCGAGTATCAGACATGGACTTATTTAATTCTTTTTCTAATAATATTTGCAGAAACCGGTTTAGTAATTACTCCATTTTTACCTGGTGATTCGTTGTTATTTGCCGCTGGAGCCATCATCGCCAAACCAGAAAGTGGATTAAACATTTTCCTTATGTTTCTTATACTTTTTGTCGCAGCATTTATTGGCGATACCGTTAATTATCACATCGGGAAATATTTTGGTAAATCAGTTTTCAGCAAAGATTATCGATTTCTTAAAAAAGAATATTTATATAAAACACAAACATTTTATGATAAATATGGTGGCAAAACAATCATTTTCGCCCGTTTCATTCCCATCATCCGTACGTTTGCACCATTTGTAGCAGGTATAGGTACTATGAGATATAGCAAATTTATGTCGTATAATATATTTGGCGCCATAGCATGGGTAGCATCATTTTTATTCGCAGGCTATGTTTTTGGCAATATTAAAGTGGTTAAAGATAATTTCACCTTGGTAATTTTTGCTATTATTCTGTTATCTATTTTGCCACCAATTTTCGAATTTCTTCGGCATAAATTTCAAAAGCCTACCGTATAAATTATATTTTTTATAACTTATTTTTAACAGTAAATTTAAAAAATTGGGGTTTAAAATTATTTGGGGCTTCCCCCATCTCGCCTCGTTTTTAATAACGAGACGAGATGGGGTCGGGCTATCCGCTATATCTTTTTTTATTTAATTATTTTTTAAAGGAAAAAAAGGATACCGCTTCTATCCCTTAGCCGTGTGAATAGCAAATTCAGTGATCTATCAAAATTTTTTTATCTGAGGAAATAGTAAAAACCTACTGCCCTATAGGTTCTGGTCTACCTATAATTTTTCCCTCTTTGAATAATTTTTCTTCGCTAGCAATTCGCTGTCGTTCTTCTATACTTTGTTGTTTATTCAACAAATCTTTTAATTCAGGTTGTCCGGCATTAACCCATGCCGTGTACCAAAAACTGGCTGTTGATCTAATTGCGGCTCGCATTCTTCGTTCTACCATTCCATCCAATTTAGTGTGATAACTGGTTGAAAAATCATCCGAGTAATCTCGTTGCATTTTGCCATTTCTTTCAATAAAACTATATTTTTTATCCGTTCCGAATTCTTCTGTTAACTGCTTTTCGAATAATAAAACAGAGTCTAAAGCATAATGACTCTCTTTTACAATTTTCCAAGCTTCATCCAATGGTTTTTCGATGTAATAAGGCTTGCCAACATAAAAATCATAGGTATCAAAAGCAAACATTTCTGGCAATCGTGATTCCCAAAAGCCATGAATACCAACCTGATTAGTCATCTGACCATTATAATTTTCGGTGGTATGCAAAGGCACGTGAGCATCACCAATGTAATGTCCTAATTCTGCCGATACTCTTAGAATAGCTGCTGAATCTTTAATTTTAAAAGCATCTGTAAGCCGATACATCATCCGTTCTATATGCCAGGGCACAATTCCGTAAGCTTTTAAGGTATCTTCTCCATATTTTGCAACTGCATCTTTCCATTTCTTCGGAATGCTATCAAATGGATTTTTGCCATAATGATCGGCATCTAAATAATGCCGGGGAGCTTCTTCTGGATCGGCATATCTTCGCTTATCCGGATCAACCGCATGAACAGTAATGTAGTTTATATTACTTTTATAAAAACCAATCATACCAGTTGGTAAAGTAAATACAGCCAGCCTGTTTATTTGCTGATGTGCCCAAAAGCCCCAACCCGAAACCATGCTCACAAAAATTAGCAATAAGAATATTGTACCGATTAATTTTTTCATAGCTAAAATTAGGTAAAATTAGATTTTTGATTAATAAACTCAAATGTATGCGTTTGTTTAATTTTATTTTGGAGTTATTTTGGATGAAAGAATTAAGCCAGAGGTTGGATACAGGCTCACTCGCGGGACGCGAGCGAGGGCGGATGTATACGTTTGTTTAATTTTATTTTGGAGTTATTTTGAATGATGAAATATGCCAGAGGCTGGATATAGGCTCACTCGCGTGACGCGAGCGAGGGCTGATATAGGCTTACTCGCGGGACGCGAGTGAGTGCAGTATGTTTAATTTTATTTTGGAGTTATTTTGGATGAAAGAATTAAGCCAGAGGCTGGATATAGACTCACTCGCGGGACGCGAGCGAGGGCGGATAGCAAATTAAAAAGCAAAATATTCTTTACAATAAGTTAACTTTATCTTAACAAAAACTTGTTATTAAAAGCTAACAAGTTTAAGAACTTTTAAATGTTTGATGAAAAATAAATCATTCTATATTTTATAAATCTACACTTATGAAAAAATTAATCTATTTATTAACGCTTTGCTTTATTGCAGGAAATGTTTTAGCGCAAAATATCATTATAAATCGAGCCGCACCAACCACTTTTTACGATGATTATGTGAAAAATGCTAATTTTATTTTTGAGGCTACTGCTGTTAAAGTAGATGTCGTTACAGAAAATAAAAAGTATTATGTAATAGCTCAATTAAAAGTTCACAAAGTATTTAAAGGTAATTTACCATCTTATATTCTAATTTATAAATCAGAGATAGATTCTGGAGGTAAAGCCTATTTTTTAAAATATAAAGATGAGTCCAAGAAATTTAATAATTATGATGGAACTGGTAATACATCTATGTATTTTTTTAATACATTAAATAGCGTTAATAGTTTAGAAAATACAACAATTTATAATAAAGATTTAATTGAAGGAATAGGTTATTTTCTCAACTTCGATACATATACCTATAGTGACAAGGAAATGTTAGTGAAGAACGAATTAAAATATGGTAATAGATCTAGGGACACTACTGAAGTTGAAATGCCTTATGGTTTTAAAAGTTTAAAAAAAGTAAGTGATCTTTACGATACCCTTTTGCGATTTCCTGACATTAAATTGAGCTACGATGATGGATCAGTTTTCCGTCAAATGACAGCCAAAGAATGGCTGGAAGCACACCCCGGTATGCGCCCCCATTGGAAGAATTTGGCAGAACCAATACCAATCTCAAAACCTAATAGTCAAGAGGAAATTGAAAGAATAAAAAAAAATGACGAAGTTGTAAGAATTATAAATGAACTAAGAAAGAAAAATGATGGCCTATTAAGTCCAAAACAAAAAAGACAACACAGAAAAAATCAAAAAAAAAGTAACGCAACTTTGAGCTATTTTATTAAAAACGAATTTTATACAGCAATTACTGGTGGTTTTACTTACCTAG
>ENA-OFCX01000512-OFCX01000512.1-metagenomes-genome-assembly--contig:-NODE-512-length-19735-cov-4.689736_pt1 | contig 19735 bp, 19 predicted proteins | sample MGYA00153384_OFCX01 | MGnify analysis MGYA00153384
CACGCATGTGCTGAAGGTGGCGGCTGGGGGCACGGCTAGCCCGCTGGATGCGTTGATGGTGTGACGATAATCGCTATTAATTAAATAGCTTTTCGCGCCCGTATTAATTGGGCTGAATCCCGATTTGATACTAAAAGACAGCCTAAAACAGACTGTTTTAAGCGTTTGCAGCAAAATCTACTCATGCAACTCAACTACATCGCCAACGCTTCAGTCGCGTCAAATTCTGGCAAAACCATCCCCGTCATTGACCCATCCGACGGCCAAGTGTTTGACGAGATTCAGCGCAGCAATGCGCACGATATTCACAACGCTGCCGCCGCCGCACGTGACTGTTTTGACCTGGTGTGGCAGCACATCACCGCTGCTGAGCGTGGTCGGCTGTTGATGAAGTTGTCTAACAAAATTACCGAACACGCGGACGAGTTGGCCCTGCTGGAGCAGCGCGACTGCGGCAAGCCTGTGAAGCAAGCGAAGGCCGATGCAGCCGCCCTCGCCCGCTATTTTGAGTTTTACGCAGGCGCGTGCGACAAACTGCATGGCGACACCCTGCCCTACCTGAACGGCTACAGCGTGATGACCTGGCGCGAGCCGCATGGCGTTACCGGCCACATCATTCCGTGGAACTACCCGATGCAGATTTTTGGCCGGAGCGTGGGTGGGGCGTTGGCAGCGGGCAATGTGTGTGTCGTCAAACCGAGTGAAGACGCGTGCTTATCGATTATTCGCGTGGCGCAACTTGCGGCTGAAGTCGGCTTTCCGGCCGGGGCCGTCAACATCGTCACGGGTTACGGCCATGAGGTGGGCGATGCGCTTGCGCGGCATGCTGGCATTGACCACATCAGCTTTACCGGCAGCCCGAGTGTGGGCACGTTGATTCAACAAGTCGCCGCCGTGCGCCACTGCCCGGTCACGCTGGAGCTGGGCGGCAAAAGCCCGCAAATCGTGTTTGCCGACGCGAATCTGGACGAGGCTATCCCCACCATCATCAACGCCATCGTGCAAAACGCTGGCCAAACTTGTTCGGCAGGCTCGCGGTTGCTGGTAGAGCAAAGCATTTACGAGCCGCTGCTTGAAAGGCTAGGCGCCGCTTTTGAAACCCTGCGCGTAGGCCCCGCCGCAATGGATCTGGACGTCGGCCCGCTCATCCGCCAAAGCCAGCAGCAGCGCGTGTGGGACTTTTTAAGCGACGCGCAAGTCGCTGGCATCCCCATGGTGGCGCAGGGTCAGATTGTTGACGAAGCATTAGAGACAGGCTTTTACCAGGCCCCCACCCTGCTGCGCGACGTACCCGTCATGCACCGCCTGGCGCAAGAAGAGGTCTTTGGCCCTGTGCTGTGTGCGATGTCCTTCAAAGACGAAGCGCACGCGATTGAACTGGCCAACGCCACCCAATTCGGCTTGGTCGCAGGCGTGTGGACGCAAGACGGCGCACGCCAGTTCCGCATGGCCAAAAAAGTCCGCGCAGGACAGGTGTTTATCAATAGCTATGGCGCAGGTGCTGGGATTGAGCTGCCGTTTGGCGGCGTGAAGTCGTCAGGTTATGGGCGGGAGAAGGGGTTTGAGGCGCTACTTGGATTTACCACTTTGAAGACTGTGGCGGTGAAGTATGGGTAAAAATCCACTAAAATAAGATCGTTCAAAAAATCGCTTACCTGAAAGTTATCGATATGCATTCAAGCACAGTTACCGTCTCTTCCAAGTTCCAAATCGTGATTCCAGCGCCCCTGCGGGAGTCCATGCATTTGCTTCCTGGCAGCAAGCTCACTTTGGTGGAAATGGGTGGGCATGTCAGGTTGTTGCCGGTCTTGCCAGCGGCTGCTTACCGAGGAATAGCCAAGGGTTTGAGCAACTCAGATATTCCTGTTGAGCCTGAACGCTTCTGATGGCACGAAACTTGACAGCAAAGCAGATAAAACCGACCCAGCTAATTGTTTTGGACTCATCTTGTTGGCTTGAGTTTTTGATGGGCACCGAGCGAGCAGACCTTTTCGCGTCGGCTATAGATGCCGCTGCGGACCTGAGAGTGCCTGTAATCACCGTTTACGAAGTCATTAAAAAAGTCCGCCGTGAGCTGGGTGATGACGTAGCCAGCCGCGCCGTCGTGTTGATGCAGCGAAGCCCCATCATTGACATTGATTTGCGCCTGGTAATGAATGGACTAACAAATGGCCTACCAGTGGCAGATAGTTTGATTTACGCCACGGCTCAATCGATGGGTGCTGTGGTTTGGACACAAGACCAGCATTTTGAAGGTCTGCCGAACGTGAAGTATTTTGGAAAATCACCATGAGACTAAAAAACAAATCCATCATCGTCACAGGCTCCGGCGGCGGCATTGGTGAGGGCATTGCCCGGCGACTGGCGGCTGAGGGAGCCAGCGTGATCGTCAATGACATCAATGTGGCGATGGGCGAAGCGGTGGCGGCGGCGATTGTTAAGGCAGGCGGTGTGGCTTCGTTTTTTCAGGCTGACGTGACGAACTCTGCACAAGTCAAGGCATTGGTTGAAGCAGCAGTTGCACGTTACGGCAAGCTCGACGTGATGGTCAACAACGCGGGCTGGACGCACCGCAACCAGAGCGCGCTTAACGTCAGCGAGGACGACTTTGACAAGTGCTACGCGATTAACGTCAAAAGCATTTACCTCAGCACCATTCACGCTGTGCCGCACTTCAAGGCCAATGGCGGCGGTAGTTTTATCAACATTGCATCGACTGCGGGCGTGCGCCCTCGCCCGGGCTTGACCTGGTACAACGGCAGCAAGGGCGCGGTGATCATCACGTCCAAGTCATTGGCGGCTGAGTTGGGGCCAGACAATATCCGGGTGAACTGCATCAACCCGGTGTTCAACCCCGACACGGGTTTATCGGCTGAATTTGCCGGCGGCCCGCTGGACGAAGAGCGCATGGCCAAATTCAGAAGCAGCATCCCGCTGGGGCGCTTTTCAACCGCACTTGATGTGGCCAACGCGGCGCTGTACCTGGCCAGCGACGAGGCGGACTTTATCAGCGGTGTGTGTATTGAGGTGGATGGGGCGCGCTGCGTTTGATGAAAACTTAAAATGCCTGCATGATGACCTCATTTTGCAAGCAAAGGAGTTTGCCATGGGCACCATGACCGTCAGAGAGCTGCCAGCCGACCTTCAAGCCTTTTTGAAATCCGATGCTGCGGCGAACCAGCGCTCAGTTAACAAGCAAGTCATTGTTGCCTTGCAGGCCTACCGTGATGCCAAGCTGGCGCAAGCGCCAAAGGCAACTACGCCTGAAGAAAAAATGGCGGCCATCCGATTGATACAAGACAAGATTGCGCGTGTCATCAAACACGATCCACGTACAGACAATGAGATCCTCGGTTACAACGAGTTCGGCCACTTTGACTGATAACCTGCAGCCAGATTCGCTTGATGCTTACGTACTGGACACCTCATGCGTGATGGCGGTTGCACTGCGTGAAAGTGACCATGAAACCTACGAAAAATTGCTGTCACAAGCTACCACTCTACATCTCAGTGCAATGAGTCGAGTTGAACTAGGAATCGTTGCGCAAAACAAAGAAGTTGCTGCTGAAGTGGCAGCGTTGCTGGATGCGTTAAAAATCAATATTGCGGCGTTTGACCAAGAACAAGCCGCTTTGGCCATAGCAGCATTCACACAATACGGCAAAAGCCGCCACCCGGCGGTACTTAACTTTGGCGACTGCTGCGCCTATGCGTTGGCTAAATCAATGAACTTGCCATTGCTCTACAAGGGCAATGCCTTTGCACAGACCGATATCGCTTCGGCTTTGGCGTAAGCTTGGTTCTCAAGATTTATTGCCCATGACAGCCCGCATCATTCCCATCGTCAATCAGCTAACAAGCAAGTTTGCTGCTGATCTGGCAACGCAGCCCTTCCCCGCCACCGGCCTGCTCACAGACACGCTCGCCCGCCCCCTGCGCGACCTGCGCATCAGCGTCACCGACCGCTGCAACTTCAGGTGCAGTTACTGCATGCCGAGTGAGGTGTTTAACAAAGATTATGCGTTTTTGCCGCAAACATCATTGCTGAACTTTGAGGAGATTGCGCGGCTGGCTCGCATTTTTGTAGCGCATGGGGTGGAGAAAATTCGCCTGACAGGTGGTGAGCCACTGCTGCGCAAAAACCTGGAAGTGCTGATTGAGATGCTGGCCAAGATGACCACGGTTGCAGGCAAGCCGCTGGACATCACGCTGACGACCAACGCATCGCTGCTGGCTAAAAAGGCACAGTCACTGAAAGACGCTGGTTTGCAGCGGGTGACTGTCAGCCTCGATGCGATGGATGACGCTATTTTTCGCAGGATGAACGATGTGGACTTTCCGGTAGCCGATGTCCTGCGCGGCATTGAAGCGGCCAACAAAGTCGGTTTGCTGCCTATCAAGATCAATATGGTTGTCAAGCGAGGCACAAACGATCAGGAAATTTTGCCAATGGCCAAACACTTTCGCCATTCAGGCAATGTGCTGCGCTTTATTGAATACATGGACGTGGGCGCGACCAACGGCTGGCGGATGGGTGAGGTTCTGGCATCAAGCAAAGTGATTGAACGCATCAATGCAGCGTTTCCCGTCGCGGCAATTGACGCGAACTACCTGGGCGAGACGGCTGAGCGCTGGCGTTATGCCGATGGCGGCGGTGAGATTGGTGTCATCAGCAGCGTGACGCAGGCCTTTTGCAGCGACTGTAACCGCGCGCGGCTTTCGACAGAAGGTAAGCTGTTTTTATGCCTGTTTGCCAGCCAGGGGCATGACTTGCGAGCCCTGCTGCGCGGTGACTTCAATGACGAGCAAATCTCCAATGCCGTAGGCAACATTTGGCACAAGCGCGATGACCGGTATTCAGAGCTGCGGGCAGCCATGCCGGCAGACACGCAGATCGGCGACGGGGAAAAGCGCGTTGAAATGAGCTATATCGGCGGCTAGAGATGCTCGCCCCGCCACGCAAAGAATCGATCACCGCTGTTATTTTGGCCGGTGGCCGCGGCTCGCGCATGGGGGGTGTCGACAAAGGGCTGCAACATTTCCACGGAGTACCGCTGGCACAGCAAGCGCTTCTGCGCTTGTTGCCGCAGGTGGGCAACGTAATCATCAATGCCAACCGAAACATTGCCGAGTATGAGTCGTTTGGCGTTCCTGTTTGGCCAGACGACAACGCGTTGAGCGAGTTTGCTGGCCCGCTGGCAGGTATGACCGCAGCACTCAGGCACTGTACAACGCCCTACCTGCTTACGGTGCCGTGTGACGCGCCGCTGTTCCCCCTTGACTTGGCAGTACGATTGGCAAATGCATTCGCCAGCGCCGACGTGGATTTTGCAGTGGCCAGCGCGCCGCATTCAGGTCTGCCGGGCGAACCCTGCCGCCCTCAACCTGTCTTCAGTCTGATGAAAGCGGCCATGCTTGAAAGCCTGCTGGCGTACACACAGCTTGGCGGCAGAAAAGTCAGCGCGTGGATGCTGCAGCACCGCGTTGTGTATGTGCCGTTTGATCAGGCTGGTGATGCAGCGAATGCGTTTTTTAACGCAAACACCCTGGAAGAGCTGAATACAGCCCAATTTTTAAGTAAATAATAGCTGTAGCCAAACAAATACGGGCGCAAGCAGCTATTTAAAACATAGCATACTTGCCCGGTGTGCATCAGCCGGGCAGCCTACTTGGCAACGTATTCAGGATGCGCGAAAGTCGGCTCTGGTCCGTCTTTTGCTGTGGTCATGTTCGCTCCCGGTATCGCTTTGCGGGCAAACAATGTGTACATGGTGGGCACCACAAAAATGGTCAGCAACGTGCCAACCGACATGCCGCCCACAATCACCCAGCCAATTTGCATTCGGCTTTCTGCACCTGCGCCAGTGGCCAGTGCCAGTGGAATGGCACCCAAAACCATCGCGCCCGTGGTCATCAAAATCGGCCGCAACCGCTGGGTTGCAGCCTTGATGAGTGCCTCGGTCATTTCCATGCCCTGCTCGCGCAGCTGGTTGGTAAATTCAACAATCAAAATGCCATGCTTGGTGATCAACCCGACCAGCGTGATCAACCCAATCTGCGAATACACATTGATAGAGCCACCTGACCATTTCAGGGCCAGCAGCGCACCAATCATTGACAGCGGTACCGACACCATGATGACCAGCGGGTCGATAAAGCTCTCAAACTGCGCAGCCAGTACCAAAAAGATAAACACCAGTGCCAAAACAAACACTACACCCAGCGCACCTTGCGAATTTTTAAACTCACGTGACGTGCCATTCAAGTCGGTGCTGTAGCCGGTTTTCAAGACCTTGGCTGCCGTTGCGTCCATGAACTTCAACGCTTCTGCCAGCGAATAGTCAGGAGACAAGCCCGCAGTAATCGACACCGAGCGGCGCTGTCCAAAATGGTTGAGCTCACGCGGGGATACGCTTTCACGGACCTTCACCAGGCTGGACAGAGGGATCATCGCGTCGTTTTTGCCGCGCACGTAAATTTTTTCAATATCTTCAGGCGTGTTTCGGCCGTTGGCCTCCAGCTGCACGATCACGTCGTACTGCTCCGCGTCGCGCTTGTAGCGCGTTACGTTGCGTCCGCCGAGCATCGTTTCAATCGCTCTGGCCACTGCATCAACGCTTACACCCAGGTCGGCGGCTTTATCGCGCACCACTTCAATACGCAGCTCGGGCTTGTTTAACCGCAGGTCGATGTCGGGCGAGACAATTCCGGGATTTTTAGCGATTTCATCCATCATCTGGCGGGCTGCAGCGCTCAGGTTTTGGTAGCTGTCAGACGTTTGAATCACAAAATTAATCGGCCTTTCCCGAAAGCCCTGTCCGAGGGATGGCGGTGTGATTGGGAAGGCGGTAACCCCCGGCAAAGCGGCAAACTTGGGCTGGAGTTCACGCGCCATATCCATCGTTGAGCGCTTGCGGTCTTCCCAATCGACCGTGCGGAACACCACGCTGGCCTGGGCAACTGTAGGGTTGCCCACGTTGGCAAAAATGCGGTCGAATTCCTTGTACGGCTGGCCCATTTTCTCCAGCATTTGCGCATAGCGGTCGGTGTACTCCAGCGTTGCACCGTCCGGTGCGGTAACGTTGGCCAGAATGACGCCCCGGTCCTCAAGTGGCGACAGCTCTTGCTTCATGGTCGGGAAAATCAAAACAAGCGCTGCGCCGCTGGCCAACATGACGCCCACCACGAGCCAGCGCGCCTGCAACACACCGTTTTTAATGCGTTGCCCCAAGCCGGGCGTCTCACCACGCATAGGCACACGCGCCGTTACCACCCAGCGCAGCGCAGCACCGTAAGCATCTGACAAACGGTTAAGCAGTCTCTCCATCGTACGGTCAAACCAGTTGGGCTTGGGGTTGTGCCTGAGCAGCACGCTGCACATCATCGGCGTGAGTGTCAAAGCAACAATGCCTGAAACCACCACAGCACCGGCAAGTGCCAACGCAAACTCAACAAACAACCGGCCTGTTCTGCCCGGTGTAAAGGCCAGCGGCGCGTACACCGCCACCAGCGTCGCAGTCATGGCGACGATTGCAAAACCGATTTCCCGCGCGCCCTTGATACTGGCTGAAAACGGATCCATTCCTTCTTCAATATGCCTGAAAATATTCTCCAGCATCACAATGGCATCGTCCACCACCAGCCCGATGGCCAGCACCAGCGCCAGCAGCGTGAGCGTATTGATAGAAAAGCCCGCCAGCGCCATGAGTGAAAAGGTACCAATCAAACTCACGGGAATGGTGATGATGGGTATCAATGACGCCCGCAGGGTTCGCAAAAACACAAAAATCACCAGGGCGACCAGCACCACCGCCTCTGCAATGGTTGTGTAGACATTTTTTACCGACCGATCAATAAAAATAGAGTTGTCGTTGGCGATGTCAATCTGCATGCCGGGCGGCAAATCGGCAATCAGCTTTGGAATAGCGTCGCGCACTCCTTTTGACAAATCCAGTGGGTTGGCCGTTGCTTGCCGAATCACGCCAACAGCCACTGCGGACCGACCATTGATTCGCACAGCAGTGCGTTCTTCAGCCGCCGCTTCCTGCACGCGGGCAACATCGCGCACCCTGACAGAAAAGCCATTCACCGTTTTAATCGCAATCTCGCCAAACTGCGCTGGACGGATCAAATCGGTTTGCGATGTAACGCTGAACTCGCGTTGCTGCGACTCAATGCGGCCCGCTGGCAGCTCCAGGTTGCTGCGCCTTATGGCGTCTTCAACGTCTTGTGTGGTCAGCTTGTATGACGCGAGCTTATCGGCATCGAGCCACACACGCATGGCGTATTTGCGCTCACCAAAAATGCGCACATCAGCCACGCCAGTGACCGACTGCAGGCGCGACTTGGCAACGCGGTTGATCAAATCATTGATCTGCAACTGAGACAGCGTTTCACTGCTGAATGTCATGAAAACTACGGGAAAAGCATCGGCTTCAACTTTGGAGATGACCGGCTCTTCAATGGCGGCTGGCAAGCGGTTGCGTACCCGCGATGTTCGGTCGCGCACCTCGGCGGCGGCAGAGTCCGCATCTTTTTCAAGCCGAAAACGTACGGTAATCTGGCCCTGCTCGGCGCGGCTGACTGACGTGATGACATCTACGCCGTCGATGCCTGCAATCGAGTCTTCGAGTGGCTTGGTAACTTGCGATTCAATGACCTCAGCGGACGCGCCTGCGTACCGCGCGCTGACGGTAACTACCGGTTCATCAATCTTTGGGTATTCGCGAACCGTCAGTCTTTGATAACTGACTGCTCCAATTAGCACAATCAAAAGGGACAGTACTGCAGCAAGTACCGGGCGACGGACGGACAGTTCAGCGATTTGCATGGAGAGGGTTGGCAGAGAAAATGCGGTTGCTTTGCTGGTTTATTCGGCGGTTTGTTCGGCGGATTTACCTGGCAGGTTTTCGCACGCCAGCGAGGGGGCCACTGGTGCCCGAATCGCAAGGGTTGGGGCCGCTGACCTGCGTGGCATTTTTGCCAGCCAGCGCCACCTTGTCACTAGCGGATTGAAATTTTGCTGCCGATGCAGCGGGCGCTATTGGAGCGCTGGTTACGGTTTGCGGTGTCATTAAAACTGGCGCAGCTGACGCAGCGGGTCCACTGGCAGCAGTCAGCGGCGCAGAAGGAGCATCCACAGCGGGCCGACCGGGCCTGCCGCTGCTGGTATCCACCACGTTGACGGCAGTTCCATCCTTTTGTACACGCTGCTGGCCAGCAACGACCACCGTGTCACCTGCTTCGACGCCGTCAAGAACTTCAACCTTTCCTGGGCTGCGCAGGCCTACCTTTACTTCAACTCGCTGCGTAATTTGCGCTTTGCCGTCCCCGGACTTGTTCAATCGAATGACGAATTGTTTGCCGCCTTGCGGGATGATGGCTTCTTCAGGCACCACCCTGGCGTTCTCTCTCACGCCGAACACAGGGTTGACGCGGGCGAACATACCAGGCCGAAGTTGTGACTGGCGGTTGTCAATACACCCCCTCACGCCCACTGACCTTCCATTGGCATCAATCAACGGATCAATTGCCTGAATTTGCGCGGTAAACCTTCGGCCTGGTATGGCGTCAAGTTCAATCTGCGCTGTTTGCCCGCGTTTAACCTTAGCCTGGAATCTCTCTGGCAACCTGAAATCGACAAAAATCGCGTCCATGTCCTCAATGTTGACGATGTCCGCACCGTCTCTCAAGTAGTCGCCGACATTGACAGATCGAATGCCCGCAACACCGTCAAACGGCGCGATGATTTTCAAACGCGCCGCTGTTGCCCGCGCCAGTGTTAACTTGGCCTGCGCCACCTGCAAGTTGGCGGCACTCTCATCGAGCGACCGTTGGCTGATAAAGTTTTGCGCCACCAACTCCTGGTTGCGTTTTTGATTGGCTTGGGCAATGGACACTTCAGCAAGACTTTGTTGAACCTGTGCTTGCTGCAACTGGTCATCAAATTGCACCAGCACCTGGCCAGCTTTTACGCGCTGGCCGTCGGTAAAGTTCAATTGGGTGATTCGACCAGCCACCTCCGGCCGCACGATTACCCCGCGCCGCGAACGCAAGCTGCCAACGGCTTGGGTTTCGTCAACCAGTTTGGCGACGTCGACTTTTGCAACTTCTACCGACGGTGGGCGACCGCTTGCAGGTGCACTTGCAGGTCCACCGGGTGGACTAAGCCTGCTTCCTGCCGGCATGGACGCTTCGGTCAATGGAGTTGTTCGGGTGCTGCTTGCCTTCGGCTGCTGGTACCACCACGCTGCACCCGATGCAGCGGCAATACCCAGCGTCGCTATTACCAAATAAGTTGCTTTTGAGGCCATGAAACGCGTGCTTTGCTGCGAATTGAAATTGCGTTCAATGTAGCAGTTGCGCGGCAGCTGCGTTGCTGGTCAGGCATCACTTCATGGGTTAGCGGGCGACTTTACGATCTCTTTACAGACCCCAAGACTCAGCACACCCAAAGCGTGTAGTTTTCAGATACGGCCCAACGCGCGCTCGACGCCTTTGTTTGCCAGGCTGTCGGCGCGCTCATTGCCCGGGTCGCCTGCATGGCCCTTAACCCAACGCCAATCAATCGTGTGCCCTCTGCTGGCGACCACAGTATCAAGCCGCTGCCAAAGATCAACGTTTTTAACCGGCGCTTTGGCCGCGGTTTTCCAGCCGCGCGCCTTCCAGCCGTGAATCCATTCAGTGATTCCTTTGCGAACGTATTCGCTGTCAAGGTACAACGTAACGGTGCAGGGCCTTTTGAGCGCGCTCAACGCCTCAATGACGGCCGAAAGCTCCATGCGGTTATTGGTGGTGCCCAGCTCACCGCCAAAAATTTCTTTCTCAGTAGCGCCCTGGCTAAGCAATGCTCCCCAGCCGCCGGGCCCGGGGTTTCCTTTGCAAGCTCCGTCGGTATAAATAACGACAGGCTCGGGCGCGATACCAGAGGTATTTGTTGAACTTGACACGATTTCAGGCATGGACTATTTTTCGAACGGGTCGTTGAATAAATTGAGATTAGGGTTTTTGTTCGCGACAGCGGCAGGAGCGGTTGACAACGCTTTGCGTGCTTTCCAGGCCGGCTCCAGCAAACGCATGTTGCGCACCCGTTTCACTGCAACCAAAAAATAGACTGCACCAAATATCGGCCACCACCGCTGGCCGGTTTTGTCCATCCACTCGAAGCGCGACAACCACTTGTCAGTGGCCAATGCAGGACGGTAGCAGCCGAAGCGGGCCGATTCGACCTCGAAGCTTAGAAGCCGCAGCCAATCGCGTAACCGCCAATAGCCAATAAAGTCGCCAGCTTCAGGCAGGAACAAGTTCTTGTTGCCAAAACGTTCGTAAAAATGCGCGCGTCTTTGCCGCATTCCCCACAAGCTTGCAGGGTTAAAGCCAGTAATCACGACTCGGCCTTCTGGCACCAACACGCGTTCTACCTCGCGCAGCGTTGCGTGCGCGTCGTCGCTTAGCTCAAGCGTGTGCGGCAAAACGACCAAATCAAGGCTGGCGGCGGGAAACGGCAAGGCGCCTGAATCGGTGACCAAAGCAGCGCGCAAGCGGGAAATTGAGGCTGGGTTGGAAGTCAGCTCATCAGTGTCAGTCAAAATGACATCAGCGGCAGCGTGCCATTGATGTGGCATGCGGTTGGCGCGAAGTGCATCAAGTTCAGTGAACCCAAGTTGCAATGCGTGGTAACCAAAAATATCACTTACTGCCTGGTCAAACTGCACTTGCTCCCAAGCAAGCAAATACTTGCCGGGCGGCGTTTGCAGCCAACTTGTAAAACCTATAATTTGAGCTTCTACTGACATCAATGCATGTATAAATTAATCGCCATTCCAGCTTTCCTTGACAACTATTTGTGGCTGCTGCACAACGGCGCTGACGCTTTGGTTGTGGACCCGGGCGACGCTGCCCCAGTGCTAAGTGTGCTGCAAGCGCACCACCTGACACTTTCACGGATTTTAGTCACGCACCACCACGCAGACCACACTGGAGGAGTAAATGCACTTCGGGAAGCCACCGGTGCACTGGTTTACGGCCCCGCAAACGAGCGTATTCCAAAGCCGTTTTTGCCCCTGATCGAAGGTGAAAACGTGAAGGCGCTGGGCGTTGATTTCAAAATAATCGATGTTCCAGGCCACACTGCGGGCCACATTGCGTACTACGCGCCCGATGTCAATGGCAAGCCGTTGCTGTTTTGTGGCGACACCCTTTTTTCCGGCGGTTGCGGCAGGCTGTTTGAAGGAACACCTGCGCAAATGCTGGCATCGCTGGACAAACTTGCTGCCCTGCCAGGCGAAACGGTTGTATGCTGCACCCACGAATACACTTTGAGCAACTTGCGTTTTGCCTTGGCAGTAGAGCCCGACAACCAAAATTTGGTGGACTACAACGCGCAGTGCCAGGGCCTTAGAACTTCGGGCCAGCCTACCTTGCCAACAACCATCGCGCAGGAACTTTTAATCAATCCGTTTTTACGCACCCGAAGCCCTGCGCTGGTTTCCTCTGCCAAGCACTTTGATGTTGCAGCCCACGACGACACGTCTGTATTTGCCGCCATCCGGCAATGGAAAAATCAATTTCAATGACATCCCATCAAATGCCATCCGCCGTGAATACATTTCAACTTTCCTGCTGTTTGAGATTTTTTTATGTAACCTTTTTGATCGGTACCGCATTACTGGCGGGCTGCTCAACTGCGCCGCACACCACTTCGGTCGCGGCAGGCGCAGCGGCTGCGCAAGCCGCCCCAGTGGCGTCGCCCAAGGCTCCTGCTGAAACTTCTGCCGCTGCAGTGATGCTGGGAGTGCCGCTGATAGGGCTCACGCCCGCGCAGGTCGGCGGATTCAAAACCACTGCGGTTGAGCCACCCAGAGAACTATGGGACCGAATCCGACGCGGCTTTGCAATGCCTGATTTGCAAGATCCACTGGTTGCCGACCGTGAGCAGTGGTATTCCAGCCGGCCTGATTACATCCAGCGCATGACGGGTCGCTCAAGCAAGTACCTGTTCCACATCGTTGAAGAACTTGAGCGCCGCAGAATGCCGACCGAGCTCGCGCTGCTGCCGTTTATCGAGAGTGCGTTTAACCCGCAAGCGGTGTCCAGCGCCAAGGCAGCTGGCATGTGGCAATTCATGCCGGCAACTGGAAAATACTTTGATTTAAAACAAAATGCCTTCCGTGACGACCGGCGCGATGTCCTGGCGTCAACCCGGGCAGCGTTGGATTATTTGCAAAAGCTCCACGGCATGTTTGGTGATTGGCACCTGGCGCTGGCCGCCTACAACTGGGGCGAAGGCAGTGTAGGCCGCGCTATTGAGCGCAACAGAAAAGCCGGCTTGGGGCTGACTTACCTTGACCTCAACATGCCAGCCGAAACGCGGCTTTACGTTCCGAAATTGCAGGCGGTGAAAAATATCGTGGCCAATCCGCAGGGATTTCAGGCAGAGTTGCCTGTCATTGGTAACCACCCTTACTTTCAACGCGTGCAACTGGTGCGCGACATTGACGTGGCCCTGGCTGCGAAGTTGGCGGACGTCAAAATCGACGACTTCAAGGCACTCAATCCGTCGGCAAATCGGCCGGTCATCATCGCGTCTGGAACACCGGAAATTTTGCTCCCGTGGGACAACGCAGTGGTTTTTCAGCGCAATTTTGAAGGCCATGCAAAAGGCCAGTTTGCCAGCTGGACGGCCTGGACTGCGCCTTCGACCATTTCCGTCAGCGAGGCGTCCAAGCGCGTTGGCATGACCGAGTCAGAGCTGCGCGCAGCAAACAATATTCCGCCCCGCATGCTGATCAAAGCCGGCTCTACCTTGCTGGTGACGCGCTCATCAAACAATCAGTCAGACGTCAGCAGCAGCGTGGCTGACAACGCTCAAGTTTCCCTGGCACCAGAAATTGTCCTTCGCCGCACCACGGTGAAAGCGCGCAAAGGGGAAACAGTGGCCAGCATGGCAAAGCGCTACGGCTTGAGCGCCGCGAACATTGCGGAATGGAACCAGGGAATGCAAGCGGGTGCTTTTAAAGCTGGCGAGCAAGTAGTACTTTTCCTTCCTGTGAAGGCCTTGCAGCGCTCTGCGAGCGCTGGCCAGGTTGGGGCAAAAGCGAAGTCAAGCTCGGTTTCCAAGACCACTTCCAAGGCGTCAGTCAAAACAGTCAGTCGCAGTGCAAAGACGGTGACCAAGTCCAAAAAACGTTAACTGCCCTGCGCCGGTCAGAAATGACCAACGCAGGTTGGCCTGTCAGGGTGCCGGGCTGCCAAGCTGCCAAGCTGCCAAGCTGCCATTCAGGATTTAAAACGCTCTTTGGCACGCTGCGCAAACTGGTTGGTAAACGTTTTTTGCAGGTCGATTTTTCGGATGTCGACTGATTCGTCAAATCCACTCAAAGCCCTCAGCGCAGTGCGAGGCCCGTCCTCAGGCATCAACCCGTCCAGGGAAATGGACTCGCGCAGCTTATTGAACGCTGCCAGATACAGGCTCCGGTCGCCTAGCAAATAGCTCTCTGGTACGGTTTTGATAATGTCGCTTGTTCCGGCTGTTTGCAGCCACTTCAAGCCATGCACCACAGCGTTGGACAGGGCTTGAGCTGTCTTGGGCATCTTTTGCAAAAAATCGTCAGGGGCAAACAGGCAGGCGGCAGGCATGGTGCCGCCGAACACCGCTTTTGCGCCGCTGAGCGTGCGGGCGTCACTGATAGTTTTTATTTCGCTGCGCAGCTCGAGCATGGTTATCACCGGGTCCGTGTGACTCAGCGCGTCGATTTGACCGTCTCGCAAGGCAGCCAGTGCAGTGACTGCGCCGCCAACTGCAACGTATACAACGTCCAGCGGCCTCAACCCAGCCCGCGACAGCACAGCAGTTGCAAGCATGTGACTGGCACTGCCTAACTCGGGGACACCGATTTTTCTGGCTTTGAGGTCAGCCGCTCCAGCCGACGCTGGAAACGCTTTCTTTGAAATGCCGAAAGCACATTGCGGCGCCCTGCCCTGAAGCACAAAAGACCGTACCGCCAGGCTCTTCGACTGCATCTGCAGAGTGTGCTCAAACGCACCCGCGCACACATCTGCCGCCCCGCTGGTGAGCGCCTGCTGCGCGCGGCCGCTGCTCGCCAGATCCAGAAAATCAATATCCAGGCCCTCGGCCCTGAAGTACCCCAACTGATCGGAAATGGTCAACGGCAAATAGTAAAAAGAAGCCTTGCCGTCGACGGCCAGTACTATCCTGGTTTTCTCAGGCCGGTTTTGGGCGCGAACCATCGGGGCAGCCAGGCTTGCAGCCACAGCGCCCATGGTCAAGACAAAATCCCTTCTGGTAGAACGGCGAGCGGTTGCCATGGGTGTTTCGGGTAGCGCCAATCGGATGTCGGTTTAATGTTTTCGTATCACTCTCCATAAGAGTAATCAGGCAGAAAAAAACCCGCATCGGGAACATCCCGTGCGGGTTATCACTCAACACTGCAATCGCTACTTACGCTTTTTTACCAATGCAAGTAGATATTGGGATTGACATGGCTACAGCACCAGAGCTAACTAAGTCAACGGTAACCTGAAAACAAAATAGCTATATTAGTCAGTAACGCCAAAGACCATATTGCACTTCGGGTATTGGCCATATCGGCCACGTAGGCCACTACGTAAGCCACACGCAAAACCACAAACGTAAAGGCCAAAATATCCAGCCTGGTTTGCCCCGCCTGGAGCAAGTGCGCGATGATGACCGCAGCAAAGAAAAATGGCAAAGCCTCGAACGTATTGGCCTGCGCTGCGTTCGCTCTGGCGCGCCAGTCTGCTTGCCTGTTCAGCCACGCGCGTGGGTTGTTGTTGTCGTAACCACCGTCTTTGCGCTTGACGCTGAACATGCCGTACTTTGAGATGCCGGCACACACAATGGGCAAAACAGCCATCACCAAAATGCACCAGTAAGCGACGGTAAAACGGGCATAACTCATAGCGATGTGATCCTTTGGTAGGTGTGGTGATTGCTGAGGTTGATGTCTTCAGAAATTGAAAATATTATATCAATCAATGCTATGGCTCAACAAATACGGGCGCAAAAAGCTATTATTAATATAGCAAAATACAGGCAGGCCAACAGTGACTCAGCGCCTGTCCACCAAAGCATGGGCAATGGTGCCAAGGTCAACATACTCCAGCTCGCTGCCAACGGGCACCCCCCGCGCCAGCCGCGTGACCTGCACATTTCGCACCTTCAGCGCTTGGGCAATCACATGCGCCGTGGCTTCGCCCTCAGCGGTAAAGTTGGTTGCCAAAATCACCTCTTGCACTTCACGCTGCTCTGTGGGTATTGCAAGGCCGGCGGCGTCTTTGGGCACCACGCGGTCAAACAATTTCTGTAGGCCAATGTCGTGCGGGCCAATACCGTCGAGCGGGCTGAGCTTGCCCATCAACACAAAGTAAAGTCCTCTGTAGGCCAGCGTACGTTCAAGCGCGGCCTGGTCAGCGGGCGTTTCAACTACGCACAACTTGCTGCGGTCGCGCTGTGCGTTTGAGCAAGTGCTGCAGACATCCAGTTCGGTGAGCGTGTTGCACAGCGAGCAGTGTTTGATGGCGGCCACCGCGTGCTCAAGTGCTTTCGCAATTTGCAGCGCTGCGGCCTTGTCGTGCTGGAGCAAATGAAACGCCATGCGGGCGGCAGATTTAACGCCAACGCCGGGCAGTTTGCGCAGCGCTTGGGTCAGGCCTTCGAGGGCGTTAGACATTAGGCCCCCACGTTCGCGCAGTGCGTGTAGCTCTCTGCCCTCCAAGAAGGCACTGCGCCTGCGGTCTGGCAAAGCCAGCCCCGCGGCCCTTGCTTGTAAATTCGAATATCAAAATTAAAAGGGCATTTTCATCCCGCCGGGCAAGCTTGGCATCCCTGCAGTGATCTTTCCCATTTTTTCCGCGCTGAGTTCTTCGGCCTTGCGTACCGCAGCGTTAAACGCTGCTGCTACCAGGTCCTCAATCATGTCTTTGTCGTCTGTCAGCAAGCTGGGCGCGATCTCGACCCGTTTGACTTCGTGCTTGCAGGTCATGGTAACTTTGACGAGCCCAGAGCCTGACTCGGCGGTCACTTCAATAAAAGCCAGCTCGTCCTGCGCTTTTTTCATGTTGTCCTGCATGGCTTGCGCCTGCTTCATGAGGCCGGCGAGTTGCCCTTTATTGAACATCGTTTTTTCCTTTGAAAATTGGCGTAAAAATGTTGCGAAAGCGTTGCTGCATCATATCGGCTGTGCGATTGGTTTTGCTGGCGAGGCCGTACTTTTGATGCTTCCGGGGACGATCTGTGCGCCCCAGTTTTGTACCATGTCACGTACCAGTGGGTCGTTATGGATCAACTCCTCTGCATGTTGTTGACAGGCTCGTGCGGCGGCCTGATTGCGGCGCACAGGAGTGTCTGCAACTGCGCCCATTTCAGTGGTGAGCGTGATGCCCACCTCAGACCCACGATGCGCGTTGATGGCAGCCTGCAGTTTTTCAATGGCCGCAGGGTTGTTGAGCGATGCGCTTTCCACACGCAATGTCCAATCAAATTCAACCCGGCTCTGCAATTGCGACTGCAGCGCCAGCTCCCGCACCATCGATTTGATGGCGTCGTTCGCGATCAATTGCGCCACCAGAGCTGACCAATCATCGCTGAGAGTCGCGTCGCGCTTTGCCCCAGAGTCATTGCTATTTGCTATTAATTCAGGAGCTGCTTGCGCCTGTATTGATTGGGCTACAGGTTCTTTTTGTATGAATTTTTCGGCCACAGCTGGAATTTTCGCTGCTACTGGCGCATCGGCTGGCTCATCAAATGGCGCGACTGCTGGGCGATCAGATTCAGGCAGCGGCTTTTTTTCAGGCTCTGCGGCAGCCCTCGCTGGCGTGGAACCTATCGTTGCCCCAGCCGCTGGCGTGGGCTTGAACGCCAGCAACCGCAGCAACACCATCGTCAGCGCGGCGTATTCGTCTGGTGCCAGGCCCAACTCGCTGCGCCCGTGCAGGCAAATCGAATACAGCAATTGCGTCTCGTCTGGCGCCATGGTTTGCGCCAGCAGCGCCGTTTGCGTTGCGTCTGGGTCGGTGTCGGTGTCGCTCGCGTCGAGCGCTTTGCGCATCATGTCCGGTACCGCTTGCAGTACGGCCATGCGCTGCAATATGGTGGTCATTTCCTCAAGGGTAGATGCAGCGCTCAAGCCATTGATGCGCAGCTCTTCTGACGTTTCCACCACGGTTTTACCGTCGCCGTGGGCCAATGCGCTCAGCAGTTTGAAAACGTAGCTGCGGTCTACGCTGCCCAACATCAGGCGCACGCTGGCTTCCTGCAAATTGCCCGAGCCAAAGGCAATCGCCTGGTCGGTGAGCGACAACGCATCGCGCATCGAGCCGCGCGCCGCCCGCGACAGCAGCCGCAGCGCGCCGGCCACGGGCCACGGGCTCGCGCTGCTCCAGGCGCCGCTGACCTTCGCCGACGCCGCGCGCGTCGGCCCGATCAACCGGCAGGGCCGTACGATCCACCAGATGCTGACCGACCGCACCCGGACCGGCATCGTCGCGGTCGCCGCCCCGGAGGAGCTCGCGGTCAACGAGGCGCTCGCGATCCGGGACGCGCTGCGCGACGACCTCGGGCTCCCGCTCGATCGCGTCGTCCTCAACGCGGTGCTCCCGGACCGCCTGACGGGCGCGGAGGCCACCGCGCTCCAGGCCGCCGAGGGCAGCCGCGCCGCCCGCGTCGCTCGGCACCACCATCGGCGCGCCAAGGCGCAGCGCGCCCAGGCCGCCCGCCTGCGCACGGCGCTCGGCGGCGAGGTCCCGCTGACGACGCTGCCGTACCTGTTCCGCAGCGCGATCGGGCCCGACGACCTGCAGCAGCTCTCGGGGCGCCTGAGGTGAGCGTCGCCGAACGCCTGGAGGGCAAGAGCATCTGCATCGTCGCCGGCTCGGGCGGGGTGGGCAAGACCACGTGCTCGGCCGCGCTCGCGCTCGGGCTGGCCGCCGCCGGGCAGAAGGTCGCGGTCATCACGATCGACCCGGCCAAACGGCTGGCCAACGCGCTCGGGATGGAGGAGCTCGGCAACGAGCCGCGGCTCGTCGACCCGGCGGTCTTCGCGGCCGAGGGCCTCGAGGTGCAGGGCGAGCTGTGGGCGATGATGCTCGACGCCAAGGCGACCTTCGACGGCCTGATCGAACGCCTGGCGCCCGACGCGAAGACCCGCGACGAGATCCTCTCCAACCGCATCTACCAGGAGCTCAGCGGTGCCGTTGCCGGCTCCCAGGAGTTCACCGCGGTCGCGCGCGTCTACGACCTGCACCGGGACGGCGGCTTCGACGTGCTCGTCCTCGACACGCCCCCGTCGCGCAACGCGCTGGACTTCCTCGACGCGCCCGACCGCCTCACCGCGTTCTTCCAGGGCCGCGCGCTGAAGGTCTTCCTCGCCCCGACGGGGTTCGCGGCCAAGGTCGTCGGCCGCGGCACCGGGGTCGTGTTCTCGGTGATGAAGCGGGTCACCGGTGTCGACCTGCTGCAGGACCTGAGCGTCTTCTTCCGGTCGCTCGGCGGCATCGTCGACGGCTTCACGGAACGCGCCGCGGGCGTCAAGGCGCTCCTGGCCGATCCCGCGACGACGTTCCTGATCGTCACGTCGCCGCAGAAGGAGCCGGTCGAGGAGGCGATCTTCTTCCGCGGCAAGCTCAAGGAGGCCGGCATGCCGTTCGGCGGACTGATCGTCAACCGGGTGGACCCCGGGGTCGGCGAGGCGGAGCC
>ENA-OFCX01000513-OFCX01000513.1-metagenomes-genome-assembly--contig:-NODE-513-length-19717-cov-5.117028_pt1 | contig 19717 bp, 16 predicted proteins | sample MGYA00153384_OFCX01 | MGnify analysis MGYA00153384
TGATGAGAAGGCTCGCGATAAGCCAGAAAAACAACGCGATTGGAAAGGTCCACGCCATCCAGAAGCCAGGGGCAAGCTGCCCGGACCATTCGCGGACGCCGTCCTCGGTCACGGGAACCGCCCAAAGCAGAAGGCCAAGAGCCCCGGCCATCAGGGCGGCAAGACTGGCGTAAATCGTGGTCCATCGGCTGGCGGTCATCACACCCTTCCCAGGGCAAAGCCCTTGGCGATGTAGTTGCGGACAAAGTAGATCACCAGGGCCCCCGGCACGATGGTCAGCACCCCGGCGGCGGCGAGGACGCCCCAGTCCATGCCCGACGCGCTGACCGTGCGCGTCATCGTGGCGGCGATGGGTTTGGCATCAGTGGTGGTCAACGTGCGGCTGAGCAGAAGTTCCACCCATGAGAACATGAAGCAGAAGAACGCCGCGACGCCGATGCCAGAGGCGATAAGCGGCATGAAGATCTTCACGAAGAAGCGCGGGAAAGAATAGCCGTCGATATAGGCGGTCTCGTCAATCTCTTTCGGCACGCCGCGCATGAAACCTTCCAGAATCCAGACCGCGAGCGGCACGTTGAAGAGGCAATGCGCCAGGGCCACGGCAATATGCGTGTCGATCAGGTTCATCGCCGAATAAAGCTGGAAGAACGGCAAAGCGAACACGGCAGGCGGGGCCATGCGGTTGGTCAAAAGCCAGAAGAACAGGTGCTTGTCGCCCATGAAGTTGTAGCGGCTGAAAGCATAGGCAGCCGGCAACGCCACGGTGATCGAGATGACCACATTCATGGTCACGTAGATCATCGAGTTGACGTAGCCCATGTACCAGGCTGGATCGGTCAGGATGGTGATGTAGTTCTGCAGGGTCAGATTCTGCGGCCAAAGCGTGAAGGTCGAGGTGATCTCGGTGTTGGTCTTCAGGCTCATGTTCACAAGCCAGTAGATCGGGATCAACAGGAACAAGAGGTAGACCGTCATCACCACGGCTGAGGATTTGATGCGCATCAGCGGTTCTCCTCACGGTCAAGATTGGTCATGACAGTATAGAAGACCCATGAAATCAGCAGGATGACCAGGAAGTACATCAGGCTGAACGCAGCGGCTGGCCCAAGGTCGAACTGACCGGTGGCCATCTTGGCAAGATCGACGGACAGGAAGGTGGTCGAGTTTCCGGGCCCGCCGCCGGTGAGCACGAAAGGCTCGGTGTAGATCATGAAGCTGTCCATGAAGCGCAGCAGCACCGCGATCATCAGCACGCCACGCAGCTTGGGCAGTTGGATGTAGCGAAACACCGCCAGCTTGGTCGCGCCGTCAATGCTGGCGGCCTGGTAGTAGGCGTCGGGGATCGCGCGCAGCCCGGCGAAGCACAGCAGTGCCACCAGCGGCGTCCAGTGCCACACGTCCATCAACAGCACGGTCAGCCAAGCGTGCGTGGCGTTGCCGGTGTAGCTGTATTCGATACCCAGAGCGGCGAACGCCGCACCCATCAGGCCGATGTCGGCGCGTCCGTAAATCTGCCAGATCGTGCCGACCACGTTCCACGGAATCAGCAGCGAGATCGCCACCAGCACCAGCACCAGCGAGGACTTCCAGCCCTTGGCTGGCATCGACAGTGCCAGCGCGATGCCCAGCGGAATCTCCACCAGCAGCACCGACAGTGAGAACGTGATCTGGCGCAGCAGCGCGCCCTGCAGGTCGTCGTCGCGCATCACCGACTTGAACCATTCGGTGCCCACAAACACGCGCCGCTCGGGCGAGATGATGTCCTGTACCGAGTAGTTCACCACCGTCATCAGCGGCAGGATGGCCGAGAAGGCCACGCACAACACCACAGGCAGGATCAGCAACCAGGCCTTTTGATTGACGGGCTTGAGGGTCGTGCTCACTGGACTGCCCTCCGCGCAGAGCGCTTCGGGATTCGCGCCTGGGGACGGCCCGGCGCGCTCATTCGTGAACCTTCGTGCTGCGCACTGCGGTGTTCGCCCTTGGGACGGCCCGGCGCGCTCATGCCGCGGTCCTCCACCGGTCAGGCCAGGTCGCACTTGTTGTGACGGTCATGAGATCAGCTCCTCGTCCTGGTAGTAGCAGGTGTGCGATCCGACCACGTTCAGCCAGACGTTGTCGCCAACGCCCGGGATCTCGGTCTCCGGGTGCAGGCGGGCCCGCACCAGCCACTGGCCACCGACCTGAACGGTCAGCAGCCAGTAGGTGCCGATGTCCTGCGCCTGCGTCACCACGGCCTGCAGCGCACCCTGGGCACCAGGCTCTGCGAGCGTGACGTACTCGGGGCGCACGCCGAGCTTGAAGTCGGCGCGTGCGGCCAGCGCCACGTTCGGCGACGCCATGCGCTGGCCCGCCACCTCGATGACGCCACCGCTGCCATCACTGCTGCCATTGCCGACACCCCGCACCGGCAAGAAATTCATGCCGGGCGAGCCGATGAAGTGCCCGACGAAGGTGTGCTGCGGGCGCTCGAACAGGTCGGAGGCGCTGCCCATCTGCACGGCCCGACCGCGTGTCATCACGACCACCTGGTCGGCGAAGGTGAGCGCCTCGACCTGGTCGTGCGTGACGTACACCAGCGTCAGTTTGAGCTCGTGGTGGATCTGCTTGAGCTTGCGGCGCAGCTGCCACTTCAGGTGCGGGTCGATGACGGTCAGCGGCTCGTCGAACAGCACCGCGCTGACGTCTTCGCGCACCAGCCCGCGGCCGAGCGAGATCTTCTGCTTCGCATCGGCCGCCAGGCCGGCAGCACGCATGTCGAGCTGCGCGCTCATCTCGAGCATCTCGGCGATCTGGCCGACGCGCTGCTTGATGCGGTCTGGCGCGACGCCGCGATTCTTCAACGGAAACGCCAGGTTCTCGGCCACCGTCATCGTGTCGTAGATGACCGGAAACTGGAACACCTGCGCGATGTTGCGCTGCTGCGGCGTCAGCGCCGTGACCTCGCGGCCATCGAAGCTGACACTACCGTGCGACGGTCGCACCAGGCCCGAAATGATGTTGAGCATCGTCGTCTTGCCGCAGCCGGACGGTCCGAGCAGCGCGTAGGCGCCACCGTCGACGAAGCTCATCTTGAGCGGCAGCAGCGCGTAGTCTTCGTCGCGCTGCGGGTTGGCCCGGTAGGCGTGGGCCAGGTCGAGGTCGATGCGGGCCATGTCAGTCCGGGTCCTTCTGTGCGAAAGGCGGAGGCACCCGTCCGGCATGCCACTCGCTCGAAGCGATTGCGGTGGTCATTTCAATGTCCGGTGGCGCCGCCGGGCGCGACCAGCAGGTCGCCGCGGGCGTCGAACACATAGGCCTGCGCGGGGCTCAGGTACAGCGTGATGGGCACGCCGAGCTCGAACTGGTGCACGCCGGTCAGCTGAGCCACCAGTTCTCCCACCGCGGTGTGCACGTGCACGTAGGTGTCGGATCCGGAAATCTCGGCCAGCTCGACCTGCCCCGGCAGGGCCAGGTCGCCGGGACGTCCGTGCACGCGCAACGTGCCGGCACGCACGCCGACGGTCAGGGCCTGCGCCGCGGCCTCTGACGGCAGGCGCAGCGCCAGCGTCGGACCGCCGGCCAGCGTCACGCCGTCGGCGCCGGCCGTGCACTTGAGCAGGTTCATCGGCGGGTCGCTGAAGGCGCGCGCCACGCGCATCGAACGCGGCTGGCGAAACACCTGCGCGGTCGGCCCGTATTGCAGCAGCTCACCGCCGTCCAGCACGGCCGTGTAGCCGCCCAGCAGCAGCGCCTCGGTGGGCTCGGTGGTGGCGTAGACCACGGTCGACTCGCCGCTGGCGAACAGCTGCGACAGTTCGTCGCGCAGTTCCTCGCGCAGCTTGTAGTCGAGGTTCACCAGCGGCTCGTCGAGCAGCATCAGCGGCGCTTTTTTGGCCAGTGCCCGCGCCAGCGCCACGCGCTGCTGTTGCCCGCCCGACAGCTCGGCCGGCAGGCGCTGCAGGAACGGCTCGATGTGCAGCTTCTCGGCCAGCGCCTGCACGCGCGCGGCAATGCCGCTTTCCTTGCGCAGCTTGAGCGGCGAGGCGATGTTGTCGGCCACCGTCATCGACGGGTAGTTGATGAATTGCTGGTAGACCATCGCGACGTTGCGGTCGCGCACCGCGACGCCGGTGACGTCTTGCCCGTCCGCCAGCACGCGCCCGGCGCTGGGTTTGTCGAGCCCGGCCATGACCCGCATCAACGTGGTCTTGCCGGCCTGCGTGGCGCCCAACAGCACCGTCACCGCGCGCGGCACCAATGTCAGGTCCAACGGGTACAGATGGGTCTGCGCTCCGACCTTCTGCTCGATTTGCTGCAGGGTCAGTTCCATGCGGTTTCCTGGTGGATGGCGGCGGGTTGGCCCGGGGCGGCGGCATCGGCCCAGTGGTGAGCGCACCAGTCGGCCACCGCGGCGCGCTGGGCCGGCGTGTAGTGCAGGCCCAGCTTGCTGCGGCGCCACAGCACGTCGTCGGCGCTGCAGGCCCACTCCTCCCGGCGCAGGAAATTCAGTTCCGCCTCGAACAGGCCGGGTGCCACCTCGGCGCCGAAGCTCTCGCGCAGCAGCGGCAAGGCCCGCGAGCCGTAAGCGCGGGCGAGCCGCTGCACCAGCGGCAGTGCAACCTGCGGATGGGCCAGCGACGCCGCCTTCACGAAGCGCGCGAAATCGAGGTCGGGTTTTTGCGCCGGACCGATGCTGGCACTGAGGTCGCCGCCGGGCAGGAAGGCATGCTCGGTCCACGCACCACGAGGCGTGCTGAGCGACTTGGCCAGCAGATCGGCGGCTTCTTCGGCCAGCTTGCGAAACGTCGTGATCTTGCCGCCCCAGACGTTGAGCAGCGGCGCCATCGACCCGGTCGAGCCCTGCGCGGCGGCGTCGCCGGTGTCGAGTTCGAGCGCGTAGTCGCGCGTCACGGCGGCCGGGTCGCCCGATTCGTCGTCGAGCAATGGCCGCACCCCCGAATAGCTCCAGACCACGTCGGCCGGCGTGACGGCGCGCTCGAAATAGCGGTTGGCCTGCGCGCACAGGTAGGCGGTCTCTTCCGGGTCGATGCAGGCCGTGCCGATCGCGCCGCGGTGCTCGACATCGGTGGTGCCGATCAGCGTGTAGTCGACCTCGTACGGGATCGCGAAGATGATGCGCTTGTCGGGGTTCTGGAAGATGTAGGCGTGGTCGTGCGCGAACATGCGCGGCACCACGATGTGGCTGCCCTTGACGAGCCGCAGCGACTTGGCATCAGGCACGTGTGCGTGCTCGGCCAGGAACTGCGCGGCCCAAGGCCCCGCTGCGTTGACCAGCGCGCGGGCTGTCACGGCGTGGCGCGTGCCGTTGGCCGCCAGCAGCGTGGCCTGCCAACCGCTGGCGCTGCGGCGCGCGTCGGTGCAGGCGGTGCGGGTCATCACGGTGGCGCCGTGCGCCACCGCGTCGAGCGCGTTCAGCACCACAAGCCGCGCGTCGTCGACCCAGCCGTCGGAGTAGACGAAGCCCTTGGTGTACTGCTTCTTCAGCGGCGTGCCCGCGACGTGGCGGCGCAGATCGACCGTGGTCGATGCCGGCAGCACCTCGCGCTTGGCCAGGTGGTCGTACAGGAACAGGCCGGCGCGCACCATCCATACTGGCCGCATCGACGGGTCGTGCGGCATCACGAAACGCAGCGGCCACATGATGTGCGGCGCGCTGCGCATCAGCAATTCGCGCTCGGCCAGCGCCTTGCGCACCAGCGCGAATTCGTAATATTCGAGGTAGCGCAAGCCACCGTGGATCAACTTGGTGGACGACGACGAGGTGTGCGACGCGAGGTCGTCCTTTTCGCACATCACCACCGACAGCCCCCGGCCGGCCAGGTCGCGCGCGATACCGGCTCCGTTGATGCCGCCGCCCACCACCAGCACGTCACATGCGAGCGTCGGTCCGGCAGCCAGCGGCGCGGGTACGGTTGACGGCGGCGGGGTGGCAGGTGCTTGCACGGCGGGGCTCTTGAAGGGGTGGGACGCGGCGGGGCGCATTGAGCGGATGGGCCAGCGGCCAAGGGTTCTTTTGAAAATTCAGGCGAGTCCGAAATGACCAAGAAACACACAAGGGCAGTGTTTGCCTGTGATGGATTCTCTTCGTTTCGTGTTCGTTTGTACCTCGCATTAACCCTGACGTGCGTTCGCTTGTGATCGTTTAGATTCGTACGCAATGAATTCGAGTCCGCGCCAGATGGAGTTGATCGAGGAGGTACGGCGCCTGCGCAGCGCGTCGGTCGAGACGCTCGCCGAGCGTTTCGGTGTGACCTTGCAGACGGTGCGGCGCGATGTGCGATTGCTGGCCGAGGCCGGCCTGCTGGCGCGTTTTCACGGCGGCGTGCGCATGCCGAGCTCGACCACCGAAAACCTCGCCTACCGGCAGCGCCAGCAACTCAACGAAGCGGCCAAGTCGTGCATCGCACTGGCGGTGGCGGCGGCAGTGCCGAACGACTGTTCACTCATTCTCAACATCGGCACCACCACCGAGGCGATCGCGCGGGCGCTGCTCGGCCACAAGGGCCTGCGCGTGATCACCAACAACCTCAACGTGGCGGCGATCCTGTCGGACAACCCCGACTGCGAAGTGATCGTTGCCGGCGGCGTGGTGCGCTCGCGCGACCGCGGCATCGTCGGGGAGGTGACGGTCGACTTCATCCAGCAGTTCAAGGTCGACATCGGCCTGATCGGCATTTCGGCGATCGAAGTCGACGGCACCCTGCGCGATTACGACTTCCGCGAGGTCAAGGTGGCGCGTGCCATCCTGGCGCACTCGCGCGAAGTCTGGGTCGCGGCAGACCACAGCAAATTCAACCGCGAGGCAGTGGTGGAGCTGGGTCGCTTCGACCAGATCGACATGCTGTTCACCGACCTGCCGCCGCCGGCCCCGTTTCCGGCGTTGCTGGCGGCGGCCGGCGTGACCTGCGTGACCTGCCAGGAGACCCCGACCCCATGAAGAATCACCTGCTGGCGCTGGACCAGGGCACATCGAGCACGCGCAGCATCGTGTTCCACGCCGACGGCCACATCGTGTCGATGGCGCAGCGCGAATTCCGCCAGATCTATCCGCAGCCGGGCTGGGTCGAGCACGACCCGCGCGAGCTGTGGGAGACGCAGCTCGCCACGGCGCGCGAGGCCATCGCCTCGGCGGGGCTGCGCGCCGCAGACATCGCCTCGATCGGAATCACCAATCAGCGCGAGACCACACTGGTGTGGAACCGCCGCACCGGCGAGCCGATCTACAACGCGATCGTCTGGCAAGACCGGCGCGCTGAACCGACCTGCGCGGCGCTGCGCGATCGCGGCCTGGAACCGCTGTTCCGCGCCCGCACCGGGCTGATCCTGGACGCCTACTTTTCGGGCACCAAGCTGAAGTGGATCCTCGACCACGTGGCGGGCGCACGCGAGGCGGCGCGCAGCGGCGAGCTGGCGTTCGGCACGGTCGACAGCTGGCTGATCTGGCAGCTCACCGGCGGCGCCGATGAGTCGACGCGCGCGCAGGCCGTGCTCGCCACCGACGTGACGAACGCCTCCCGCACGCTGATGCTCGACGTGCACCGCAACGCGTGGGACGACGAACTGCTGGGCCTGCTTGACGTGCCGCGCGAGATGCTGCCGGCCGTGCACCCGTCGAGCCATGTCTATGGCCACAGCCGGCCCGAGCTGCTGGGCGCGGCGCTGCCGATCGGCGGCGTGGCCGGTGACCAGCAAAGTGCGCTGTTCGGGCAGGCCTGCTTTCGCGCTGGCCTCGCCAAGAACACCTACGGCACCGGCTGCTTCATGCTGATGCACACCGGCGAGACCTTCCTGTCGTCGACCAACGGCTTGATCACCACCAGCGCGGCGCAAACGGGGCCGATCGGCGCCGCCACTGATTCACGCATCGGCACGTCGCCCGCCCACGCCGCGCCGCGCTGGGGACCCGAATTCGCGCTCGAGGGCAGCGTGTTCATCGGCGGCGCGGTGGTGCAGTGGCTGCGCGACGGGCTGCGCGCCATTCGGGGCAGCGGCGAGGTGCAGCAATTGGCCGAGAGCGTGCCCGACTCGGGCGGCGTGCTGTTCGTGCCGGCCTTCACCGGGCTGGGTGCGCCGTACTGGAATGCGCAGGCGCGTGGTGCCATCGTCGGCCTGACGCGCGGCAGCACGGTCGCGCACATTGCGCGCGCCGCGCTCGAGAGCATCGCCTTCCAGAGCGCCGCGCTGCTGCAGGCGATGAGCCGCGACACGGTCGCCGCCGGCGGCGCCGCGGTGGCCGAACTGCGGGTCGATGGCGGCGCCTGCGTCAACGATCTGCTGATGCAGTTCCAGGCCGACCTGCTGGGCTTGCCGGTGGTGCGCCCGAAAGTGATCGAGACCACCGCGCTCGGCGCCGCCTACCTGGCGGGCCTGTCGTGCGGCCTGTACCGTGGCCTGCCCGAGCTGAGTGCGCAGTGGCAGGTCGAACGAACCTTCTATCCGACCATGTCGCGCGAGCGCGCAGCAACGCTGATGCATGAATGGGAGCACGCGGTGCGCCAAACCACCGCGCCGTGATCACTCGGTGAGCGGATCGGCCGAGCGCGCAGCGACCGGCGTGTCGTCAATGCGCCGCTGGCCAGCCGCGCCGCACGGCGCAATGACCCGGCGAAATTCAGGCTGCGAATGCTTCGGATCTGCGCGGGCCGCCCCCAACCCGAATCCCGAAGCTCTCTGCGCGCGGGACAGTCGAGCGAGCGATCGGCGGTCGCAGGTCAAGACGAAGGCAAGCGCGTCAACACGCGGGCCCAGGAAGCGATCGAGCAACGTGTCCCCGTCTGAAGCGTTGCAAACAGCGCCATTCGACGGTTTGAGATCAGAAACGCCCGGAAGCCGTTCGATGGGACACGCGGCAGCAGTTGCCCGCAAGGCACCTGGCGCCAGGTCAGGCCGGTTCAGGTCGGGCTAGCTCTTCTGCCCGGCCCTGGCCGACGCAGCGGCGCCAGCGGCTGGCAAGCTCGGCCAGGGCTCGCCGATCGTGGTGCTGCGACCCAGCTCGATCGTCAGACCGCCCGGATAGTCGAACGCGGCGCCGGTGTAGAAATCGACCCCGGTGCCCATCAGACCGCCCACCATCAGGTTGCCCAGCAGGATCGACCGGGCCGACGAGTGCACCGTCGCCAAGCCGGGTTCGCCACTGCCGATCGTGCACGCGACCGACAACTCGCGAAAGCTGCGCTGCACCGTCACCCAGCCCGGCGAGGTGGCATGCCAGGTGCCTTTGTCGTTGCTGAGCGCGCAGCGCGCGCCCGCGATCGGCGCGCCGTCGTGCCGGGTGTCGAGCGTCAAATTCTGGTGATCGCCGGCGACCATCGATGCGCAACCCGCGAGGAGTGCCAGCGCCGGCCAAGCCAGCGCCACGCCGAGCCGACGGGCCATCGGCGGGAGCGGCACGGTGCGGACGTTCATCGAGGTGCGTGACATGGCTGAATTTGAAGAAGGCCGGCTGACGGTGTTCATTCATATCGACGCTCGGCCCGCGAACTTGACGGGCCGGCGCTTGAACTTGCCCGCGCTGCCCGGCAAGAAGCCTGGCTCGAGTCGTCGATTCGGCACATGATTCGACACGCTCCCGCGCAAGCCGCCGTGGCTTGAAGAGAGTGAGAGAGTGACGGGACAAGAGCAGACGAGACGAGACGCGACGCGGCTCGATCGCATCGCATCTCACCCGACCCGATCCGGTTCGATCCACACCACCTCAATGCACCACCCCAGGCCGCCCATGCTGACCCTCTTCCACCACCCCGGCAATGCCAGCCTGACCCCGCACATGCTGCTCGAGGAACTGGGCGTGCCTTACCAGTTGCGGAGGGTCGACCGGGACCGCGGCGAGCACAAGTCAGAGGCCTATCTGCGGCTCAACCCGAACGGGCTGATCCCGGTGCTGGTCGATGCGCGAGACGAAGGTGACGGCACCGAACTGGTGATTTTTGAGACCGCGGCGATCTGCTTGCACCTGCTCGACACGCATCCGCAGTGCGGCTTCGTGCCGGCCGTCGGCACGCCGCAGCGCGCGCTGTTCTACCAGTGGCTGGTGTGGCTGACCAACACACTGCAGGCGACGCTGCTGCATTACTTTTACGGTGAACGCATCGTCGATGCCGGCGACCGCGGCGCCGAGCGGCAGGTCAAGGCACATGCCGAGCGGCTGGCCGGTGGCATGCTTGATCTGCTCGATGCCGAACTGGCCCGGCACGGCAAGCCGTGGTTGCTCGGCAGCGTGTTCAGCGCGGTCGACCTCTACGCGCTGATGTTGTGCCGCTGGACTCGCGCGTTCGAGCGCCCAGCGCGCGACCTGTCGCACCTCGGCCCGTACCTGCAGCGGGTGCTGGCACGTCCGGCGGTGCGCCGGGCGTTCGAGCAGGAAGGCCTGGCGTTGCCTTGGGTGTAGGAGGCGCTTGGAAAGTAGGTTGCAGCGTGACATCGCCGGCGGGCATTGCAAAGCCCGGCGGCCGCAGCCCCGCCAGCGCCGACTTCACGCAGGGGCAATCTCGTCGGCCCAGACCTTGAAACTTTCCAGCGTGTTCGGCCCGAAAGTGCTGCACAGCGCGACGTCGCACGCGTCGCGGCCGCGCGCCATCAGCACCCTGCCAATGCGCGGCGTGTTGTTGCGCGCGTCGAAGGTGTACCAACGGTCGCCCAGGAAGGCCTCGAACCAGCCCGCGAAGTCCATCGTGCCGTAGGGCGGCGCGGTGCCGTAGTCACCCAGGTAGCCGGTGCAGTAGCGCGCCGGAATGTTCATGCAGCGGCAAAAGGCGATCGCCAGGTGCGCATAGTCGCGGCACACGCCCTGCCGCTCCCGGTAGGCCTCCAGCGCCGAGCGCGTGCGGCGTGCATGGTGATAGCCGAACTCGATGTGCCGGTGCACGAAGTCGCAGATCGCCTGCACGCGCGCCCAGCCCGTCGGGCCCTGGCCGAAGTGCTGCCAAGCCACTTCCGACATTTGATCGGTTTCGCAGTAGCGGCTGCCCAGCAGGTAGACCAGCGTCGACTCTGGCAGCAATTCGACCGGCGTTTGCGTGACCCATGGCGCCACCAAGTCGGGTGCGCCACTGTCGCCCACGATGGCGTCGGTGCTCAGCACGAAGCGCCCGGTTGGCGCGACCACGCGCGCGCACCAGTTGCCGAACAGGTCGCGGTAGGCGGTCAGCGGCACCGGCGGATCGGTCACGAGGTGATCGGGCCGCACCAGGTCAGAGGCGCGCGAATAGTGAATGTTCAGCGCCAGGATCATCGGTGTCGGCTGCGGACACTGGTACGCCATCTGGAAACCGACGCGGAATTGCATGTTCATCGCCTTGTGTTGAATTGCCGCCGGGGTGCGGTGGGCCGATCCGCGCTTGGCGGGCGGCGGGGTGGATGCAAGCCGGTGTGAGCCGACGAAGCGCCGAAATCTAGGTGCCCGCCTCTCCCCCGTCTGTGCGTTTGGGCACGCTTGGCTGCGGCCTTCGGCAAGCGTATTCCGTGCCAGATGCTGGTGCGAGTGCGAGTGCGAGTGCGAGTGAGGGTCTCGGTGTCGGTGTCGGTGCCGGTGCCGGTGCTGGTGCTGGTGCTGGTGCTGCTGCTGCTGCTGCTGCTGCTGCTGCTGCTGATTCCCGCCGTGTCGTGTTGCGCGACCGACTTCGGATCGGCCGACCATGCCGGCCTCGCCCGTTGACGATGCGGTGACGTTCGAATCTGCTCCGTTGTACTCACCGCCAGGCCGGCGCAGCTTCGGCCGCGCTGCTCACCCCGGTCATGGCGCCGGCCCGGGCGGTGCGGGCCACGGCGGCTGCGTGGGGCGCAGCCGCTCCCAGGCGCGTGCCAGCTGCAGCACGCCGAGGTCGTCGAAGCGCTGGCCGACGATCTGCAGCCCGATCGGCAGGCCGGCCGCAGTGTGGCCGGCGTTGATGCTGGCGGCCGGCTGCTCGCTCATGTTGTAGGGAAGCGTGAAGGCGATGTGCTCGAACGGGTGCGACGGGTCGTCGGTCGGACAGGGCAACTCGGCGGCATAGGCCGGGATCGGCGAGGTCGGTGTCAACACGAAATCGAACGGCAGGCACGCCGCCACCGCCGCGTCGCGCATCGCCGACATCTGGCTGTAGCCGTGGAACACCTGCTCGCCGCTGAGCCCGGCCGCGCCGCTCGCCCAGGCGTGGATGAAGGGCAGCACCAGGCGGCGTCGCGCCGCCGGCAGCGCCGAAATCTCGGTCCAGGCCCGGCAGCGCCAGAAGCGGTCCATGCCGTCGGCCATCGTGCGCGTCATGAACGACTGCAGCGGCTCGATGGCGGCGCCGGCCAACTCGAACGCACGTGCGGCCGCCTCGACCGCGGCGCGCACCTCGGGCTCGACCGGCAGGCCCCAGCCGGCGTCCATCAGCAAGCCGATCTTCAGGCCGCGCACGTCGCGGTCGAGTTTCTGCCACTCGATCTGCTGCGGCGCCAGGCGGGTCGGGTCGCGCGCATCGGGCTGGCTCAACACGCCCATCAGCAGCGCGGCGTCGCCCACGCTGCGCGTCATCGGCCCGGCCACGCGGCCGGCATACGGCGGGTGAATCGGAATGCGGCCCGCGCTCGGCTTGAGCGCGAAGATGCCGCACCAGCCCGCCGGCAAGCGCACCGAGCCGCCGATGTCGGTGCCCACGTGCAGCGGCGCGCAGCCGGCGGCCGCCGCGGCCGCCGCGCCGGCGCTGCTGCCGCCCGGGTTTTTCGTCAGGTCCCAGGGATTGCGCGTGAGCGCGTGAAAGCTCGACAGCCCCGACGACAACATGCCGTAGTCGGGCATCGTCGTCTTGGCCACGATCACCGCGCCGGCCTCGCGCAAGCGGGCCGCCGGCGGAGCGTCGCGCTCGGCCGGCACCAGATCGGACGCGGCGGTGCCGAGCGGAATCGGCACGCCCTGGGTCGCGATGTTTTCCTTGACCATCGCCGGCACGCCGTCCAGCGCGCCCATCGGCCGCCCGGCCAGCCAACGCGCCTGCGACGCTTCGGCCTGCACCATCGCCGACTTGGCGTCGAGCGCATAGGTGGCGTGGATCAACGGTTCCCAGCGTTCCGTGTGGCCCAGCACGTCGCGCATCACCTCGACCGGTGAAAGCGAGCGGCTGCGATAGGCCGCCAGCAATTCCAGCGCGCTCAGGTCGTGCAGTGCGGTCATCGGCGTTTCCTTCCAGCTCGATGCGGCGCGGCCGGCGCTGCATGCCGACGATGCGGCGCGGCCGGCGCTGCGTGCCGACGATCGGGCGCGGCCGGCGCTGCATGCTGGCGATGCCCAGGTGCGGCCGGTGCTGCATGCTGGCGATGCCCGGATGCGGCCGGCGCCGCGTGCTGGCACTGCATGGCAGACGCTGTCTGCCGACGATGCGCCGACGGCGCCGCGTGCCGACGATGCGCAGCGGGCGCGGCATGCCGGCAATGGTGAGCGACGCGGGCCGCGTGCTGACGATGGTGCGCAGCGGGCGCGGCATGCTGACGAAGCTCGGACGGCAGCGCATGCTGCCAATGGCACGCGGCCGGCGCGGCGACGTGAATCTGAATCGTCATCGCGGTCGCACGGCCTCGCCACCGAAACCGGGTGCCAGCGCGCCGCGCAGGTGCGCCACCAGCGCCTGCACGGCCTTCGGCGTGCTCGGGCTCCACGGCCGCACCGCGTAAACGGCGTCGCCGAAGAAGCCGATCGGGCGCCAGGCGGGCAGCACCTCTCGCAGGCGGCCGTTGCGCAGCGCCGGGGCGGCACTGAAGTCGGGCAACAGCGCCAGGCCCAGGCCGGCCAGCGCCGCGTCGCGCACGACTTCGCTGTTGTTGGCGCGCAGCGGGCCCTGCACCGTCACGCTCGCCCGTTCGGGCTCGGCCGCTGGCGCGCCCTCGGCCGATCGCTCGAACTTCCAGAGCGCCGGACCGGGCCGCAGGTACGGCAGGCACGCGTGCCCGGCCAGTTCGTCGGGGTGCGCCGGCCGGCCGTGCTGACGCAGGTAGGCCGGGCTGGCCACCAGCAGGCTGCGCGTGTCGCACAGCTTCCACGCCACGTGGTTGTCGGGTGGCGCGCTGGTGTGCCGGATCGCCAGATCGAAGCCTTCGTGGGCCAGCGTCACGACCCGGTCCGACAGGTCGAGTTCGATGCGGATGTCGGGCTGCTCGCGCAGGAACAGCGCGATTTGCGCCGCCACCTGCTGGCGCCCCAGCGCCACCGGCGCCGTCACGCGCACCAGCCCGCGCGGCTGCGCCGCCAGGTCGCGCGCCTGCGCCACGCTGCTGGCGATCTGCACGAAGCTCTGCGTGGTCTGCTCGACCAGCCGCAGCCCGGCGTCGGTCAGCCGCACCGAACGCGTGGTGCGCTGCACCAGCGTCTGTGCGACGGCGCGTTCCAGGTCGCTGATGCGCTGGCTCACGGCTGCCTTCGACAGGCCCAGCCGCACCGCCACCTGAGTGAAGCTGCCGAGTTGCGCGAGCAGCGTCAGGGCATGCACCTGCGGCCACAGCAGGTCGATGCGCTGGTCGGGCGAGTGCACCGGGGTGGTCGGAGCCATTGTTCATCTTAGCGAACAATGAAGCCAGCCCCGCGTGGTAGTCACGGCTTCGGGTGCGTCCTAGACTGCGCTTCCGGCAATCAGCTATCCACAGGAGACCGCAGCATGGGCGCACCCGAGGCTTTTACCGCCACCACCGAAGTCGGCCATTTCATCAATGGCGCCCACGTCGCCAGCATCAGCGGCCGGCGTCAGGCGGTCTACAACCCGGCCACCGGCGCCGTCGCGCGCCAGGTCTCGCTGGCCTCTGTCGACGAGGTGAATGCCGCGGTGGCCGCCGCACAGGCCGCCTTCCCGGCCTGGTCGAACACGCCGCCGATTCGTCGCGCGCGGGTCATGAATGCGTTTCTGCAACTGCTGAACCAGCACCGCGGTACGCTGGCCGCGATGATCACTGCGGAGCACGGCAAGGTCTACACCGACGCGGTCGGCGAGGTCACGCGCGGCATCGACATCGTTGAATTCGCCTGCGGCGTGCCGCAGCTGCTCAAGGGCGATTACACCGACCAAGTCAGCACCGGCATCGACAACTGGACGCTGCGCCAGCCGCTCGGTGTGATGGCCGGCATCACACCGTTCAACTTTCCGGTGATGGTGCCCATGTGGATGTACCCGCTGGCGATCGCCTGCGGCAACACCTTCATCCTGAAGCCCAGCGAGCGCGACCCGTCGTCCTCGCTGCTGATGGCCGAATTGCTCAAGCAGGCCGGCCTGCCCGACGGTGTGTTCAACGTCGTGCAGGGCGACAAGCTGGCGGTCGACACCTTGCTGACGCATCCCGACGTGCGCGGCCTGAGCTTCGTCGGCAGCACGCCGATCGCGCAATACATCTATGAGACCGGCGCGCGCCACGGCAAGCGCGTGCAGGCGCTCGGCGGCGCCAAGAACCACATGGTGGTGATGCCCGACGCCGACATCGAGCAGGCGGTCGACGGCCTGATCGGCGCGGCCTACGGCTCGGCCGGCGAGCGCTGCATGGCGATCAGCGTGGCGGTGCTGGTGGGCGACGTGGCCGACAAGATCATCCCGAAGCTGGCCGCTCGCACGCGCGCGCTCAAGATCAAGAACGGCATGGAACTCGACGCCGAGATGGGTCCGGTCGTCACAAAGGTGGCGCTCGAGCGCATCGAGGGCTACATCGGCACCGGCGTCGAGGAAGGCGCCACGCTGGTGGTCGACGGCCGTGGCCACAAGGTGGCGGGCCACGAAGCGGGGTTCTTCACGGGCGGCACGCTGTTCGACCATGTGGAACCCGGCATGCGCATCTACAAGGAAGAGATCTTCGGCCCGGTGCTGGCCTGCGTGCGCGTGAAAGACTTTGCCGCCGCGCTGGCGCTGGTCAACGGCCACGAATACGGCAACGGCGTGGCCTGTTACACGAGCGACGGCAACGTGGCCCGCGAATTTGCGCGCCAGGTGCAGGTCGGCATGGTCGGCATCAACGTGCCGATCCCGGTGCCGATGGCCTGGCACGGCTTCGGCGGCTGGAAGAAAAGCCTGTTCGGCGACATGCACGCCTACGGCGAAGAGGGCGTGCGCTTCTACACCAAGCAAAAAAGCGTGATGCAGCGCTGGCCCGCCAGCATTGCCAAAGGGGCCGAGTTCGTGATGCCGACGTCGAAGTAAGGCCAGCCGGGGCGCCGCGTGCCTGGCGTTGAAGGTCGAGTGCGCCGCCCCGACACACGTTCCCGAGTTCCCCCAGGCCGCTCGCGCAACGGCCAATTTATCGGCCGGCTCAACCGCCGATTCAACTGCTGATTCAACTGCCGACGAGCCCGCCATCGATGCGGCGGATCGCGAGCGTGGCCGAGCGCGGACGGCCGCCGGGCTCGAAGTCCGGCCAGTTCGACAGCGCCGACGGCGCGGCCGGGTCGCCGCGCTCGCCGGCGATCTCGCCCGGGTGCTGCACGTTGACGAACAGCGTCCGGCCATCGGGCGTCATCGTGGCGCCGGTGATCTCGCAGCCGCGCGGGCCGCTCAGGAAGCGGCGCACCTCGCCCGTCGCGCGGTCGCAGGCCAGCATCTGGTTGTTGCCGATGCGCTTCATTTCGCCCTGATTCAACTGCGCCGGCGCCACGTCGGTCTGGATCCACAGAATGCCACGCGCGTCGATCATCAGGCCGTCGGGGCAGCCGAAGTAATCGCCTTTGATGTTGCCCCGCGCCTCGGACCGTGAGTTGCCCGGATCGCCCGCCAGCAGCAGGTGGCTCCAGCGCATCGTCGGGCTGTCGAAGTCGGCGTCTTCCTTCCAGCGGATGATCTGGCCCATCACGTTGTTGGCGCGCGGGTTGGCGCCGTCCACGCCGGGCTGGCTTGGCGTGCCGGGCTGGCCGGGCTGGCTTGACGTGCCGCGCGCGCCGCGGTCGGCGTTGTTGGTCAGCGCGCAATAGACCTCGCGCGTCGCCGCATCGATGGCGATCCATTCCGGCCGATCCATCGGGGTCGCGCCGAGCAGGTCGCTGGCCTGGCGTGTCTTGACCAGCACCTCGCCCTGGTCGGCAAAGCCGTTGGCGCGCGTCAGCGGGCCCCGGCCGTGCACCAGCGGCAGCCAGCGCCCCACGCCGGCCGTTTCGAAGCGCGCCACGTGCAGCGTGCCGGTGTCGAGCAGCGTGCGGTTCGCTTGCGCCATCGACACGCCCGCCGCGGCCGGTTGGATGCGGTCGCGGCTGACGAATTTGTAGAGGTACTCAAAACGCGCATCCTCGCCCCAGTAGACGACGGCGCGCTGGTCTTGCGTCACCGCGACCCAGGCGCCTTCGTGCGCGCCGCGGCCGAGCGCAGTGCGCTTGACCGGCGTGGCGGTCGGGTCCATCGGGTCGATCTCGACCACCCAGCCGAAGCGGTTGAACTCGTTCGGGTGACGGGCCGCATCGAAGCGCCGGTCGTGTTCGGCCCAGCGGTGCAGCGCCGTGCTGCGCAGGCCCCAGCGCAGTTGGTGCGGGTCGGGCTGTGCGCTGCCGGCAAAGTAGTGCGCGAAGTTTTCTTCGCCCGACAGGAACGTGCCCCACGGCGTGCGGCCGGCCCCGCAGTTGGCCAGCGTGCCGAGCACGCTGCGGCCGCCTGGGTCATCGGCAGTGCGCAGCAACGCATGGCCGGCGGCCGGACCGGCCACGGCGAACGCGCTGTACGCCGTGTGGCGCCGCGCATAACGCGACGGCCGCACCAATTGCCAGCCCTGCGCCGAGAGCGCCACCTCGATCACCGACACACCGTGCGCGGCCTGCGCCTTGCGCACCTTTTCGGCCGTCCACGGCAGCAGCCCGTCGGCATGCAGCAGGCCGTCGTCGGTGTATTCGTGGTTGATGACGAGCAGGCCGCGTGGCGCGTCGCCGCCGGCTTCGGCATCGACATCGGTCAGCGGATAGAAATGCAGCCCGTCGTGGTGCATGCCCAGTTGCGCCGCCTGCTCGCTGGCGCTGTTGCCGGCGTCGGCGCGCCAGGCCGGCATGTTGCCCCACAGGCCGACCGGCTCGCCCCAGGGCGCGATCACCTGCGCCTGGTAGCCCGGCGGCACGACCACGCGGTCGGCACTGTCCGGCGCGATGCCCTTGAAGCCGAGCAGCGCGTCGGCCCGGCCCGGCAGCCGCGGCAACGAAGGCAGCCACGCCATCGACGGCATGGCCGGCATCGAAGAACAGCCCTGCAGCAGCGCGCCGCTGGCCAGCGCCGCCAGCCCGCCGTGCAGCCAGACGCGCCGCGCAGGGTCGGACACGGCCTGGATGTCGGGGTTGCCGCTGCGGTTCGCGTCATCGGCAGACGATGGATCGTTGGGCACCGGACTCCTTGCGACTCACACCGCGAATTGTGTGCCGCGCGCAGCGCCCGCCAGCGGCGCATCAGTGGCGTGTCTGCCAGGTTGTTCGACCAATTGTTCGGCTCAGCCCGGCCCGGCCCGGCCAAGCCAGGCACGCATGCGCCAGCGGGTCGGCCGTGCAGCGCTCAGGTTCGCAAATCAGACCTGCTCGACGACGTCCGCTTCACCGGCACGCGCATGCCGAAGACGGCGACTGCGGTCAACGTCAGCCGGTCGGGCCGCGCCGACTGCGCGCTGTTCGGCCTGAACGGCCAGACCAGCGGCAACGCGGCGCTGACGGTGGGCCGGCTGTCGATCGACGACGCCACCGCACGCGCGCTCGACGCGGCTGGCGCACAGATGCATGGCGGCCACGCCATGCTCACGGGCGCGGTCGCACGCGCCACGCTGTTGTCGGCCTCACTGACGCCGGCCTCACTGACGCTGACCGCGTCGCTGCGCGCGCAGGTGGTGCTCAACGACACGAGCCTCGACGGCAGCGAGCGCATGACCGTGGCAGCGGCCAGCGGTGTGGCGGCTTACCCGTCCGGCGAACTGAGCGGCGGCACCGCGCTGCTGGCGCGCATCGAACTGTCGCGCCCGTTGCCGTCGGAGGGCGCGGTGCGCCTGACAGCTGCGGCGTTCGCCGACCACGGTGTCGTCAAACAGAACAATTCGCTCCTTGGCGACGGGCGGCGCGAGTGGTCCGATGTCGGGCTCGGTCTGTCGGCCAGGGCCGTGAGCGCGCTGCTGCGCCTGCAGAGCGCTCACCGCATCAGCGGCGGCGCACCGTTGAGCGAGCCGGCACCGAGGACGCGGTTGCTGGTGCAGAGCGGCTGGGTGTTCTGACAGCCAGAGGGCAACTCCCGGTGTTCCCGGTCCTAGCGAGAAACTCACCGGCCTTGGCTGGAGGGCGGCGCAAAGGCCGCTTCGATCAACCTGAAACCAACGCGGCCAGCGGCACGGCGGCCGGGGCCTGGGCAGCGCCCGTATCCGCTGCAAGTGGACCGGGTGGGCCGAAACCAAGGCGCTGAACGGCGTGACGCCGCTTGCCCGGGCGGTCAGCCAGCGCTGGGCAGTCGCGCCTGGACGACCCCGTCGGGCCAGGCGGCGCGGGCCGATTCACAGCGGGTAGGGTTCTTACAGCGGCGCGTTCGACATCGGCGCCGAGTCGCAGCCGTCCGTCAACGACTGGTCGTGCTCGACCATCGAGCCTTCCATCAGGCCCGACTCGTCGCTGGCCAATAAGGCGACGGCGCGACGCCACTTCGTCGGGGTCGACCAGCCGGCCGTTCGGCAGCGCGGTGCCGGCCCCGGCCTGCCAGACCGATTCAGCGCCGGGGCACTGCTGCATGACCCGGTCTTCGCCTTCGGACGCCGTCCAGCCGATGTTGAGCCCGTTGACGCGGATGCGGATGGG
>ENA-OFCX01000516-OFCX01000516.1-metagenomes-genome-assembly--contig:-NODE-516-length-19693-cov-4.174916_pt1 | contig 19693 bp, 19 predicted proteins | sample MGYA00153384_OFCX01 | MGnify analysis MGYA00153384
CCCGGCTGGTGGTAAACGCAGGTGTCAAAAAAAATATTGTTCAACAAATGGTCTTGCAGCAATGGTTTTTTGAGCTCTTGCGCCAGGCCGCGAAAACGCCCCCAGTGGTAGGGCACTGCACCACCGCCATGCGGAATCAAAAACTTCAGCGTTGGGAAATCCTTGAACAAGTCACTCGTCAGGCACTGCATAAAAGCGGTGGTGTCAGCATTTAAATAATGCGCACCGGTGGTGTGAAAGCAGGCGTTGCAACTGGTGCTGACGTGGATCATGGCCGGAATGTCGTACTCGACCATCTTCTCGTAAATCGGGTACCAGTGCTTGTCGCTCAAGGGCGGTGATGTCCAGTGGCCACCCGATGGGTCGGGGTTGAGGTTGATGCCGACATTGCCGTACTGCTCAACGCATTTGACCAATTCAGGAATGCAGGTTTTAACATCGACTCCCGGGCTTTGCGGCAACATGGCAACGGGTACGAAATGATCAGGAAACAGCTGGCTCACCCGGTAACACAGCTCGTTGCAAATAGCCGCCCAAGTTGACGAGACATTGAAGTCGCCGATGTGGTGCGCCATAAAGCTGGCACGCGGGCTGAACAGCGTCAAGTCGCTGCCGCGCTCTTTCATCAGGCGCAGCTGGTTTAGCTCAATCGTCTCGCGCAGTTCGTCGTCGCTGATTTTCAGATCACCAGCCTTGGGCATCAGCGCCGCGTCATTGATACCAGCAATCTGCTGGTTGCGCCAGGTCTCCAGCGCTTTGGGCGCTGTGGTGTAGTGGCCGTGGCAGTCGATGATGAGGGGTTTTTGTAAGCTCATGAATTGTCTAGCAGTTATTAAGATTTATGGCGCTTGCATGCCGTTTTGCAACTTGAGCTTTGTAACATCACTCGAAGCCATGAATGCCAACAAGCCTGCAAGCTCTTCGCGCTGAGTCGATGCCACGCAAACAGCCGCTGAAAAAATAGTCGTGATGCTTGCAGAGCCTGGCAGCACGCCCACCACAATGATGCCTTCCAGGTGCATTAACTCACTGAGCTGCTGAAAGCCCAGCGCTACCTCACCGCGGGCCACCAGCGCACCGACAGGTATGCCCGGTGGGACTTGTACAACACGGGACCCCAGCGCATCCAAAATCCCCCACCGCTGAAGTAATTTAACCAGCGCCACACCGCTGGGCCCGGTTGAGTAACCGATGCCTGACGCAGCCTCAATGGTGCGACGCAGCGCAGATTCGGTGCTGATATCTGGCACCGGCTCTCCCGCCTTGACTGCCACCGCCACCGCAGAGCGCGCCAAGTCCACCTTGCTACCCGGCACGGCATAACCGCCATTGATCAGGCTGTCAATCGCATCGGAGGCAAGCACCACAGCATCAAATGCTTCGCCCTCGCGCACACGCCTGGCTGCGTCGAGTCCACCAACCGAGGTAATCGAAACTGCTAGGCCCGTGGAACGTTGCCATTGGGCCGCCAGGTCCGCGAGAAGCTGCTTGGGTGCCATTGAAGAAACTAGTCTGAGCATGACTTTATTTTGTGCCTTTCGGCGCTGTTTTGAAACCCGATTCTTGCGCTAGCAGATATAGCTAAAACGTATAACCGACACGCTACTATGCAAATACACTCTGGCGATGGATTTGAAACAGCTGGAGTATTTCGTGCGCGTAGCTGAGCTTGGCAGCTTCACGCGAGCGTCGGTTGCCTTGGGAATTGCCCAGCCGGCTTTGAGTCGTCAAATACGGCTTCTGGAAGTTGAGCTCAGGCAAAACCTCTTGACACGAAACGGGCGCGGCGCATTGCCTACAGAAGCGGGCGGCCTGTTGCTGGAGCATGGACGCGGGATTTTGCACCAGGTACAGATTGCGCGTGACGCCCTTGGTGCCGTGCGTGGCGCGCTCAGCGGACGTGTGTCGGTGGGTCTGCCGCCCAGTTTGTCGCGCCTTGTCACCGTTCCTTTGACGCAAGCGTTCAAAACCCGGCTGCCTGAAGCCCAGTTGACATTGACGGAGGGGTTTTCAATGCTGATGCATGAAGGCTTGCGTACCGGCAACCTAGACATGGCGGTTCTGTACAACGCTGCACCCTCGCTTGATTTGGAAGTCACCTCGCTGCATAAAGAAGAGCTGGTGCTCATTTCAAAGAAAAGCACCGGCGCGGCGCACCTGCCCATCAGCCTGGCGGCGGTAGCCGCTTTGCCGCTGATCTTGCCCAGCCGCCCCAATTCGTTTCGGATTTTGCTGGACGCTGAAATGCACGCGATCGGCACCACGCCCAACATCACGCTGGAGGTCGATGGCCTGAATGCGATTTTGAGCCTCGTCAAAGCAGGTTTAGGCCATGCGGTGCTGCCCAGCTACACGCTCAGCCACTTTGAAGACCAGGCGCATTTCATGCTGCGGCGTATCAAGTCGCCACGTATTACCAGCCAGCTGAGTTTGGTGCGCCCGACCCGCCGCCCCATCACGCAAACGCAAAAAGTCGCGCTTGAAATCGTCAACGCCGTGGTGATGCAGGCCGTGAAAACCTACCGCTAAGGTCGCGCGCAAGCAAGCAGGGCAAAATCTTTCTATGGCTGAACTTGACAACCCCACCGCCCCAGTGCGCCCAGCGTTTGCCCTTGCGGGCGTGATCGGCTGGCCGGTAGCGCATTCGCGCTCGCCGCTGATCCACAATTATTGGCTGCAAAAACACGGCCTGGCAGGCAGCTACGTACAGCTCGCAGTACAACCAGACCAGTTACCTGTGGCCCTGTCGGGCTTAGCAGCACTGGGTTTTAAAGGTTGCAACATCACCATTCCGCACAAGGTTGACGCGCTGCAACTTGTGCACATGCTGGATGCCAATGCAGCGCGGGTGGGCGCAGTAAACACCGTTGTTGTGCAGCCCGATGGACAACTAAAAGGCATGAACACCGATGGCTTTGGTTATATCCAGAGCCTGCTTGATGCCAAACCAGACTGGCGAGCAGACGCGGGACCGATTACGGTGCTGGGCGCGGGCGGCGCGGCGCGCGCCGTAGTGCTGGCGCTAAAAGAGCAAGGCGCAAAAGAAATTCGCCTGCTCAACCGCTCGCCAGACAAAGCCAAAGCCCTGGCCGCTGAATTTGGTGCGCCCATCAGCGCCCTGCCGTGGGAGCAGCGGCACGACGCGCTGGCTGACTGCGCGCTGCTGGTGAACACCACCAGTATGGGCATGCACGGTGGCCCGGAGCTTGACTTGAGCTTGAGCAAACTGCCTGTGCGCGCTTTGGTGTCTGACATTATTTACGTTCCCCTGCAAACGGCGCTGCTGGCGGCAGCACAGGCGCGCGGCAACCAGACAGTCAACGGCCTCGGAATGCTGCTGAACCAGGCCCGGCCGGCCTTTGAAGCCTGGTTTGGCGTGCTGCCTGACATCACGCCCGAGTTGAGGGCGCTGGTTGAAAATACACTGGCGAAGTAGTGCCACTACATGTTGCTATTTAAAAAGTAGCTGCTTGCGCCCGTATTTATTACGCCAGAGGCCTAAAATGCTTAAATCTTGCCTAAATCGGGCTCCTAGTGCTCAGAAGGCAACATCATCGCCAGCCGCTCGCTCAACCCATCCGCCCGATCAGGCCCGGCGATCTCTTCTACGATGGTGATGATTTCGCGTGCGATTACCAGCATCGACTCCCGGTCTTTTGCTGCACGCAATTGGTCCCTGAGGCTGTTGGCCAATTCCGGCATTTTGCGCACGAACATGCGCTCAACGATGTCAAACAGAAACATGCGTGTGGTCGCCAGGGACCTTTTGCCTTCAAAGGTATCGGAAGACGACGTCGCTGCTGGTTTGGCAATGGTGTCCAGACCCGAAAACGAAGAAGGAACGCCGCCTGCAAGCGGTGCCGGAATCGTACGCTGCGTTGCGCGGTCTTGGGCCACAGGCAAGGGCACAGGTCGCGATGCTGCAAAGTCCGTCAGTTTCGCGGCCGCCTGCTTGCTCAATGACTCTGCTGGAACCAGATAACCGTCGGCGATCAGCTTTTGCACCATGCCCACATCGCCTTGAAGCAGCCAGATCAGCTCTTCCCGGGTTCTGATGCCATCTGCCAAAAAAAGCGCTGAGCGCTCACGCACACTCAGACTTCGCTGCTTGGAAGACAGCTCGTTTTTTGCTTTATCAGACTTCAGGAGGGGCATGAGATGGAGCTCAATTCACTTGTAGTAAAACGTAAATATAGACACGCTCTATGACCCGTCCATGACAGCCGTGAAAGCCGCGGACCGGCGCGGTTAAAAATCCTAAAACTATTATTTTTCGTTACTTCTTGGCACACGGCGGGGACTGCGATAGACAAGTTAGTCACATCGACGACATAATTCTTAGCGGGGCGGCAGCACCCAAGACACGGTTAATAAGTAGTTTGGCGGTAGCTTATTTATTAAGACCGCGCTTTTCAGGACAAATAGGACGCACACGAATGAACGAGATCAAAAAAGCCCGCAGGTTAATCCAGACCGATCCACTGTCACCCGCAGCAGTGATACTTGCCAGCCTGGTTCGCGCGCTTGAGTCAGATGAGAAATTTGACCTCGGTGATTTGTACCGGCTTAATTTTGACAACTTCAACCTCGCCATGGATATTTTGAAAGCCTGGCGACTTGACCGCTATTACTCGGGCAAAGCAAAGCTGCATGACTTGTCTGTACAAGTCGGCGCGCTGAAAATGTAGGTCAAACGGCCCTTTTTTATGCAAAATAGTGCTGTAGCCCAATAAATACAGGCGCAAACAGCTCTTTTTTTACTAGCAATTTGTATCGTGGATTTTTTGCTTTGGGAAGTCGCCAGGGCACGCGCTTAAACTCACCGCGTGACACTTTTCAAAGATCTTGGTTTTTCCCCCGCCCTGCACCCCGCAATACTGAAGGCCGTTGGCGACGAAGGGTTCGTTGAAGCAACCGCCATTCAGTCTGCTGCCATACCGGCAATTCTGCAAGGACGCGACCTGCAGGCGTGCTCGCAAACCGGCTCAGGAAAAACAGCGGCGTTTGCGCTGCCGCTACTGGCGCTGCTTGCAACCCGCGAGCCAACCCCCCAACGCAAGCGAGCAGTAGCAGCACTGGTCTTGGTGCCCACCCGCGAGCTGGCGGTTCAGGTCGGTGCGGTGCTGGCGGGGTTTGCCAAATATTTACCGCAGCCCGCCAAAGTGGCGGTGGTGTTTGGCGGCGTATCGATTAACCCGCAAATGATCAACCTGCGCGGCGGCGCTGACGTGGTCGTAGCTACACCGGGCCGCCTGATTGACCTGGTCGAGCACAACGCGCTGGATCTTGGCAAAGTCAATTTTCTGGTGCTCGACGAAGCTGACAAACTGCTGGACATGGGCTTTGCCGATGAACTGGCCCGCATTTTGGCTCTGCTGCCTGCCAAAAGGCAAAACGCGCTGTTTTCAGCGACTTTTCCACCGTCGATTGACGCACTGGCAAGCAGCTTGTTAAACAATCCAGTGCGCATTGCTATTCAAAGCGAACCTGAGACGGCACTTGAAATCGTTCAGCGCGCAATTGAAGTCGATGCTGCACGCCGCACCCAGCTGTTGCGGCACTTGGTGCAAACCGAAAAATGGAGCCGCGTGCTGGTGTTTGTGGCGACAAAACACGCCGCCGAAATAGTGGCCGACAAACTGCGCAAAGCCGACATCAACGCCGAGCCGTTTCATGGCGAGCTTAGCCAGGGCAAACGCACGCAGGTACTGATGGACTTCAAAGCCAGCGCGGTACAAGTGGTGGTTGCCACAGACGTTGCCGCGCGCGGGTTGGACATCACAGCGCTGCCAGTGGTGGTCAATTACGACCTGCCCCGCTCAGCGATTGACTACACCCACCGCATTGGCCGCACCGGGCGGGCCGGGCTAAGCGGCATGGCTATCAGCTTTATCAGCGCAGACACCGACGCCCATTTCAGGCTGATTGAAAAGCGCCACGCCATTAATGTGCAGCGCGAGCAAGTGGCTGGGTTTGAGCCGGTAGAAGTCGCGCCAATGAATGCGGCTGACCCGCAGGGGACCGGGGGCGTTAAGGGGAAGCGGCCTAGTAAGAAGGATAAGTTGCGGGCTGCTGCGGACGACTCGCAATAGATCTCAGGAAATGACTAGACAAATGCTCCGATACTTTTTTGCCACTGGTCTTGCAGCTTTTGCGCTGTGGATAGCAATTCCAGGACGCAATGTCCAGGGCAATCCCAGTATGGAGGATGAGATTGACCGATGTACGACGACATCGGGCACCACATTCAGGTTGTACCGAGGCAATGGTGGAGCTACCACTTCCTTTTGGTATACATTGACCTCTGAGCATGGCATATTCAGCAGGGAAAAACAGATCGTTTTCTCCTACGACTCACCGGAATTTCGCTCCGTTTCATGCACAAATGATCAAACCATCATCGCGGGACCTAAAACCACTATCCGCTTTGGTACGTCTGATTTGGCTGCAATGCGTAACACACCAATGAGCTATTGGCCGATCAGGCAAAATGATGCGTACTCAGGTATCGATCTGTTATCGATAATTCGATATTGGTCTGCAGTACTCTTGTTCCTGTGGGCATACAAGCTTGTTTTTCGAAATTGGAAATCGCGAAAGTACAGTTCGAGAGAAGACCATAAACCTTGAAAGAGTGTTTTTCAAGTGCCTGAGCAATCGCTCTTGGCTGCGGTTCAAAAAGATCGTCGTCACCCACCTCAAACACTAACCGCAAACCAAAAAGGCTCCAAAACCGAAGTCCTGAAGCCTTTTAAAGCGTCTTCAGCGCAAAGCTGAAGATTGGGGTTACTAGGGCTTAATAGCCGCCGCGTCCACCGCCGCTTCCGCCACCGCCATATCCACCGCCGCCACCGCCGGAACGGCCACCGCCGCCGCCACCGTAGCCGCCGCCACCTGAACGGTCACCGCCGCCGCCACCACCGCCGTAACCACCACCACCACCACCGCCGCCGAAGCCGCCGGTACGTGGAGGACGAGCTTCCATCGGACGGGCTTCGTTCACAGTGATTGCACGGCCGCCGAGTGACTGGCCGTTCATGCCGGCGATAGCAGCTTGCGCTTCAGCGTCGCTGCCCATCTCGACAAAACCAAAGCCTTTAGAGCGACCGGTATCGCGCTCCATCATGACTTTAGCGCTGGTGATAGAGCCAAATTCGCCAAAAGACTGTTGCAAGTCTTCGTCGCGTACGGTGTACGGCAGGTTGCCGACATAAAGTTTGTTGCCCATGAAGGACTCCTCAAAAATACATAAAACAAAAAGCGATGGGGCCCCGTTAGCACAACAAACTCAAAAGTACCGCCGTAGCGCGCGAAACTGACCAATCACCAACATGTGCAATTAATTTACTGCACCCCCTGATTGTTCACTGTAACAGCCGCTTTGGGGGTTTTGGAAACACTAAATTTCAACTATTTGCTGTCGAAATCAAGATTTTTTTGACTTTTGGCCATTTAACGACGGCGAAAAGGCGGATCGGCCGGCCATGTCGTGTGGAATTCACCGAGGCCGCGCGGGTGCACGCTGCGTGCTTTTATTGCGTCTGCTGGGCGTTTTCACTGCCCAAGGCGTCTACGGGCCGCGCCGTGCGGTGACCAGGCTTGCTGGTAATTTCAACGTAAAACTGGTCTGCCCCGCCGGTGACTAGCGCATCAACCGCGCCCGTGATTTCAGCAAGGTGCACAGCCGCAACAGCTGCGTCGCTGGCGCCAACCTTGCAATCAAAGTCCCAAAAATCTACGCCTTCGGGCAACGGCTTGGCGCGCTCCCTTTTGACGTATTTGCGAATGTCGTGCTTGGCGGCATCCAGCAGGCGGTCGCTATTTTTGCCTTCTATGTGAAGGCGGTAAGTTTTTTTCAAACTACGCCGGGGTTTTGGTGCCAGCGGCCTGGGCAGCCAGAGTCGCGTCGAGTTCTTTGCACGAAGGTGCGCAAACTGCCTGCGACTTGCCTAGAACCTTACGGGTACCCATCAAGGAGCGGGCACGGTGCTTGCCGCACATAAAGCACGACATGGTTGCAGCGCCAAACGAGGTGGTGGCTGCAAATGGTGAACCAGAAACCTTGGATTTATAGCGCAGGCCGTCAGCAAGTACGGCGGTTTTAGCATCAGCTCTAGCCATTTTTTCGTCTTCCAGAGGTTATTTGATTAGGGTGGAAACGCAAGTGGCTGCAGTGCCTCTTTTGCCGGTGTTCGCGATGGTGTTAAACCACTGCGACCGATGTTTTTGCGCTTCTGCTTCCTTTGTATTTTAACGTGTAACGCTGTAAGCCTGTTTAAGCGCGCAATAAGGCGTGGCTGTGGGTGGGGCAAAATACAAGCCGACCAGTGAAACCGCTACAAAGCACGGTAGTTTTTACGAGCATTTTTTAACCCACAAATTACCCTACGAAGGAACCCAAAACATGGCACGCCTTGTTCAATGCATCAAATTGGGTACACAGGCAGAAGGTCTGGACTTTCCGCCTTACCCCGGCCCGCTCGGCAAGCGCCTGTGGGAAGAAGTCAGCAAGCAAGCCTGGGCCGAATGGATGACGCAGCAGACCATGCTGGTCAATGAAAACCGCCTGAACCTGGCTGACGCACGCTCCCGCCAGTACCTGGCCCGCCAAATGGAAAAGCACTTTTTTGGCGACGGCGCAGACGCAGTGCAAGGCTACACGCCGCCTGCGGCCTGACCCCTTGCCCGACGAGGCTACAGATGCAACTGCGGATTTAACTACCGGCTGGGCAGGCGCTGCGCAGTGGCAGATCCTGGAAGTTGGGTTTAATGGCGGCGCGAACTTTCTGCGGCTTTGGCAGGCCTGGAGAAAAGACGTGCATCGCCCGAAACTGCTGCACGTGGTTTGTGCGTTCTGCGGTGATGCCAGCCACGCTGAAACGGTAAACGCAGCACCAGAACTCAACGCCTTGGCGCGTCAGCTTGAAGACCAGATGTGGGGCTTGCTGCCCGGCTTTCACCGATTGGTATTTGACGCAGGAATGGTCACACTGACGTTGTGCATTGGCACGGTCAATACTGTTTTGCGGCAACAGCAGTTTTGCGCTGATGGCGTTTTGCTTTCTGAACGCCCACCGCCCGCGAGTGATGCCGAATCCAATATTGAAACCGCGCAGTGGGACCTTCACACCCTCAAGATGGTGGCCCGGCTGTGCAAGCAGGGCGCGCGGCTGGTCTGCGTCAATGCCGAAACCGACTTGCTTGAAAACCTGGCGCAGTGCGGCTTTGTAGTGGAAACGCTAACCAGCCACAGTGTTTTGCACGCCCGCTTCAACCCGGCATGGCAAACACGGCTGCCACGCGGGCCAAGACGGCCCAACGCAATGGTGCCCAGTTCCTGCGCTGTGGTGGGCGCAGGTCTGGCCGGCAGCGCGGTGGCGGCCAGCCTGGCGCGGCGCGGCTGGCAAGTCACTGTGCTTGACCAGGCCAGCCACGCAGCCAGCGGCGCGTCAAGCTTGCCGGCTGGCCTGCTGGTGCCGCACCTGTCGCCTGACGACAGCCAGCTGTCCCGCCTGAGCCGCAGCGGTGTGCGCGCCACGTTGCAGCAGGCCGGGGCGCTATTGGCGCATTCCGACTGGTGCGCTTCTGGCGTGCTCTCGCTGGCAGTTGACGATGGCAGGCAATTGCCGCCTGCAAACTGGTCAACGCTACATGCTGCGCAAGCCCGCGATTGGGGCTACGGTGCAACAGCAGCAATGCTGGCGCAATGCAGGCCTGCAACCGGGGGCTGGTGGCACGCAAAAGCGGGCTGGATCAGGCCCGCAAGTTTGGTACGCGGTTTTTTGGCCACGCCGGGCGTCACCTGGCAGGCACAAGCCAAGGTTGCTGCGGTCAAGAAAGTTGACGGCGGATGGGCGCTGCTGGACGCAAACGGCGCTTTGCTGGCGCAGGCGCAACTTGTGGTGCTGGCTGCAGCGTTTGATACGACTGCGCTTGCTGTCACGTCTGGCGCTTCGAATTTGCGGCTGCAGCCGATTCGCGGTCAAGTCACGATGGGCCCGGTACCTGAATCAACCCATTTCCAGCCATTTCCGGTAAACGGCAACGGCGGTTTTATTCCATCGATTCCGGTTGGGGACCAGGCACAGTGGCTGATGGGCGCGAGCTACGAGCGCGATGCGTCAGCGGTGCACATCAAGCAGCAAGACCATGCTGAAAATCTTGTCCGCCTGCGCGCCTTGCTCACATCGGCTGCGCAAGCCTTGGCACCGCAATTTGAAGGTGATGAAGCGCAAGGTTGGGCAGGCGTGCGCTGCGCCACGCCGAACCGATTGCCGCTGCTTGCCCAGCTCAACACCAACGAGCAGGAAAGCACGACGGCCCAGCTGTGGGCGTGTACCGGCATGGGCTCGCGCGGGTTGACGTTTGCTGCGCTGTGCGGCGAGTTGCTGGCAGCGTATTTACACGCAGAACCGCTGCCAATTGAACGGCAACTTGCTGATGCGCTGAGCCGCCGCACCCACAAGTTACTATAATATTAATAGCTGCTTACGCATGTATTTATTAGGCTGCAGCCCATTTTTGTATGAAATATTGATGTTTATGCAAGAAAAACACGCGCAGCACGGTACATGTCGCTGATCACCTGAAACCCGCCCAATAGCATCCGCTTGCCATCAAACGGCATCGGGTTCACGTCCGACTGAATGCGCGGATCGGCGATGAATTTTTTCATGCCCCCGTCACGCACCGCGCGGGACGGCCAGGTGATCCATAAAAAAGTTACGGTCTCGTCCGGCTCCAGTTTCACTGCCATCGGAAACGACGTGACTTTACCGCTGGGCACATCGTCGCCCCAACAGTTCACCACCGTTAAGGCGCCAAATTCTTTCAATACCGCTGCGCAACTGCTGGCGTGTTTTAAAAATACCTCGCGCTTGGCGGTGGGCACGGCGGCTACAAATCCACCGACGTAGTTCATGGGTTTACTCCTGAAAAATGAGCGTCTTGCGCACAAGATATATGCGCCAGAGACTTACTTGGTTAAAAACATCTCAAGCCTGCGGGCCATCAATGCCCACCATCCAGTTCACATCGAATTTGTCGCTACACATGCCAAAGCAAGGCGACCAAAAGGTCTTGCCCATCGGCATAAAGATGTTGCCGCCTTTGGCCAATGCATCAAACAATCGCCTGGCATGCGCTTCGTCATCTGCCGCGATGGACAGGCTAACGCCAGAAAAACTCACTGGCTCGGCGCCCATGCCGTCTGACGCCACGACCAGGGTTTGGCCAGCCTAGGGTGCTGCTGGGTTTTAACGCTTGGGGTTTTATTTGGTACAACTGCCACCCGTCCGAGTGGCAGCGCGATTGATTTGACCTAACACAAGCATCTCAATTTAATACTTGGGATTGGCGAGTGCGCGGCTTTTCCAGCTGTCTGTCTACATAAGCTTATGCGAATAAGCCTACAACTATTTTGTAGTTGGTTTGCATAACGACCCAGGCTATATTCGTCGGTTATGGTTGAAGTCGCCGCGTGGATTCCGTTTGTTGTTGCTGGTTTTGCAGTAGGCCTGGTGGTGGGTTTGACGGGCGTGGGCGGCGGCTCATTGATGACGCCTCTGTTGATATTTGGCTTCGGGATCAAGCCGCATCTGGCGATTGGTACCGATTTGCTGTTTGCCGCATTCACCAAGCTGGGCGGCACTGCCAGCCTGGCACGCAAGCGCATGGTTGATTGGTGCGTTGTGGGCCAGGTAGCTGCTGGCAGCATACCGGCTACGCTGGCCACGCTCTACTTTTTAAAGCTCGCAGGCCCTGCCAATCCGGCCACCCAGTCTTTGATGACCATCACCCTCGGCGCTGCGCTGCTGCTGACTGCCGCCGCCACGCTGTACAAGGCCATTCGTGGCAAGGCCGTGCCGCTGCATATTGCGCAAGACCAGCTCGGGCAGGCCACTACAGCGCGCCATTGGTCGTTACCAATCATTTTTGGTGCGGTCATTGGCGTTCTGGTTACGCTGACGTCGGTGGGCGCCGGAGCCATTGGCGTGATTGTGCTGATGCTGCTGTACCCTGCCCTGCCGCTGCCGCGAATCGTCGCTGCCGATATTGCGCACGCCGTGCCGCTCACGCTGGTGGCGGGTTTGGGCCATGCATCGATTGGCTCAGTGGATTGGCCGCTGCTGGCCAAGCTGCTCGCCGGATCGTTGCCGGGTATTTATCTGGGCACTTACCTGATGTACAAAACGCCAGACCGGATAATTCGCTCGCTGCTTTCGGTGTTGCTGGCCTATGCCGGTTTCAAATTAATAGTTATCTAAGGTCGTATGGGCACTTCAAAAAATTCAGATTTTCGGGATGAGGTGCCAGGCGCGCGGAGCACAGCACACCGGAATGCACTTGAGTGCATGAGGATTGCGAACACCGCCGAATGCCGCGTGTTCGCTAACGCTCAGTGCCGCAATTCGCCCGAAAAATAAATTTATTGAGGTGACCATGTACCAATACACAGAATTTGACCGCCAATTTGTACGCGCTCGCGCCAACCAGTACCGCGACCAGCTCACCCGCTGGCAAGCTGGCACGCTGGCAGAAGAAGAGTTCAAACCATTGCGCCTGCAAAACGGCTGGTACGTGCAGCGTTACGCGCCCATGCTGCGGGTGGCCGTGCCATACGGTGAATTGAACGCCGCGCAGCTTCGCGTGCTGGCCACCATTGCCCGTGATTACGACCAGCCCAACGCGGCACTTTTTAACGCTGCACAAGCCGCGCAAGACAAGCTGGGTGACATTGCGTTGCCAGGTGGCGCTTCGGTCAAGACGAATCTGACGAAGGGCTACGGCCACTTCACAACCCGCCAAAACGTGCAGTTCAACTGGATTCCGCTCGACAAGTCTGCAGACGTCATGGACCTGCTCGCCAGCGTCAACATGCACGGGATTCAAACCAGCGGTAACTGCATCCGCAACATCACCAGCGACGAGCGCGCCGGCATTGCGGCAGATGAGCTGGCCGACCCGCGGCCGTTTGCTGAAATCATGCGCCAATGGAGCACGCTGCACCCGGAGTTTGCGTTTTTGCCGCGCAAGTTCAAGATCGCAATTTCGGGCGCACTGGAAGACCGGGCCGCTACCGCTTGGCACGACGTGGGCCTGCACATGGTCAGAAACGACAGGGGTGAGCTGGGCTTCAAAGTGCTGGTTGGCGGAGGCATGGGCCGCACGCCAATACTGGCCAGCACATTGACCAATTTTTTGCCGTGGAATCAGATCCTGAATTACCTGGAAGCCATCGTTCGCGCTTACAACCGCTTTGGCCGCCGCGACAATATGTACAAGGCACGCATCAAGATTTTGGTTAAAGCTGAAGGCCAGTCGTTTTTTGACCAGGTGGAGGCCGAGTACAAAGACATTGTCGAGATCGACGGCGCCCCGCACACCATCACCCAGGCGGAGCTGGACCGTGTGACCGCCTCATTTGTTGCCCCCGATCTGACCTGCAACCGCAGCGACGCCGAAGCCAAAATCGCCAATATCCTGCGCGCGGCCGCTGAAGACGATGTGGAGTTCTCCCGCTGGCTACACCAGAACGTCGCGCCGCATAAAAATCCTGATTTGCGCATCGTCACACTGTCATTCAAACGCCTGGGCCAAGCGCCCGGCGATGCAACAGCCGACCAGCTTGACCTGGCGGCCGACCTGGCCGACCAATTCAGCGCAGGCGAAGTACGCGTCACGCACGACCAAAACCTGGTGCTGCCTTGGGTGCGCTGCGACCAGCTGCCCGAGCTGTGGCGCGCGGCCCGCAAAGCGGGTTTTGCGCGTACCAATGTTCGGCTGTTGACCGACATGATTGCCTGCCCCGGCGGGGACTTTTGCAGCCTGGCCAATGCGCGCAGTTTGCCATTGGCGGAGGCGATTACCCGCCGCTATGAAGACATGGACGAGCTGTACGACCTGGGCGAGATTGATCTGCACATCAGCGGCTGCATCAATTCGTGCGGTCACCACCACAGCGGACACATTGGCATTTTGGGCGTGGATAAAGACGGTAAAGAGTGGTACCAGCTCACGCTGGGCGGCTCAGACGGCTCAACGTTGTCTGGCCCGCCAGCCGTTGGCAAAGTGGTGGGGCCGTCGTTCTTGGCCGCTGAAGTTCCTGATGTGATTGAGGCTGTGCTGAACACCTACCGCGCCGAGCGCCTCAAAGACCAAGCTGAAACCTTTATTGCAGCGCTGCGCCGCCTGGGCGCTGAGCCCTTCAAGCTGGCAGCCAACGCAGCGCGACATGCCGTGCAAGCTGAAGAAACCCTTTAATTACTATGAAATTAATAGCTCCTAGCGCTGAAATTGATTGGGCAAAAGGCCCTAAACACATTGACATACCGAACGACGCTGACCCGCGTGAGGTCGGCCTGGACGGCGTTGAAACCATCACGCTCAGCTTTCCAAAGTTCAGCGATGGGCGCGCCTTCAGCCAGGCTTTTTTGCTCAGCCGGCGCCTGGGTTTCAAAGGTGAAATCGTCGCCATGGGGGACGTGCTGATTGACCAGCTGGCGCAAATGCAGCGCAGCGGTTTTACGACGGCAGTGTTGCGCGCCGACCAGCCGATAGATGTGGCCAACCGGGTGCTGGCCGAATACCCCGGTTTTGACGTTGGCGCGTATCAGGGTGATGCAGTGCATGTCCGCCCGCATTTTGCGGTGGCAGCAGCATGAGCGCGATTTCTTTGTATGCCAGGCCTTCGGCCAACTTTGCTGAAAAGCTGGCCGCCAGCAAGGCGCTGCTGGTCTCAAGCGCCGCGCAGTATTCGCCGGTCTCGCAGGCATCCAGTTTGGGGGCGGAGGACATGGTCGTTACGCACCTGATCGCAGATACAGGTATCGCGTCCAGCATCTTCGTGCTCGACACCCGCATGTTGCATGACGAAACACTGGCGCTGATCGGCCGACTTGAAGAACGCTACAACGTCAAAGTCGATGTGTACCAGCCCGACCCAGTGGTTGCAGAACAGTTCGTCGCCACCAACGGCGAGGGCGCCATGTATAAAAGCCTGGAGTTGCGCAAAGCCTGCTGCGATTTTCGGAAAATGGTGCCGCTGGAGCGTGCCTTGGCCGGCAAAAAAGCCTGGATCACCGGCCTGCGCCGCGAGCAATCGAATGCGCGTGCTGAGGTACACGCCATCGAGCCTGGACCGGAACGCGCCAAAATCAACCCGCTGGCCGACTGGACCAATGGCGATGTGTGGCACTTCATCGCCAGCCACAGCATTCCGTACAACCCGCTGCACGACGCGTTTTTTCCCAGCATCGGCTGCGCGCCGTGCACCCGCGCTGTGACGTTGGGCGAAGACATTCGCTCGGGTCGCTGGTGGTGGGAAAGCGAAAACGCCAAGGAGTGCGGCTTGCATGTCGATGGCAACCAGGCTGGCGCAGAACCACCCGCATTCGAGTCCCTGTCAAAAATCAAAATAAAAGAAGTCACCGCATGAACGCCAGAGCCGAACACTCGCTTGAGCCCAAGGTTTTAAGCAACGCCCACCTCGACGCGCTGGAGGAAGAAGCGATCTTCATCCTGCGTGAAGTTGCCGCCAGTTTTGAGCGCCCCACGCTGCTGTTTTCAGGCGGCAAAGACTCGCTGGTACTGCTCAAATGCGCTGAAAAAGCCTTCATTGATTCAGAGCGCGGTGGTCACATCCCGTACCCACTCTTGATGATCGACACTGGCCACAACTTCAAAGAAGTGACCGACTTCCGCGATTACCGTGCCAAGCAACTCGGTGCCAATTTGATCGTACGCAGTGTCGAAGATTCGATGGCACGCGGCACGGTGCGCTTGGCTCACCCCGGCGAGTCGCGCAACGTGCACCAGTCCGTCACGCTGCTTGAGGCGATTGATGAGTTTCGCTTTGACGCTTTGATTGGCGGCGCGCGGCGCGATGAAGAAAAAGCCCGCGCCAAAGAGCGTATTTTTTCGCACCGCGATGCCTTTGGCCAGTGGCAACCCAAAGCCCAGCGGCCAGAGTTGTGGACGCTGTTCAATACCCGCATTCAGCCCGGTGAGCACTTTCGTGTGTTCCCGATCAGCAATTGGACCGAACTCGACGTGTGGCAGTACATCGACCGCGAAAACATCGAGCTGCCATCGCTGTACTACGCACACCAGCGCAGCGTGGTTGAACGCAAAGGCTTGCTTGTTCCGGTGACTGAACTCACGCCGTTAAAAGATGGCGAAGTGGCAGCCGAGCAACTCGTACGCTTTCGCACCGTCGGCGACATCACCTGCACCTGCCCTGTGAGCAGCCCAGCTTTGAATGCCGCTGACGTGGTGCTGGAGACTTTGGCCGCAGACGTGAGCGAGCGCGGCGCAACCCGCATGGACGACAAAACGTCTGACGCATCGATGGAAAAACGCAAAAAAGAGGGCTACTTTTAGGCTTCCCCCAGGCGGGCTCTGCCCACTTCCCCCCAGGGGGCGGCGCCTGCGGACTGGCAAAGCCAAATCCGCGGCCCCCGCTTGCAAAGACACCACCATCTCTCACACCGATATGAATACTTCTACCGCTACCCTTCAGAATCAAACCATTTCCGGCGAACAGGACACCCGAGCCGCCCTGCGCTTTGTCACCTGCGGCAGCGTCGACGACGGCAAAAGCACATTGATCGGCCGCTTGCTGGTCGACAGCAAAACCGTGCTGCAAGACCAACTGGCTGGCGTGCAGCGTGGCGGACAAACCGATTTGGCGCTGCTGACCGACGGCTTGCAAGCCGAGCGCGAGCAAGGCATCACGATTGATGTGGCTTACCGTTACTTCAACACTCTAGAGCGCAAATTCATCATTGCCGACGCACCTGGCCATGAGCAGTACACCCGCAACATGGTCACGGCTGCATCCAGTTCAGACGCCGCTGTGGTGCTGGTCGATGCCACCAAGCTGAACTGGCAAGCAGCACTGCCCAACTTGTTGCCGCAAACTCGCCGCCATAGCCTGCTGGTGAACTTGCTGCGCGTGCCGAGTATTGTGTTCGCCATCAATAAGCTTGATGCGGTAGACGACCCCGCATTGGCGTTTGCAAATATCAGCGCAGCGCTATCGCAGTTCGCAATTGATGCGGGTATTCCCATCAACGCCATCGTACCTATTTCAGCGTTAATTGGCTTTAACGTAGTTGACAAAAACCCCGGCTGGTGCAGCTATAACGGGCGCAGTCTGCTACAAATACTGGAGCAACTTTCCAGCACGCCAGCCGACGTGCAGCAGCCGTTTGCCTTCCCCGTCCAGTGGGTTGAAAAGCCTGAAACCAACAACAACGATACGTCGCAAGGCCGCCGTATTTTCTGGGGCCGCATCGCCAGCGGCATTGCGCAACCTGGCGGTGAAATCACGATCATGCCCAGCGGCAAAACCGCCACCATCGCGCAGGTTTTAAGCCACGCACGCCAACCCAAAAACGTAGCCGCCAACCACAGCGCAGGCATCATTCTTGACCGTGAAGTTGACGTATCCCGCGGCGACTGGATTTTGCAGACCCCCACGCTTGCCGCTTCGCGTGCTGCGCTGCCCCCCGAGGGGACCCTTGCGCCTAGGGGCGGCCCGTCGTCGCCCGATGGCAACTTTCCTAGCCCTCTCCCGGGTACACGCGAAATCACGGCCACCGTCGCCTGGATGGACGACGAGCCGCTGCTGGCTGGCCGCATGTACTGGGCGCTGCATGGCCACCGCTGGGTCAAGGCCAAGGTCAAGCGCATCGTCAGCCACATCAATATCAACACGCTCGAAAGCCATGAGGCTACCCAGCTCGATTCGAATGCCATCGGCGTGGTTGAGCTGGCGTTGCTGGAGCCTATCGCCGCCCTGCCTTTCAAGCAGTCGCGCAGACTGGGTTCGTTGATACTGGTCGACACGGCCAGCCACAAAACCTCGGGCGCAGCCTTGGTGTTGTAATCGCCTTAAAATGCAGCATCTCTTTTTCAGCTTAGCCCCATCCCCATGACCCATATCGTTACCGAATCATGCATTCGCTGCAAATACACCGACTGCGTGGACGTTTGCCCGGTAGATTGCTTTCGCGAAGGCCCCAACATGCTGGTGATTGACCCGGACGAGTGCATTGACTGCGCTGTCTGCATTCCAGAATGCCCGGTCAACGCAATTTATGCAGAGGAAGACACACCCGCCGACCAGATGAATTTCATCAAACTCAATGTCGAGCTCAGCCTGGCAGCAGGCTGGAAAAGCATCACCAAACGCAAGGCACCGCCAGCGGATGCGGATGAGTGGAAAGACAAGACAGGAAAATTGTCCGAGTTGGTTCGATAACTTCGCCTGCTGCGCATCATGCCGATAGAAACAGATGCGCTAATTGTTGGTGCAGGGCCAGTCGGCCTGTTTCAGGTCTTTCAACTCGGCTTACTTGAGATTCAATGCCACGTCATTGACGCGTTGCCTTACCCAGGCGGCCAATGCATTGAGCTGTACCCCGATAAACCGATTTACGACATACCCGGCACGCTGCGCACCACCGGCCGTGAGCTGACAGCCAGTTTGCTGGCGCAAATCAAACCCTTCAACACACCGTTTCATCTGGGCCAAGTGGTCAGCCAGATTGAAAAACTTCCAGACGGCCGCTTTCAGGTCGCCACATCTACTGGCCAGCAGTTCACGACTAAGGTCATCATCATTGCAGCAGGCGTCGGCGCGTTTCAGCCCAAATTGCTCAAGGCAGATGGTTTGGTCAGATTTGCCAACTCTCAACTTTTCTACCATGCGCAAGCAACGCAAGCCCTTGCAGACAGCCAGGTACTGGTCGTGGGTGGGGACGACGCGGCGCTTGAGCGCGCCATTGACCTGGCAACCGCAGGCCAAGTCAAAAGTGTCACCTTGTTGCACCGCCGCGACGTATACCAGGCCGCGCCTGAACTGATCGCCAAAGTCCATGCATTGCACAACGAGAAAGCCCTGCACCTGATGGTCGGCCAGGTCACCGGTTTTGACGAGCTTGGAGGCAAGCTGACCGCCGCACAAGTCACAGGCATCGACGGTCAAACCCAGGCCTTGCCAGCCGACACGTTGCTCGTTTACCTCGGCCTGTCACCCAAGCTCGGGCCAATCGCCGATTGGGGCCTGGCGATGGATCGCAAACAGGTCGCCGTGGACACAGAAAAGTTCGCCACCAGTGTTCCAGGCATCTTTGCGGTGGGTGATATCAACACCTACCCCGGCAAGAAAAAACTGATTTTGAGCGGATTTCACGAATGTGCGCTGGCCGCTTTTGGCGCGGCAGACATCGTCTTCCCAGACAAAAATATTCAGCTTGAATACACCACCAGCAGTACGCGCCTGCACAGGTTGTTAGGAGTGAACACGGACGATGTCAACCGTCTTTAGTATTAAATTGCGCGCTATTTGTTGCTTTGCGGCAATAAAAAAACCCACGAAAAGAACACCATAAACGAGAAGTTGTTAAGCCCGTAAATGCTATAAAAAGCACCAACAAAAACATCTTCGGCATACAGCTCGTTATTTTTTTCTCTGCTTAAGCTAGGGAATAGGCTTCACTGGGCACGATCAAGCGGTATACCGGCGTCTTGGAGCGGCTGGCCAAAGTACATGCGACTGACTCGCGCGCATGCCGCTGCGGCCTCGCACACCCCACACGGACGGCTTGTTGAGTACAGGACACTGCCGGCAAGGTTCTGGCGGCCAAGGTGGCGCTGTGCGTCACGGATGGCTACTCGCTCTGCGTGA
>ENA-OFCX01000517-OFCX01000517.1-metagenomes-genome-assembly--contig:-NODE-517-length-19629-cov-32.538112_pt1 | contig 19629 bp, 20 predicted proteins | sample MGYA00153384_OFCX01 | MGnify analysis MGYA00153384
TGCGTGAGGGGAATTAATGCTTTGGCAGTTTTAAACATCTAAGGATATTTCTTGTTGGCTAAGAGTTTTTGACTTTTTGTTAGATTTCGCGATCGGGAGTTTCTGTTTAGATCGGCTCTCCCGCTAATATGGTGAAAATGGGGTAAAATGTAGCGATAGCGGAATTTTATTCTATTTCCAAATATGGATTTTCACCTAGATACTTTGCTAAATCTGCCTAATGCGGTTGTTGACAGCTATTCAAATACGTTAGATGCTATTATTCTCAAGTTACAGTTAATTAATGATGGAATTAATTGCCCTAACTGTAACGAATATATTTGCAAGACACATCAAACTCGTCCAATTTTAGTTAGGGATTTATCTATTTTCGGTCAGTTAGTATATCTAAAAGTGCCGCGTCGCCAATTTTATTGTCCCAACTGTCAAACATCGCCGACCGAACCTTTATCTTGGGTGAACAAGAAGCAGCAGCCTTTAGCAATGAGAGAAGGTGTAGAGGAAGTTTGTGTTGATATGTGGGGCGGTTTTCCGAAAGTAATTCGAGAAGTTTTTCCCAATGCCAAAACAGTTATCGATAGGTTCCACGTTCAAAAATTAGTCAATAAAGCTTTAAATAAAATTCGACTAGCACTCAAGCTTAAAGGCTTAAAGAATCGGTGCTTACTAATGAGTAATCAAGCGAATTTAATCAATGAAGATAAAGAAGAGTTGGAGCTATTACTGAAGTCTTCTCCCAGCTTGAGAATTGCTTACCAATTAAAAGAAGAACTAATTACAATTTATAACAGTGATATCACCGCATCTGGTGGGATGAGAAAAATGAAGAAGTGGTTGAAATCTGCAAGAGTTATGTTCGGAAGTGCTGCTGATACACTAGATTCTCACATTGATGAAATTTGCAATTACTTTAATAACAGAACAACTAGCGGAGTTACCGAAGGTATTAATACAAGGATTAAGTTAATAATTCGCCAAAGCTATGGATTTAAGAATTTCGCTCTGATGAAAGAGAAGCTATTGGCTTGCTTATTTAAATAATTTCCGTTATGCCTCCGGCACGCTACGCGAACACTCCAATCATTTAAATAAGCAATACTTATCACCATATAGGCGGGAGAGCCGATTCCTTTCCCTTTAGTCTTTTTAAAAGACTAAAGATCGTAATAAAGAGTTTAACAATGCGTTGACTCTGACTTATTTATTCTAAAATCTAAACTATTAAGAACCCTTAGCCGAACGAGACGCACGATGCCAACCTATCGATCGAAAACCTCGCGCGAAGGCAGACTGTATATGGTCAATGCCCACTGTGCCGATGCGCTGGTCTGCATTTCCAACTGTGACAAAATCACCCCTGGCATGTTGATGGCTGCCCTGCGGCTGAACATTCCCGCCATATTCGTCTCTGGCGGGCCGATGGAGGCGGGGAAGACTAAGCTATCAGAACATAAACTGGACTTGGTAGACGCGATGGTAGTGGCCGCAGATAGTCGAATTAGCGATGAGGTGGTTGCAGAATACGAACGTTCTGCCTGTCCCACTTGTGGCTCCTGTTCGGGGATGTTTACCGCCAATTCCATGAATTGTCTGACTGAAGCGATCGGTCTGGCTTTACCAGGTAACGGAACTGTCCTGGCGACTCATTTCGATCGGAAAGATCTATTTCTCACAGCCGCCCGCACCATTGTCAGCATTACGCGCCGCTACTACGAACAAAATGATGAATCGGTATTACCCCGCTCGATTGCCAGTTTCCAAGCGTTTGAGAATGCCATGATGCTCGATATTGCGATGGGCGGATCGACTAATACCATTTTGCATCTGCTAGCTGCCGCCCACGAAGCAGAGGTTGATGTTACGTTAAACGATATCGACAGGCTTTCCCGTCAAGTGCACCAACTGTGTATCGAGTATTCATCGCCTCAGATCCAGATCCGGAAGGCGAAGTGATTGGCTGGCATATTGCCCAAGTATTGAAACTCAAACAGCCCCAGCGGGTTATCTATCAGGAGATTACCGAGTCCGCAGTCAAAAAGGCCATTGCTTCTCCTCGCTCCTTAGACATGGCTCTGGTAGAAGCAGGTAGGTGTCGCGATTGTCTGGACAAATTAGTGGGTTATAAAGGATCGCCCCTAATTTGGCGACTGAATAACGGAGCAAAAAGCGTCGGGCGCGTACAATCGGCAACCCTCCATTTAGTCTGTCAACGAGAGCGGGAAATTCAAGCCTTCATACCTCAAGATTATTGGTCTGTATTTGTAGACTATGCCGAAGGATTTCGCGCTTTCTACAATGGCACGGCTCAAACTGCATCACCAGCCACAGACGAGGAAACTAGCGACGATGCTGGAGCTACAGAAAAAGTCGCCGAATCGACACGCGTATTGAGTCAAGCTGAAGCTGAGAGGTTAGTGGAGATCGGTAAATCTCAACCCCATCAAGTCCAGACAATCGAAGGTAAACTCGCTCCAAAAAAGCCCCCCGCCCCATTTATCACCTCATCACTCCAACAAGCCGCAGGAGCGCGGTTGAAGTTCAGTCCCAAACATACGATGTCCGTCGCTCAGAAGCTCTATGAAGCGGGGTTAATTACCTATATACCTGAGTTCGATGGGGCTATGCCTCATGTCAAATCAAGTCTCTGACTGTATTTGAGCAATAAATATTGTTTCGACAAACAAGTCTCTAACTAGGCTATTATCAATAAGTCAAGCTTATTGATAATAGCCTAAGGTTCAATTGCTGACTTTTAGTTGCAAATAATTAATAATTAATAATTTATTGAAAGTTTTAAAATATTTTGCAAATAAAATATAAATAATATTACAGTAATATTTTCATTTCCAGTACTGGTTAAATTAAAATATATAGAACAAACCAGAATTAGATTATGGACTTAACTAAAATTTTTTGCGAAATAGATGATTTCTGTCAAGATTGGTTAACAACTTTTTCTTCAACATTATTCCCTGCACAGGGGAATAATTTACCAAAGTACTGCCGGATGTCACTCAGCGAAGTCATGACGATTGCTATTCACTTTCATCAGTCGAAATATCGAACATTCAAAGATTACTATCTTAAACATGTCTGCCAATATTTAACTGATGATTTTCCTAATCTAGTTAGTTACAACAGAATGGTGGAATTGATGCCAAATGTATTAAATGCTTGCTGGGCGGGTGACCCGCCTAGCTGTTTTTACTATTTAAAATCTCGTCAGGGTAAAGCGACTGGAATTAGTTTTATAGATAGCACTGCCATACCAGTTTGCCACCCAAAAAGAATTAGCAGAAATAAGGTCTTTAAGGAAACTGCCAAGCTGAGCAAGAGTTCTATGGGGTGGTTTTTTGGATTTAAGCTTCATTTAATCATCAATGATTGTGGGGAAATTTTAAGCTGTAAAATTACCCCTAGTAATGTTGACGATCCTATACATGTTCCGTCAATGGCACAAGGAATAACTGGTCAATTTTTTGGGGATAAAGGGTATATCAAAAAACAATTGTTTGAGGAACTACTAAATCATGGATTGCAGCTAATTACACCACTAAAATCTAATATGAAAAATAAACTTGTCGTAATGAATGATAAGATTTTACTTCGCAAACGTGCAGTGATTGAGAGCTAGGCGGGTCACCCGCCCAGCACAGTCAATGACCAGTTAAAAAATATTTCTTACCTAGTTCATTCTCGTCACCGCAGTTTACACAATTTCATGCTGAATTTAATTACAGCATTAATTGCTTATACACACCAGCATCAAAAACCTAGTTTAAATTTAGATAAATCTGTTCAAGATTTCTTCAGTATTATCCCTATTTAACATTTGATTATTTTCTTAGTTTAATTCGATATTTTCAATTATTAATCATCTTAATAGTGGGTTTTGCCATGTCAAAATTTAGATTAAATCTGCCCAACATCTAGATTTGTTTTCCTGTCTAAGTTTGATGAGGCATAGCCTCATCGAACTCAGGTTATATGCGGACTGATTCAGTCGAACTCAGTCAGGATTTCTGTAAAGCTGCACGAGAATGGCTACTCGCTCACCAAAGCATCCAGCGAACTCAAGCAGCAGCTTTCCGAGGATGAATTTGCGCTGTATCTGATGATTTGGATGCGATCGCGTCTCAATGTAAACCCGCACAGATTCGCAAAACCACGATCGTTACCCAATCTGGCGAGATTCAGTGGCAAGCTAGAGGGCAAATGCTCGAATTTGCTGGCTATGCTAAATATTGGAAGGATATTAGCGGTGATGCGGTATTGCCTAGCTTGCAACCAAAACAACCACTTACCGCAAATAACGTCAGTCACGAGCAGAAACAGACCCAACCACCGCCACGTTACAGCGAACCAAAACTCGTTCAATTGATGGAACGTCGCGGCATCGGTCGTCCTTCTACTATGGAAACTCAACTCGATGCAATTTCCAAGGGAAAGCAAGAGTGGCAAAGTTACTTGATTGGGTGGAATCAAAGTTATTTTGTGCCAGCATTAAGCAAGGCTACTAAGAATCTGCCAGCACAAGATTATGGATCTTTTCAGGGGAAAGAGCTGGAGAAATCGCGCTCTAAATGTCCAAGTTGTAGCAAGCCAATGTCTAAAGTACCGACTCTGAAGGTGAAAAAGGGATATTTCCTCAAGTGTGAGGATGGATGTAAAGATAATGAGGGTAAAGGGTTAGTGATGTTTTGGTCGGATCGATCCAATGAATGGCAAATTCCGCAGCCGAAAACAGCACAGTCATCGTCAACGAAGTTAACCGAACATCCTTGTCCGGTTTGCAAAAAGCCGCTGGAAGAATATAGCTACTATAAGGATGGGCAATCCAAGTCGATGTTAAGGTGTTCGGATACGGGAGCTAGGAGCAAGCCAAAACATAAGGATGTTGCCTATTTTCGGGGTAAGGAGGGGGCGTGGTGGAGTCCAAAATTGGGTAATCTTGGTGCAGATGTGGCTTCCTAACAGACTTAATGAATGGTAGATCCCACATTCCGCACTTCAACTTTTACGACACATACTAGTCACGAAGACTCGACAGTTTGACGATACTACCGATCGTAACTCACTGATTGCCGTGACGCAAAATTAGGCTTTTTCGATGCTACTTTTCCGAAGTGCGGAATGTGGGGTAGATTATTTCGTTATTGTAATAAAGGTGAGTAATATCTCCTAAATTTCATAAATAACGTGAGTTCGGGTTAAGCAGAACAGATCAAATTGTGCTGCATAGCGATTCTTGGCTTCTTGGGTTGATGGCAATAAGCGATTAACCCATAGAGAATGTTGACAAAGCAATTAACGGGGGAGCGATGCCCTTGAATGTTCGATCTGAGAAATATTTTTCAATTGGTCAATAACAGTCTCAACGACAGCACGTTTTCGTAACAGCAATCTATCGCCCAGAGACATTAAACGTTGTTTCATATTGCGTTTGAGTTTGGTCACAACTTGGACACCGACGCTATTCATCAATTTCTCAAACATTTTTTGGGAGATGTAACCCCGATCGGCAAACACTTTGCCGAAAAGATGTTGAAGTAAATCAGGTACAGGTTTACGGTCATCGACATTACCAGGAGTAACCTGAAAGTTGAGTAACTCGCCTCGATCATTGATGACCAGATGCAATTTCAGCCCAAAGAACCAGTCTACCGAGGTTTTACCACGGGCAGCAACGTCTTTAAAAACTTTATGCTGATTGATTCTGCGATTGTGACTGCTAGGCGGGTCCCCCGCCCAGCAAACTTTTAGGCAAGTAGAATCCATGAAGCTGATCCCGTACAAGTACCAAAACAAGAGCGGAGATAGCCACACAAGGGGATTAAGGTATCAGGTATCCATTCAATGAAGCGATTATAACTAACTAATTTCGGAAAATGACTCTGCCATTGGGTTTGGACTTTTTCTAGAGCATAACTTTTGAAATTCCGGTAATAAGATTGGTGAAAACCAATCTGAATGGTCATCACTTCACTCAAACATAGGCTGCGCTTACGTTTTCGCATTTGTAAATCATGACTAAGTAATTGACTTTGCCACTGCTGTTCAAAACTTGACAGAAATCATCGACGGAGCAGAACAGTTCTTCTACACTGGGCATAAGGAATTTAGGTTGGTTGGTTAGTTGGTACTTCCAGACTACCTGTTTTGCCCCTTCTTTGCTTTTTCCTTAACCCGAACTCCCGTTAAATTAATCTCAATGTAAAACTAATGAAAGCGATCGAGTTAACTGGTACGGTAGACGATCGAGGCAATTTATCTCTTGATGAACCCGTGTTAGTAAGTGCAAATAGTCGCGTGAGGGTGATAATTTTGAGCATAAACAAAGCCTTGATGAACCCGTACTATGAGAAATTATCGCCAAATCATATCCTCTCCCAGATAGTGAGTTAAAATAAAGCCTGACTCATTTATACCCAATCGCCCAAACCATGCAATTCATCGATCTCGCAGAAGTAGAAGTAGAATCAGGAAGTGGCGGCGATGGGATAGTCACCTTTCGGCGGGAAAAATACGTTCCGGCTGGGGGGCCTTCTGGCGGTAACGGTGGTAAAGGCGGCTCAGTGTTATTTACTGCTGTCGAACACCTCCAAACCTTATTAGATTTTCGGTACAACCGTCGCTTCAAAGCGGAAAACGGCGGTAAAGGTGGTTCGAGTAATTGCACTGGCGCGTCCGGTGACGACATGAATATTGATGTGCCTTGCGGTACGATGATTTACGATACGGCAAACGATGAACTGCTGGTCGATTTAGTGGAGCCAGGACAGACTTTTCGAGTTGTTACTGGTGGTAAAGGTGGATTGGGTAACGCTCACTTTTTGAGCAACAGTAACCGCGCTCCTGAATACGCATTACCTGGACAACTATCGCAGCAGAAACGGATTCGGCTGGAACTAAAATTATTAGCCGAAGTCGGGATTATTGGTTTGCCAAATGCGGGTAAATCTACTCTCATCTCCGCCCTCTCCGCCGCACGTCCGAAAGTAGCTGATTATCCCTTTACAACCCTAGTTCCTAATTTGGGTGTCGTCAGAAAACCCTCTGGCGATGGTACGTTATTCGCAGATATTCCTGGATTGATTGAGGGCGCGTCTGAAGGTGCGGGTTTGGGACATGATTTCCTCAGACACATCGAGCGCACACGAGTATTATTACACCTAGTCGAAGCAACTGGCGACGATCCGATCGGTGCCTATCAGACGATTCGACAAGAGTTGACTGCTTATAGTGAGTCCCTTGTCACTCGTCCCCAAATCTTAGCTTTGAGCAAGATTGATGCAGTAGATGATGAGGAAGTAGTGGAAATCGCTCAAGCTTTGAGTGAAGTCGCCCAACAGGAAGTATTTCTGATTTCCTCAGCAACTCGCACGGGGTTGGAGCCACTGCTGGCGAAAGTTTGGCAGCAATTGGACTTACTCGCAGCCGAACGCGCTGCTGAAAAGTTAGCTCTGGAACGTGCGGCGTTTCCAGTGCTTAAATAGGCGACAAAAAGAGTAGGGGCAATTGATGAATTGCCCCTACTCTTTTATTTAGACGATGATTTAACAACGGACAGGGAGGGATTCGAACCCTCGATGGGATCACTCCCATAACACATTAGCAGTGTGCCGCTTTCGACCACTCAGCCACCTATCCACATCACGGCTATTAACCGATATTTCCAAATATATCACGTTGATGATATTTTTACAATATATTTCAAATTGATTATGACAACGCCTACACTCACTCAAGTCTCGGCTCATCCAGACGATCGATTTGCGATCGGTTTTGCACCCTTATCCTTAGATGAAGTCTACCAACTAGCTGATGCACCAGGAAATGGAGCTGTAGTCATCATGAGCGGTACAGTTCGCGATCGCACCGATGGACAAGCAGTAGAATATTTAGAATACCAAGCTTACGAGCCGATGGCGATGCGGGTATTTGCCGCCATTGGGTTAGAGATTCGTCAGCAATGGACGGAAGCTAATCGGATCGTCATTTACCACCGAGTAGGCAAGTTAAAGATCGGCGAAATTAGTGTCCTGGTAGCTGTGGGGTGTCCCCATCGGGGTGAAGCCTTTGAGGCGTGTAAATATGCGATCGATACACTCAAGCATCAAGCACCAATCTGGAAAAAAGAGTGGTATCACAATGTCAATGGTCAGATTTCTAGTACTTGGGTGAGTATTGGAGCTTGCGAAGTGGATGATTCACATAGTACACTTTGCTAAAAAATTCACCTGCGATCGATGTTTCTAGAAATTCACAGCTCAGATTTTCTCCAAAGTAGCGTTGATATTTTAGTAGCTTCAATCTAAAAAAAATACTACCCTTAACGATCGAATTAAGCAAAATTACTGAAAATAGAGAGTTGAATTTCCAGCTTGAGCTTCGCAACTTTCGATAAATTATTTTCACAACCTTCATCTTTAGGTTTCTGTCTGGGTACTCTAACCGATGAGTGAGTAAGCGAGAGATTGGTAAACCGAGCATGGAAATAACGATACAGCTAGTAAACACTACTACAGCAGTAGCTCCAGATGCGTCAGCGGCGCAGATGGCAAGCAACCCTGATACCGGGCCACAACTACTGCGACAAATCGCAGCCCAGACAGATTGGGAACTGCGGCGATTAGTTGCTAGTAACCCAAATACCCCAACAGATATCCTCTGGCAATTGGGGATTGACTTTCCCGAAGCCATCCTAGATAACCCAATTTTTAAATTATTACAATTAGAGCAGCTTCATCTAGCGGCTGAAATTCCGCATACTACCCTGACGAGTTTGCTGCAATGCGAACGCGTACCCAGAAACTTTATGGAGTATGCAGTCAGTCAGCAGGATTATAGTCTCTGGCTAGCAGTGGCATATAATCCCCATGCTCCCAGCACAATCCTGAAAAATTTAGCCCAAAAATCCCGCCATCAAGATCGCGAATTGATCCGTGCTGTCGCCGCACATCCTCATACACCGATCGATTTACTCGCCCAAATTGTCGATATCGGTAGCAACGTCGCGCAAATCGTGGCAGAAAATGCCCATACACCTATTGCCGTACTGGAAAAGATCTTAGCCAAATATGGACAAACTAATGATGATATTTTTACAACGTTGGTAGCACTTCATCCCCAGATCGAAACTCAACAATTGATGCAAATGTGTCTTGCGCCCAATCGATCGGCAGCTCAATCTCTGTCGTTAGCGAAACAAATTACTACACAATCCCATCAATTAGTAGAGCTAGCACAAACACAATGGGGTGTATTGCAGTTGGCTGTGGTACGGCATCCTCATACCCCAAGTCACACAATCGATCGGATCTGGAACCAACTGTGGGCTAACTATACCGCTCATAGCCAACTAGATCGAGTTATTTATGATTCTTTTGTGAGCAACTCCAATACATCGCCTCAACTCCGTGGAGAATTGCGTAAATTGTTGAAATGGTGAAGGTAATGGCTAGTTGGTAATTCCAACATCCACCCCGAATACATACATACCCAAACACCCCAGGCATAGCCGCTCTCATGAATCCTGAAGATTTAAAGACTTATCTCGATCGCCTGATTACCAACAATCTCAAAATTAGTACGATGATTTGGGGTGCGCCAGGAATTGGTAAATCTAGCATCGTCGAGCAACTAGCGATCGTCCATCAGCTCGAAGTTGTCGATATCCGGTTGAGTCAACTGGCACCAACCGATCTGCGGGGATTACCTGTGGCAGAGGAGGGAGTTTCTAAGTGGTTCCCCCCCGAATTTTTGCCGCGACAGGGAAGAGGAATTCTGTTTCTCGATGAGATTAATATGGCTCCGCCAACGATGCAGGGGATGGCGCAGCAACTTATTTTAGATCGCCGTGTGGGTTCCTATGTTGTGCCTGATGGCTGGTTTGTGTGGGCAGCCGGAAACCGCAAGGAGGATCGTGCTGGGGTGTTTGAGATGCCAACGCCTTTAGCCAATCGGTTTTTACATTTGCAGGTGGAGCCAGATTTTGAGAGCTTCAAAACTTACGCGCTAGGGCAAGGTATTCACGAACAAATTATTGCTTTCTTGTGTTTTCGCCCTAGCTTGTTACACAAAATCGATTCTCAACAACCAGCTTGGTGTTCGCCGCGATCGTGGATGATGGCAAGTATTTTACATTATCATGGGCTAGATTTGGCACCCGCGATCGGGGCAGCCGCTAGTGCTGAGTTTCAAGCTTTTACCACGATGTATCACATGCTGCCTGACTTCACACCGATTCTGGAAGGCAGAGGTAGTCATATTCTGTTTCCTGTCGAACCTTCCGCTCGCTATGCAACCGCGATCGGTTTGACGGTTCATGCTACTGATGCCAATCTCGCTTATCATGCTTTTCAATGGCTCAGTCAGGCTACTACAGCGGAGTGGGTGCAGTTATTCGTATCGAATTTATTAGGGTTGATGCGATCTCGCGGACAATTAGGCATTTTTGCCACCTTAATTGCTAAAGATCCCTCAATTGAGAAATTTATGCAAGATTATCACCAATTGATAGCGGCATAAATTGTAACTGGATCGAGCGGTGGATTATCTCAACGTTGCGAGGAAAATTAAGATGATACTCGAAGCTGTAATGTTAAATGTAGCTGCCGGACGAGAGCCAGAATTTGAGATAGCTTTTGCCACCGCAACCCCACTAATTTCCGCAATCGAGGGCTATCTATCCCATGAGTTGCAGCGTTGCCTGGAAGTCCCAGGCAAATATTTATTATTAGTCCGGTGGCGCAATCTCCAAGACCATACAATCGGGTTTCGACAATCGCCTGAGTATCAACAGTGGCGGCAATTATTACATCACTTTTACGATCCTTTCCCCACTGTCGAACATTTTGAATTAGCGAGCGTCAATCAAAAACCCAACAGCTAATGTTGGGTTTTGACGATCGGAAGTAGCTAGTTTAGATATCTTCAATTAGAAGCCGTTACGACCCCAAACAACCATCGAAATCGACCAGGTAAATAGTACTAAGAGTGAAACCCAGCCTAGAGTAAGAATATCCATGATTTTATTTAGAAGTATATTTTATGCTCTCTTCTATGATAATCCTTTGCTAACATAGTTAGCAAACAACTCGAATGGAGCCTCTGTCACATGCGCCTAGACACTTGGGCTGTTGTCTACTACTAGATCCCGTATGTAAAGCGGCACAAACACTGATGACTTTGGGCACGCTCCGCGAACGCCTAAAAAAGTCTGGAACCTAGCTGGTGGGCACTGCCCACCCTACAATTCTGGGTTATGACTTCGTAGAAGTCTGCTCGTGGGCAGTGCCCACCCTACTGGGACGACACGACTAAAACTGTGGGTAAAGCGATCGCTAAAATAATTACCAATTGTAACTTATGGCAGTTTGAACGCCCACAATTTTAAGCGTGTCGAGCCACTACATTTATATGGCTTTACTTAGATTGATATGATTACCTGCTACTTGCGCTATACGCTCGACCCTGATAAGATTTCAGATTTTGAAGCATACGGACAAATGTGGATTCTGTTAGTGGAAAAATTTGGTGGCAGACATCACGGGTACTTTCTTCCACATGAGGGTGCTAATAATATTGCCTTAGCTCTGTTTAGTTTTCCTAGCCTTACAGCCTATGAAAAATACCGTATAGACTCCCAGCAAGATCTAGCTTGCCAAGAGGCATATGAATTTGCACGTCGAACAAAATGTATTGTTAGCTATGAACGCTCGTTTATGCGTCCTGTCTTAGATGATAGGTTGGGTTAAAGAATGAATTCCAACATCTCTATAGTATTCGGGTATTAGTTGGGTAGAGCCTTGCTTTACCCAACCTAAGAATTGTCTACTATTTAACGATCGATCCAAAATCAGCCAATACCCGCGCATGATTGCGAACCAATCCTAACAGATTGAGACGGTTGCTTTTAATCTCTGGATTCGAGTCCATCACCAACACGCTATCTTCCCCATCAAAAAAGCTGCTAATTGCGGGTGTAAGTTGCGCCATAGCGTCGATTAGCTGTTGATAGTTTCGCGAGGCTTGGGCGGCTTTTGTCTGGGGTTCTAGGGCGATTAAACCATCGTAGACAGCTTGTTCTGAGGATTTTTGGAATAGGCTGGTTTGGACTACTTGGGTAGGTACTAATTGTTGGGTGTCGAGGTTTCCTTGAGCGGCTAATTTACTCGATCGATTGACGGTCGGATAGATTTGGGCTAAGGTACCGTTATCGCGAATCTGTTGGAGAAATACGGCTCGATCGCGTGTATCGAGTAAGTCTGTTAGTGCGCGTTGGGTATATTCAGGGTCGTTTTCACCTAAGACGGCATTGACGAGATCGTAGTCGATATTACGGTCTTCTTGCAGTAAGTTTCGCAGTCTTTGAATAAAGAAGTCTTGTAATTGTTGGGTGAGTTCGGCGGGATTGACTTGGGTGCGGATTTGCTGAAATTCAGTAACGATGCGATTGATTAACCGTTCTAGATTTATGCCTAAGTTAGCATTCCAGACGATATTAACGATCGCATTCGCCGCACGTCTGAGAGCAAAAGGATCGGATGAACCCGTAGGTAACATCCCCAATCCAAAGATGCAGACTAATGTATCTAACCTGTCAGCAATCCCGACAATTTGTCCGGTTAATGTTTGAGGTAAACTATCTTCGGCATTGCGGGGTAAATAGTGATCGAAGATGGCAGTGGCGACTTCGGTTGATTCACCATTTGCGATCGCATATTTAGAACCCATTATCCCTTGCAGTTCGGGAAATTCACCCACCATTTGAGTGACGAGATCGGCTTTACATAGTAATGCTGCTCGATCGATATGTTGACACTGCTCGGGACTTAAATTTAATTGAGATCCGATCGAGCTAGCATTTCTAACAATCCGATCGACTTTTAATCTAACTGAGCCTAAATCCGCTTGGAAAGTTACGGTGTTTAGTTTTGGTAAATAGTCAACTAGAAGTTGGGACAAGTCAGCATTGTAGAAATATTGACCATCAGCGAGTCGTGCCCGTACGACTCGCCCATTACCTGCGGCAATAATATCAGACTTTGCCGGATCGCCATTGGAGATCGTAATAAAGTTCGGTAATAACTCCTGTTTAGTCTCATCTTTAAAGATCGGGAAATACCGCTGATGCGTTACCATCACTGTCGTAATTACTTCCGGTGGTAATTGGAGAAACTCCTCATCAAACTTACCGACGATTGCGGTCGGATATTCCACGAGATTGACTACTTCCGCCAACAGATCGGGATAAATTTCGGCGATTCCATCCATCTTTGTCGCCACAGCTTGAATCTGTTGCTGGATATCGACTTTACGTTGATTTTGGTCTACATTTACGTAGCCATCTGCCAAGGTTTTTAAATACTGAGCGGCTGAAACGACGGAAACTGGTTCGGGATGCAGTACCCGATGAGTATATGAAACTCGATCGCTTTTTACCACATCCTCGCCATTAACGATTTCGATCGGTAAAATATCATTGTTCCACAAAGTCACCAACCAGCGAATCGGACGCGGAAACTTCAACTCCCCATTCGCCCAACGCATTAACCGTTTACCTTCTAATTTAAAAATCCACGGCGGAATTAATTCCGTCAAAATCTCCCTAGTATCTCGTCCCGCGATCGTTTTAGTGATAAAGATAAACTCACCCTTATCCGTCGGACGCAATTCTAAACTAGATATATCCACTCCCTGCTTCTTGGCAAAACCCATTGCTGCTGGAGTCGGCTGTCCATCCTTATAAGCGGCTGCGGCGGGTGGGCCTTTTATTTCTTCCACTCGATCGATCTGTCGATCGGGTAAATTGGTTACAATAACTGACAGACGACGTGGTGTACCATAAATTTGTACGCGATCGTTAGTCAAGGCTTCAGCCGTTAAACTCGCCGGAATCATCTTTTCCCACTGCCGAATCGCATCGCTGACAAACCCTGCGGGTAGATCTTCAGTACCGACTTCCAACAAAAAATCAGACATATCGAAAAATTAATAATTACAGATAAAAATATAGATTTATAGAAACCTACTCAGCCGATCCACTACGTCTCTATTATCTAGCCTCTGCGTCCTCTGCGGATAGCTTACGGTTCAAAAAAAAACTTCTCAAATGCGCGCTAGCTTAACACCCAACCTTCAAGTTCTGATTATCTACAATCCGACAGCGGGACAATCATCCAACCTCCAGAATACACTCGATCGAGTGGCAAACTTATGGCGCGATCGCGGCTGGCAAGTCCAAATCGCTGCTACGACAGCCCCAGGCGATGCCACTATCAAAGCCCAGCTAGCCGCACAAGCTGGATATCATGCCGTAGTCGCCGCTGGTGGTGATGGTACGGTAAATGAAGTAATGAATGGCTTAGTCGGCACTACTACCGCCCTTGGCGTGTTGCCCTTGGGTACAGTCAACATCTGGGCGCGGGAAATGGGTCTATCGATGGATATGCTCAAAGCAGCAGCCAGCCTAGCTGATTCAGAATTGACCCAAATTGACGTAGGAATGGCAGGTAAACGTTATTTCCTTCTGATGGCAGGAATCGGCTTTGATGCCGCCGTGACGGCGGCTGTAGGTGCCAAAGAGAAGAAAAGACTAGGGGCGATCGCCTATATCAAACAAGCAATCCAAGTTGCCTGGAATTTTCGCGGTGTGCGCCCCAAATTACGGATCGACGGCAAGCGAGTGCGCGGCAAAATTCTGATGATTATTATCGGCAACAGTCAACTCTACGGTGGCGTATTAAAATTGACTGCTCATGCCACTATCGATGATGGATTATTAGATATCTGCGTGATCAAAGGACGGGGAATGTTATCTGCACCGCGACGGTTAATTTCAATTTTTGCCCGTCACTACAACCGCGATCCGCTGGTGCAATATTTTCAGGGACGACACATCGACATTCGCGGACAGCGAGGTAAGGCTCTCCCAGTACAAGTAGATGGTGATTATCTAGGCAAAACACCGATGAGTTTTCGGGTGGTTCCCCGTAGTTTGTGGATTCTAGTACCACCTAATGCCGATCGATCTTTGTGGCAATCGGTGGGGGTTTAAGCTTTAAGTCTTAGGGGTTATTAGCATCTTTCAAAAACAAGCAGGGATCGATCGTGAGATCGATCCCTGTTTAGAGGTACGGTATATACACAAGTTATTTGAGTTGCTGCGTAGTCTTTTTACCCCACACTTCGGCTACGCTCAGTGCATCGCCCCAGCCCTCCCCTTATCAAGGGGAGTGAGCAAGAAGCCCTCCCCTTGATAAGGGGGGTTGGGGGGCTAAACTAGCAAAATGCAATCTCTTAAAACGCTCTAAGCCTCATCTGCTGTAGCTTCTGCCGATGTATCTTCTGTTGCAGCATCTTCACTAACTTCTGGCTCCGCTTCTTTAATGACTGGAGGTTTAGCTTTGCTAGGTTTTGGACCTCTCATCAGTGCGAGATTTTCTGGTGCTCTAGGTTCGTCTCTTTTGTTTGAGTCTCTTTTACCACCTTTGTCTCCACCACGGCTGGAACTACTCTTCTTACTAGGTGCTTCAGAAGATTTGGGGGTACCGTCGCTCTCAACTGGTGGATTTTGACGATCGGCTTTCTTGATTGGACGGTCTACCATTGTTCGGTTTTGAATTACTATTGGTATCTTAGCTCGTGAGGGTGCAATCTCCCATACTTTTCTACAATACCCAAACTGTTATCTATCTTACATTATTTTACGCGATCTCGATCTCTAGGGTGCCTTTTGTGTATACTGACGACTCATGCGCGACACAATAGAACGAATTGAATCGGTAAAGGCTGGTAGTCTCGGTGGGATTGCCACAGGTATTAGCTATAGTTTGATGCTGACGATCGATAGATTGCTGCTGCATGAATATTCGAGATCGTTTGTCACTCTGGGTTTAGCAGTCTCAATCGCGATCGTCAGTGGCTTTCTGTTCGGTGTCACCTACCGTTATATCATTCGTTGCGATCGCAACAATCATCTCAATTCTGGTGCGGTATTAGCTTTTGGTTTGGTGCGCGGTTTAGCCCAGGTAAATGTGGACGAATTCGATCTGTCCCAAGTTTGGATCGATAGCCTAATCGTAGCTAAAAGTGTAGGGATATTTGCCATCGCTCGGTATATTCTCGATCGTGCCTTAGCTAAGAGTTGGGTGTTACCTTTTGCTCAACCTCGTCAAGATTTATCGATCGCGATATCCGGTCGTGTCGAACGTGAGTTGGATGCAAATTTAATGGGTGAATCGAACAAATAAATTAATTTACAGTTACTATTGGCAAGATTTACTATCGATTGATTGATGTTCATTGCAGTCTGACTGTATCTAGTATTCTAGTGTTTTTCGCGGTTGTCTAGAAGGTGCCCGATCGAGAATTTAGATGAGTTCGATCGTTTTATCCCACGATCGTCGCTTATTTGTCAAAATTCCCCGCTCTCTGTGTTTATTCTTCACTCTAGGCCCCAACAAAATGTTCACATAAGAACATTTTGTTTTTTGAACTAGTACATACCAATACAGGATTAAAGATCTTGATTTATGCCTTTAACAGTCTCAATAACTTTATTCACCCATTCTTCATCACTTGGATTGACGATAAATTAAGTCATCATCCAAATCGAAAGATATTCGCATCCATAAATCATAATTTAAGATAGATTCATCCTGTCTAAAAAATCTCTTTCTATTCCCACAATCTTCGCCCCTGACGAGTATGCAGCTTATCATGTGCATCGGCTAACAACTGCGGAATATTCAACCCTTGCGGACAACGTGGCAAACAATCCCCACACTCATTACAACGATTAGCTTTCATCCCCGGAAACCAATGTCCAGCATTTTCAAACATCCGATAACGATATTGCCCATATTCAGTCAGATCGTAAGCAACCGACAGATTTCGCAGTCTCAATACTTCAGGTATATTAATCTGAGCAGGACAAGGCAAGCAAGCATAACATTGACTGCACAGATCCGTATCAAGACTAGTTTGTAATTGTCGCTCTAATCGATCGATAATTTCCATCTCAGTAGCCGTTAGCGGATAGTCAGCATCGGCTACATCTAATGAGGGGTATAGCTCATCGGGATTCGCAGCACCGAGACTGAGCGTACTAATGCGATCGTCCGCCAACATCCACCGATAATTAAACGCCAAGGGTGTCAATGGTTGGCATAACTCCACTAAATTCGGCGGTGGGGTGTAGAGCTTACCGCCTTTATCAGCAGGGGAAATGATAAATATCCCCATGTCATATCTACTAGCTAATGCAATCGCTGGAGCCAATCGTTGGTTAAAATAATAATAATGCAGGTTGATAAATTCAAATAATTGTGTCTCGATCGCAGCAATAATTAGATCCAAACTACCATGAGTAGAGAAACCGACGTGTTTGACCTTTCCGCACTCGATCGCATCGGCAATCGCCGGATAGCAGCCATCTTTCACCCCATCTAAATGTTCTTGAGTATTAATCCCATGAATTCCCAAACAGTCGATATAGTCTAGTTGTAAGCGTTCCAAAGATTCATCAATCCACTGAGCCATTAATGCTCGATCGGGTGTTGGCGGCAGCTTCGTTGTAATATACAATTGCGATCGCTCAACTGGTAACTTACGCTGGAGAGCCAATCCCAAGTAAGTCTCACTTTGTCCATATCCTCGCGCCGTCTCTAGATGATTAATTCCCATCGAGACAGCTTTATGTACGGTTTGATAAGTTATTTTAGGCTCAACTAAACATCGCATTGTTCCTAGAGAAAATGCGGATAGCAGCAGATTAGTTCGACCAAAACGACGGTAGTGCAATTAGGCTTTAGGCTTTAGGTATTAGGTTTTAGGTATTAGGCTTTAGGTTTTAGAACTAGATTTTTAAACTGCTGGTTATAGAATATATCGCATCCAACCAGACATTTTCCCTAAAGCCTAACATCTAAAGCCTAACACCTAACTTAGGTTCCAAAAGCTCGATCGCCAACATCGCCTAAACCAGGCACAATAAAACCCGATTCATTGACATGCTCATCAATCATCGCGGCATAAATACTCAAAGTGGGATAAGCCTCGCTTAACTTTTGCAAAGCTGGTGGTGCGGCGATAATTGAAATAATCCGCACATAAGCCGGATCGATCCCTCGTTGGGTTAGCTCACTCATAGCTTGCATAATCGTTCCGCCAGTGGCTAACATCGGCTCGGCGATGATAATCCGCGTATCGGGATCGAATCGATCGGGTAATTTATTTAAATAGCAACTTGGGAGTAATGTCTTTTCATCACGAACCAATCCCAGGTGATAAATTGCCGACTCCAAAGGTAATACTGACTGAATACCATCTACTAATGTTAACCCCGCTCGTAAAATTGGGACGATCGCCAGTTTAGTTTGAGGATGAACAAAAGTAGCGGTAGCTTCAGCTAAAGGTGTCGGAATCTGAAGATCGATCGTCGGTAGCCACTCTCTAATCGCTTCGTAAGCCAACCATTTTCCCAATTCTGCCAACGTTTGGCGCAATATCTTTGGTGAAGTCTCCACGTTCCGCGCCATCCCCAACCAATGCTTAATTAATGGATGTGGGGGTACATAAACACGCAGTTGGATCGCCATGACAGTAAGGGATAGATAAATCGAATGTCTGTAATATCATAGTGGTTAACGAGCGGTATCCACAAGTATATTGGTGTCAAGTTAATAGTTGCCAATATATCAAACGACTTAGATTTAACCTATTGATGCTGCTACCACCAAACCTTGACTAATTTCAAGCCCGTTGTCCTACATATAGCAGTTGCCAAGGTGGCTAATACACTATATCAGTCGGCGAAGGCGGACTTTGCAACACTAGCGGCGATTTCAATCGCTGTGCTGTCTGAATCGCCTTGGCGGTTGCTTATTATAGGTGTGCGAATCTTTTGAGTCATATCTCGCTCTTTGACTGCCTCCAAGCGATCGCATCAACCTCATCCTAAATCTCAATTTAAAGAAGCCGATCGTGTCGGCGATCGAGATCCAGCTTACGACTCACCTATGAAATCTCAAATCTCAGCAGAGTAGAAATCCCAAATAATCTTTTAATTCTAAATAAATTTACACATCGCAGTCATCTAAACACTTTAAGCGATTTATTCCCGACCAATTCCCACCTAATTTCTTATTTAATTTTGCCGCTGCCGTGGATATTGTTTTCAAAATACAGCTCAAGTCCTGACTGAGCCTGAGTTCGTACCAATTTTGCCCAAACAGTTGACAAGAGCTAATAGTTCGAGTTATATTAGTAAAGCGGTCGAGGGAAACAGCCCAGTGCGAACGACGCAAGTCGCTCCTAGAGCCAATCTTGAGATCCTGAACCTAGACAACTATATAGTTTGAAAGCCTATACAACCTCGTTAAATTCGTTAACACGATTATAACACGGTCGAGCCATTAGTGGTCAGACCAAGACGAGTCAAAAGTCTTTAAAGATTACACACGAGCCTTTATTATAGGCTCTCTATTATTATGGAGAGTTTGATCCTGGCTCAGGATGAACGCTGGCGGTATGCCTAACACATGCAAGTCGAACGGGGTCTTCGGACCTAGTGGCGGACGGGTGAGTAACGCGTGAGAATCTGCCTTCAGGATGGGGACAACA
>ENA-OFCX01000518-OFCX01000518.1-metagenomes-genome-assembly--contig:-NODE-518-length-19628-cov-4.737700_pt1 | contig 19628 bp, 18 predicted proteins | sample MGYA00153384_OFCX01 | MGnify analysis MGYA00153384
CGACGAAAACGGCGACCGCTACATTGAGATCTGGAACAACGTGTTCATGCAGTTCAACCGCCAACTCGATGACCAGAGCGGCGCCTACGTGATGCACCCGTTGCCCAAGCCGAGCGTGGACACCGGCATGGGCCTGGAGCGCCTGGCCGCGGTGCTGCAGCACGTGCACTCGAATTACGAGATCGACACATTCGCCAACCTGCTGGAAGCTGCGAAAAGGGCGGTCGATGCCGCAGGTGCTGGCGGTTCCGGAGCCGAGGGCGACGGCAACGGATGCGACAGAAATTCGCCCTCGCTGAAGGTCATCGCCGACCACATCCGCGCCTGCACTTTCACGGTGGTCGACGGCGTGATTCCGAGCAACGCCGGCCGCGGCTACGTACTGCGCCGCATCACGCGGCGCGCCATCCGCCACGGCTACAAACTTGGTGCGCGCAAACCGTTTTTCCACACTTTGGTGGCCGCGCTCGCGGCCGAAATGGGTGGTGCCTACCCCGAACTGCGGCAGGGCGGCAAGCGGGCCACCGAGGTCCTGAAGCAGGAAGAGGAAGGCTTCTTTCGCACCATCGCGAATGGCATGGAGATTCTCGAGACGGCACTCGCTTCACTTGAAAAAACGGGCGAGAAAACGATCGACGGAGACACCACCTTCAAGCTGCACGACACCTTCGGCTTTCCGCTCGACCTGACGGCCGACGTCTGCCGCGAACGCGGCGTCTGCGTCGACAGCGTCGGTTTCGACGCGGCAATGACCCGTCAGCGCGACCAGGCGCGCGCCGCGGGGAAGTTCAAGATGGCCGCGGGACTCGAATACAGCGGCGCCGCGACCACCTTTCACGGCCACGACATGCTCGCGCGCGACGACGCCACCGTGACCGCGGTCTATGTCGACGGCTCGCCGGTCGACAGCGCACAGTCGGGCGACGACGCCGTCGTCGTGCTCGACCACACGCCGTTCTATGCCGAGTCGGGCGGGCAGGTGGGCGACACCGGCGAATTGCGCAACGCCACGTCGCGCGTATTGGTCGACGACACGATCAAGGTGCAGGCGTCGGTGTTCGGTCACCACGGCCGCGTCGTCGAGGGGCGCATCGCGGTCGGCGACCAGTTGAACGCGAGGGTCGACACCGAACACCGTGCGCGCACCGTGCGCAACCACAGCGCCACGCACCTGATGCACAAGGCGCTGCGCGAAGTGCTGGGCACGCACGTGCAGCAGAAGGGCTCGCTCGTGAACGCCGAGCGCACGCGTTTCGACTTTGCCCACAGCGCGCCGATGACGGCGCAGGACATCAAAAAGGTCGAGGCGCTGGTGAACGCCGAGATTCTTGCCAACGCCGCCACCATCGCGCGCGTGTTGCCGATCGAAGAAGCGCAGAAGCTCGGCGCGATGATGCTGTTCGGCGAGAAATACGGCGACGAGGTGCGCGTGCTCGACATCGGCACCAGCCGCGAGCTCTGCGGCGGCACCCATGTGCAGCGCAGCGGCGACATCGGCCTGTTCAAGATCGTTGCCGAGTCGGGAGTGGCGGCGGGCGTGCGGCGCGTCGAGGCCGTCACCGGCATCAACGCGCTCGGCTACCTGCAGTCACTCGAAGGCACGCTGAACCAGCTTGCCGGCTCGCTCAAGGCCGCGCCTGCCGAAGTGCCCGAGCGCGTGGCGCAGGTCGTCGAAAACGTGCGGGCACTCGAAAAGGAACTCGCGGCGCTGAAGGGCCGGCTGGCGTCGTCGCAAGGCGACGAACTGCTGTCCCAGGCGGTCGATGTGAAGGGCATGCGGGTGCTCGCCGCGGTACTCGACGGCGCCGACGCGAAGGCGCTGCGCGACACGATGGACAAGTTGAAGGACAAGCTCAAGACAGCGGTCATCGTGCTTGCCGCGGTCGACGGCGGCAGGGTGCAACTGGCGGCCGGTGTCACGGCCGACAGCACCTCGAAGGTGAAGGCCGGAGAACTCGTCAACTTCGTCGCGCTGCAAGTCGGCGGCAAGGGTGGCGGCAAGGCCGACATGGCGATGGCCGGCGGCACCGATGTGGCCCGACTCGGCGCGGCGCTGGCGTCGGTACAGGCGTGGGTGGCGGAGCGCTTGTAGGTCGCTTGTTCGATGTGCCGAGCGGGTCGGCAGGGGCCGGCGCACTCCGGCCGGGCCAGCGATCCCAGGCCAACGAGCGTGAGCTGATGCCGGTGATGCATTGGTCGGCCCTGGGCGCTGGTCTCGGCGCCCGACACCGCAGCCGCTCTGTGGCCGCTGGAAGGGTTGCTTCGTACCGGGGCCATGACGACACCTTGTCCGGCCCGGGCAGGAGTGGTTTGGCGGTCTCGCGGTTGCCTGCTGGCGCTGCCGGCCGACCGATGTGCAGGCTGCAACCCTGCGACTGCCATGTCGGTCGCCCGGTCGACGGCTGCGGGACGCGTCCCGGGACGACAGCGCTGCGATGTGATTTAAAAAATTTCGGAGGCTTTCGGCGGTTCCTGGGGCCCCTCCCGGGGGTGCGGGTTTCCCGAGGTTTGCGGGGTCTTCTGGGTTGCTGGGGTTGCGGGAGCTTCTGGGGTTTCAGGGCGTGGCCATGCGGCGCACCGCACGAATCCGGTTGGGACTTCGCGGCGGTTGCAAATCTTGGACAGCAGGGGTTGACTGGATATCGCACCAGCGCGGCCTCAATCGATCGCCGCGAATGCCCGACGAACCCACCGGCGCCACCTTCCTGGCAATCGACGGTGCGGTGCATTGAGTGTGCAGCGCCAGGGCGACGCTGTGCCGCGGGTCGGCGCGCATCGGCGCTCGTCGACCCTCATCGACGCAGAGCGACGCCCATCGGCTGCGCCGTCGGTGCCCCGCCGTTCGGTGCCGTGCTGCTGGCCGCGCTGGCCTCGGAACGCAGGCGCGTGGCACCGATGCATCGGATGTGCAGCGCCAGGGCGGCGCTTCGCCTCGGGTCGGCGCGCGTCGACCCTCATCAACGCGGAGCGACACCTGGCGGTTGCGCCGTCGGGGCCCCGCCGTCCGCTGCCACGCTGCTGGCCGCGCTGGGCTTGGAACGCAGGCGCGTGGCAAAGGCTGCGCACGGGTCGGGCTGCAGCGTTGTCTCGGCCGGGCGCAACTCGTCGGCGCGCAGGTTGTCGTCGGGCGGGCCGAACATCACCACCCTGACTTGACGCCGGGCATCGAGCCTCGCCAGATGGACCGGCACGCCGCGGTCGAGCGAAGCGTGCTGGGCGCCTGTCAGCAGCAGCACCTGCCGGCCCGGGAAGCGGCCGAGCGCTTCGTGCACGGTCTGCGCCATGGCAAGGTCGCGCGCGATCTGGATGCGAACCATGGCCGGCTCCTGCGCCTGCGGCAACAGACCGCAGTGACCGCGACGGACGGCCTCGGCGATGCGCTCACGCTGCGGCTGCTCGAGCCTCGCATCGAGGCTGTCATCGGCTGCGGCCTCGATGAGTCTGGCCCGCGCCAGGTTGCCACCCAGCACCGGCACGCCCGCACGCACCGCCGCCATGACGACCGGGCCGTACACCTCCCACGGCCAGCCGGCCCAGGCCAGCGCCGTCTGTACGCTGACATCTTGCGCATCGAGCGGTTGCCCGAGACTGCTGCGGCCCTGTTCCGCCATCTCGATCACCACCGCGCCGAGTTGCCCCTGGGCGGCCAGCAGTCGCACCGTGTCGGCCACCTGACGCTGCTGATCGGGTTGGTCGTGCTGCTCGCCGAAGATCAGCACTTGCGCCGCGGCATCGGGCGCCGGCGAAACACAACCTGCCAGGCAAGCCGTCGCGATCCACAGGGCGGCTGGTCGCAATGCGGTGTGTGAACGGTGCGGTGAAAGACTCATGCGAATAAGGATACGCGGCTGACTTTGACTTTGCTGCGTTGCGGGCTGCGTTGCGGGCTGCGGGCCCGCGGGGTCGGCGATAAGCCCCTTGTTCAGTAAACCACGCTGCCTTAGATCCGGCCGCGGGTCACCAAGCGCAGGCTGTACCGCTGCCAGACCAACATCCGTGCCGCCGCGGTGCGGGGCGTCGGGCGCCGGCGGGATGGTTCAGATGCCGAGCCACCTCCTGGGCCGGCTTCCGATGCGCGCGAGATGCGCGAGGCCGCCACCGTGTTGCTGGGCAGGATCGTTCTGATCGCGCTGCTTGCGCTGATTCTGCTGATCGCGCCAATTTCGCTTTTCGCGCTTTTCGCGCTGGTTGCGCTGGTTGCGCTGGTTCTGTTGGTCACGCCGATCGCGCTGGTCGATGGCCTGAGCTTTCTGTCCCGGCGCATGCTCGACCGGTAGCGCACAATCCTCGGCGTTTTCTGCCCCAACTGCGCTGCTCATCATGGCCGACCCGACCACCACCCGAACCGATCTGCAAGGACGCCACATCGTGCTCGGCCTGAGCGGCGGGATCGCCTGCTACAAGGCTGCCGAACTGACGCGCGCGCTGGTCAAGGCCGGCGCGACGGTGCAGGTGGTGATGACGCAAGCGGCCGAGCAGTTCATCACTGCGGTGACGATGCAGGCGCTGTCGAACCGGCCGGTCTATCGCAGCCAGTGGGATGGCCGCGAAGCCAACAACATGGCGCACATCAACCTGTCCCGCGGAGCCGACGCGGTGCTGGTGGCGCCCGCCAGCGCCGACTTCATGGCACGGCTGGTGCAGGGGCGGGCCGACGATCTGCTGAGCCTGCTGTGCCTGGCGCGCCCGGTCGAACGCTGCCCGCTGCTGATTGCGCCGGCGATGAACCGGGAAATGTGGGCGCATCCCGCGACGCAGCGCAATGCGGCCCAGTTAAAGGCCGACGGCGCGCTGATCCTGGGGCCTGCCAGCGGCGATCAGGCCTGCGGCGAAGTGGGCGACGGCCGCATGCTCGAACCCGACGAACTGCTGCACGACGTGATCGCGTTCTTTCAGCCGAAGTCGCTCGCCGGAAAGTCGGTGCTGATCACGGCGGGGCCCACCTTCGAACCGGTCGACCCGGTGCGAGGCATCACGAACCGCTCAAGCGGCAAAATGGGTTTCGCGATCGCGCGTGCCGCCGCCGAGGCGGGCGCCCGCGTCACGCTGGTCGCCGGACCGGTGCACTTGCCCACGCCACGCGGTGTGCTGCGCATGGACATCGAAACCGCGCAGCAGATGTTTGATGCCGTGTTGCCGCAGGCGCCGCAGCACGACATTTTCATCGCCACCGCGGCGGTGGCCGACTGGCGGCCGCGCTCCTACACCGACCGCAAGCTGAAAAAGCAGCCGGGCGGACAGGCTGCGTCGCTCGAGCTGGACGAAAACCCCGATGTGCTGGCTGCCGTGTCGCGACTGCCGCAGCGGCCGTTCTGCGTTGGCTTCGCGGCCGAGAGTCACGACGTGCTGATGCACGCGCGCGAAAAGCAGGTGCGCAAGAACGTGCCGCTGATCGTGGGCAATCTGGGCAGCGCCGCGTTCGGGGCCGATGACAACGCTTTGACACTGGTCGACGCGAACGGCCACCGCGAACTGCCGCGGGCGGACAAGCTGACTTTGGCGCGTCAACTGGTGGGCGAAATCGCGGCCCGCATTTCGACCGGATCCACGTGACGACAATCGACGTGAAAGTGCTGGACGCCCGCATGGCCGACCGCTTGCCCGCATATGCCACCCGCGGCAGCGCCGGGCTGGATCTGCGCGCCTGCCTGGACGCGCCGCTGGTGCTGGAGCCCGGTCAGGCACAGCTGATTCCCACCGGCTTGGCGGTTCACATCGGCGACCCGGATCTGGCAGCGATGCTGTTGCCACGCTCCGGGCTGGGACACAAGCACGGCATCGTGCTGGGCAACCTGGTCGGTTTGATCGACTCGGATTACCAGGGCCCCTTGCTGGTCAGTTGCTGGAACCGCGGACACATCGCCTACACGGTGCAGCCGATGGAGCGCATCGCGCAGATGGTGATCGTGCCGGTCGTGCAGGCGAGCTTTCGCCGGGTCGAGGAGTTCGACCAATCGCAACGCGGCGGCGGCGGTTTCGGATCGACCGGCAGCGGCTGAAGCCTCGATCCGGACGCCGGTACCGGTTCGAACGGCAGCCCGGCGTTGCGGATCGTCAATGCAGCGTGCTGCCCGGGCGCGCCGTGTTCATCACCGTGAAGACGGGTGCGCCAACACTGCGCGCCTCGATCTCGTCGGCGCTGGCCTCACGCACGTCGCGCACCACCATGTGCAACCGCAGCGCAATGCCCGCCAGAGGGTGGTTGCCGTCCAGCACCACGTGCTCGGGGTAGACCTCGGTGACGTTGTAGACCGCCTCGGCCGGCAGGCCGGTGGTGACCGCGCCGGGCGGTACGCCATCGAACTGCATGCCCGGCTCGATCTGTTCTGGAAACACCGAACGAGCCTCGAAGAACACCAGCGCCGGGTCGTAGTCGCCAAAAGCGTGTTCCGGTTCGAGCTGCAAATCGATTTCGAACCCCACCGCCTGCCCCTGCAGCGCCTCTTCAACCTTGATCAGCAGATCGTCTCCGCCAAAGTAAAAATCGACCGATTCGCTGAGTTCGTCGATCAGGTTTCCGAGGGTGTCTTGCAAGCGCCAGGTGAGCGTGACGACGCAGGGAGCAGTGATCAACATCGATGAATGATCGCACAATCGTTGCATGCAAATCGCGCGCGCCACACCCTTGCTGGGCGGTCTGTCGCCAAGCCAATTCATGCGTCGGCACTGGCAGAAAAAGCCGCTGCTGATTCGCCAGGCGGTCGCCGGCGGCCTGCCCGGGATCGGGCGTGCCGCGCTGTTCGAACTGGCCTCGCGGGCCGACGTCGAATCGCGCCTGATCGTGCGTGACCTGGACACACCCGGACGCTGGACGTTGCGCCACGGCCCCCTGAACAGGCGCGCCTTGCCTGCCCTGGCGCGACCCGGCTGGACCTTGCTGGTACAAGGCGTGGACAGCCATCTCGCGGCTGCTCACGACTTGCTGTCGCGCTTTCGCTTCGTGCCCGAGGCCCGTCTGGACGACTTGATGGTGTCCTATGCGACGGAAGGTGGCGGTGTCGGTCCGCACGTCGATTCCTACGATGTGTTTCTGCTGCAGGCCCAGGGGCGGCGGCGCTGGCGCATCGGGAAGATCGCTCACCCCCGATTGCTGCCCGATGTGCCGCTGAAGATCCTGTCCAACTTCGTGGCGGACCAGGAATGGCTGCTCGAGCCGGGCGACATGCTGTATCTGCCGCCCAATTGGGCCCATGAGGGCACCGCGGCGGGCGAGTGCATCACCTGCTCGGTGGGATTTCGTGCCGTGGGGCGGGACGAGATCGGCCGGGAAGTGATGCAGCGCATGCTGGACGCGGCGTTGCCGGTCGATGCAGATTCGCTTTATGGCGATCCGGGACAGGCCGCGACGGAGCAACCGGGTCGCATCCCCGATGCGCTGGCAGCGTTCGCGCTGAAATCGATGCAAGGCTCGCTGGACGATCAGAGGTCGGTCGCGTGCGCGCTGGGCGAGGTGCTCAGCGACCTGAAATCGAATGTATGTTTCGACCCCGGCGAAGCGCTGACCATGAGCGGGCCACTGCAACTCGATCGCCGCACCCGCATGCTTTACGACCTTTGGCATGTCTTCATCAACGGTGAGTCGTTTCGGGCCGGCGGCCGCGACGCCACGTTGATGCACGTGCTGGCGGATCAACGCGTGCTGACGCAGCGCGAAGTCGCGCGCCTGAGCACCGAAGCGCGCGCACTGTTGCAGCAGTGGGCCGCGTCGGGCTGGATCCGCGCCGGGCGAGTGGAGTGAGCGAGACGCTGGATGCCTGAGGACCACCGGCTCATTTCCTCGCGGGGCGCGTTTCAAACGGCGCTGCGCGACGCCTTTTCGGAGGTGGCACGCGTTGGCTGCCGCGATATCGTGTTGTGCGATCCGGATTTCGGCGATTGGCCGCTTGGCGAAACCGAGGTCATCGACGCCTTGGACCGGTGGGTGCAGCCGCATCGCCGACTCACACTGTTGGCGCACGATTTTGGCGTGCTCGCCAGGCGGCATGCGCGCTGGGTGGCGTGGCGCCGCCTGTGGTCCCATGTGGTGCTGTGTCGCAGCAACCCGGAGCTTGAGGCCGCCGAGGTGCCGACTTTGCTGGTCGCCCCGGGCGTTTCGATTGTGCGTCTGAACGATGCGGTGCATTGGCGCGGAAGCATGTCGTGCCGGCCAGTGGACATGGCTTCGGCCCGGCGCGAAATTGACGCAGTTTTGCAACGATCGGTCGAAGCATTCCCTCTGACGACGTTGGGAATCTAGGGAAATCCCTTGATCTGTCTACAATCCGCAGTTGGGTCGAAAAGACGTTTACTCGCTTTTTTACCCGGCTGTTGGGACTCTTGCACAGACAAAAGCGACGGCTGAAGACACCAATCGACTTCAATTCAAGGATTCAAAAAATGAACAAAACTCACCTGCTGGCCACCCTCGTTGCTGCATTTGCCCTCACCGCCTGCGGCAAGAAGGAAGAAACCGCCGCGGTGCCCGCCACGTCCGTTGACTCGGCAGCGTCGGCTGGCGCTGCAGCAGCCGCGCCAATGGTGGCCGAGGCCGCTTCGGCCGCCGCCAGCGCAGTCGAGACCGCCGCATCGGTGGCCGCTGGCGCAGCCATTGGCGCTGCCAGCGGTGCGGTTGACATCACCAGCAAGGCTGCCGATGCCGCCAAGGAAGCGGCCGACAAAGCCGCCGAGGCCGTCAAGGACGCCACCAAGGCTGCGACCGACGCCGTCAAGAAGTAATTGCCCGTCGCGATGTTCAAAAGCCGCCTGCGGGCGGCTTTTTCACGCCCAGTGGCGGCAGGCGCCACACTTCGAGCAATCTGCCCGCGGACTGTGCAAGCGCGCGTGCCAAGCGTTCTAAAATCCAACTGTTGATCGATCCCACTGATGCCTGAGGCGACCATGGCGCGCACGCTTTACGACAAGATCTGGGATGAGCACGTCGTCCACACCGAAGACGATGGAACGGCCGTGCTCTACATCGACCGCCATCTGGTTCACGAAGTGACCAGCCCGCAGGCGTTCGAAGGACTCGAACTGGCAGGGCGCAAGGTTTGGCGGCTCAGCGCGAACCTCGCGGTCAGCGACCACAACGTACCGACCACCGACCGGTCGATGGGCATTGAAGACCCGGTGTCGCGTCTGCAGGTCGACACGCTGGATGCCAACTGCGACCGCCTGGGTATCACGCAGTTCAAGATGAACGACATCCGTCAGGGCATCGTGCACGTGATCGGGCCGGAGCAGGGCGCCACACTGCCGGGCATGACGGTGGTGTGCGGCGACTCGCACACGTCCACACACGGCGCATTTGGTGCGCTGGCGCACGGCATCGGCACCAGCGAAGTCGAGCACGTGCTCGCCACCCAGACCCTGCTGGCGCGCAAGGCCAGGAACATGCTGGTGCGGGTGTCCGGCAGGCTCGCCAAGGGTTGCAGTGCCAAGGACATCGTGCTGGCCATCATCGGCAAGATCGGCACGGCGGGCGGCACCGGCTACACGATCGAATTCGCCGGTCCGGCGATTCGGGCGCTCAGCATGGAAGGGCGAATGACAGTCTGCAACATGGCCATCGAGGCGGGCGCGCGCGCCGGCCTGGTGGCGGTCGACGACATCACGCTGGCCTATGTGAAGGGGCGCCCGTTCACGCCGACGGGCCTCGAGTGGGAGCAGGCGCTGCAGGACTGGCGCACGCTGCAGTCCGACGCCGATGCGCATTGGGACACCGTGGTCGAACTCGATGCAACGTCAATCGGCCCGCAAGTGACGTGGGGCACGTCGCCCGAAATGGTGCTCGCCATCGACGAACGCGTGCCGGACCCCGAGCGCGAAAAAGACCCCAACAAGCGGGGTGCGATGGAGCGGGCGCTGAACTACATGGCGCTCGAGCCCAACAAGCCCATCACCGACATCGTCATCGACAAGGTGTTCATCGGCTCGTGCACCAACTCGCGCATCGAGGATCTGCGTGAAGCGGCGGCCGTGGTCCGGCGACTTGGCGCGCGGGTTGCCTCCAACGTCCGGCTGGCGATGGTCGTGCCCGGCTCGGGACTGGTCAAACGCCAGGCCGAACTGGAAGGCCTGGACCTGGTCTTCAAAGCCGCGGGATTCGAATGGCGCGAGCCGGGATGCTCGATGTGCCTGGCGATGAACGCCGACCGGTTGGAGCCGGGCGAGCGCTGTGCGTCCACCTCGAATCGAAACTTCGAGGGCCGCCAGGGTGCGGGTGGCCGCACCCACCTCGTCAGCCCGGCGATGGCGGCAGCGGCTGCCATCGAAGGCCATTTTGTCGACGTCCGCCGGATCGCCTGAGGCATTGAAAATGAGCAAAAACCAATTGATCGTCCTGGCCTTCATGCTGGCGGGCCTGGCGGGTTGCAACACCATCAACGGCATGGGCAAGGACATTCAGAAAGCCGGCGCGAAGATCGAAGACGTGTCGAAGTCGAAGTGACGACGACGATGCAAGCCTTTCATGTGCACCGCGGCCTCGTGGCGCCGATAGACCGCGAAAATGTAGACACCGACGCGATCATTCCGAAGCAGTTTCTGAAGTCGATCAAGAAAACCGGCTTCGGGATCAACCTGTTCGACGAATGGCGCTACCTCGACCCCGGCTTTCCCGGTCAGGACCCGAGCACACGCCGGCCGAACCCGGACTTCGTGCTGAATCAGCCTCGCTATCGGGACGCATCGGTGTTGCTGGCGCGCAAGAATTTCGGCTGCGGATCCTCGCGTGAGCACGCACCTTGGGCGATCGATCAATACGGTTTTCGGGTGCTGATCGCGCCGAGCTATGCCGACATTTTTTACAACAACTGTTTCAAGAACGGCTTGCTGCCGGTCGCTCTGCCCGAGGGCGAAGTTGCCAGACTGTTCGACGAAGTTGCCGCCTTCCCTGGCTTCGAACTGAGTGTCGATCTGGAACGCCAGGTCGTCATACGTCCGGACGGCGTCGCATTGCCGTTCGAAGTCGAGCCGTTTCGCAAGTTTTGTCTGCTGGGCGGTTACGACGACGTTGCGCTCACGTTGCGTCACGCCGAAAAGATCCGTGCCTTTGAAGCCGAGCGCCTGCTGCGCAAGCCGTGGCTCGCGCATCGCTTGTGATCCTGATTTGGCTTTCCGAATTGAACTTCGGGACGGGTGCTGCCAACCGGCCGTGTGCGAGCCGCATCGACCAGCGACGAGGAAGTGAAACGTGAAAATTGCAATCCTGTCCGGCGACGGCATCGGCCCTGAAATCATGGCGCAGGCGTTGCGCGTGCTGCAGTGCCTGGATCTTCGGTTCGAAACGGAACAGGCGTTGGTGGGCGGCGTGGCGTTCGACGCGCACGGCCATCCGCTGCCCGACCCGACGCTTCAACTCGCGCGGGCGGCCGATGCTGTGTTGTTCGGCGCGGTGGGTGACTGGAAGTACGACACGCTCGAGCGTGCGCTGCGCCCCGAGCAGGCGATCCTGGGGCTGCGCAAGCACCTGGGCTTGTTCGCCAATTTCCGCCCGGCCATCTGCTACGAACAACTGACGCATGCTTCGAGCCTGAAGCCCGAGCTGGTGGCGGGGCTTGACATCCTGATCATTCGAGAGCTGACGGGAGATATCTATTTCGGCCAGCCGCGCGGACGCCGCAGCGCCCCGGACGGTGCCTTTGCCGGTGCGGAAGAGGCGTACGACACGATGCGCTACAGCCGTCCCGAGATCGAGCGCATTGCGCACGTGGCGTTCAAGGCCGCGCGCCAGCGCGCCAAGCGGCTCACCAGCGTCGACAAGGCCAACGTGCTTGAGACCTTCCAGTTTTGGAAGGACGTCGTCACCGAAGTGCATGCGCAGTACCCCGACGTGAAGCTCGATCACATGTATGTGGACAACGCCGCAATGCAACTGGTGAAAGCGCCGAAGCAGTTTGACGTCATCGTGACCGGCAACATGTTCGGCGACATCCTGTCCGACGAAGCGGCCATGCTGACCGGGTCGATCGGCATGCTGCCGTCGGCTTCGCTCAATGCTGCAGGACAGGGCCTGTACGAGCCCAGCCATGGCAGCGCGCCGGACATCGCCGGCAAGGATCTTGCTAATCCGCTGGCTACAATTCTGTCCGTCGGGATGATGCTTCGATATTCGCTGAACCAACCCGCCGCCGCCGACCGGATCGAGTCTGCGGTGCAGCAGGTGCTCGCCTCAGGCATGCGCACGGCAGACATCTGGTCCCCCGGCACGACCCGGGTCGGCACGCATCAGATGGGCGATGCGGTGGTGTCTGCCATGACAGCGCCTCCAAGAATGGCTCCATTGCAGCCCTAGGTGCTGCTGGTTCTTCTGGTCCCTTCCCGACGGCGATTCGAGCCGGGCAATCAGAGGTTTCCCATAACTTTCTCAATGCGACGACGATGAACATCACTGGACTGGTCGGCTGGCGTGGCATGGTGGGCTCCGTGTTGCTGGAACGCATGCAGGCCGAAGGCGATTTCACCCACATCGAGCCGGTGTTTTTCAGCACCAGCAATGCCGGGGGTGCTGCCCCCGCGCTGGCGAAAAACGAAACCCGCTTGAAGGACGCCTACGACATCGAGGCGCTGCGGCGCTGCGATGTGATCGTTACGGCCCAGGGTGGCGACTACACATCCGAGGTGTTTCCCAGGCTGCGTGGCACCGGCTGGAACGGGCACTGGATTGATGCCGCGTCCACGCTTCGACTGCACGATGACGCCGTGATCGTGCTCGACCCGGTGAACCTGCCAGTGATTCAGCAGTCGCTGGCGCGCGGCGGTCGCAACTGGATCGGTGGCAACTGCACGGTCAGCTGCATGCTGATGGGCGTCGGCGCCTTGTACAAGGCCGGGCTGGTCGAGTGGATGAGCACGATGACCTACCAAGCGGCGTCTGGCGGTGGCGCTCAGCACATGCGCGAGTTGCTGACCCAGTTCGGCACGCTGAACGCTGAGGTGCGGGCGCTGCTGGACGACCCGAAGAGCGCGATTCTGGACATCGACCGGCGGCTGACGAACAAGCAACGCGCCCTGACGGAGTCAGAAACGACGCATTTCGGTGTGCCGCTTGGTGGCAGCCTGATTCCCTGGATCGACAAGGATCTGGGCAACGGCATGAGTCGGGAAGAATGGAAGGGCGGCGCTGAAACCAACAAGATCCTGGGCCACGGCTCTGGCTCCGGGCTGGCCGCCGTCGCTGTTGACGGCTTTTGCGTGCGCGTCGGTGCCATGCGATGCCACAGCCAGGCGCTGATGTTCAAGCTGACGCGCGATGTGCCGATATCCGACCTAGAGCAATTGATCGCCAATGACAACGACTGGGTGAAGGTGGTGCCCAACACACGCGAGGCCAGTATTCAGGATCTCACGCCGGTCGCCGTGAGCGGCACCTTGACGATTCCGGTCGGCCGTTTGCGCAAGATGGCGATGGGACCGCAATACCTCGGCGCCTTCACGATCGGTGATCAATTGCTGTGGGGAGCGGCAGAACCCTTGCGACGCATGTTGCGGATTCTGATCGAGGCTTGATCGTCGACAATTAAAGCGATGAATGAGATTCGAGCGCTATCTCACTGAATTTGTTTAATATTTATGTAAATTATCGTTGCTTTCAACGCGCCTGCACTGGCCTGTTGCGAACGACGGGTTCGGTAAAGCAAGCCCGCCTGAGTGGCCGTGTGATCGATAGGGAGACGCCTTGAAACGAAACTCGAAGTTCTCCGGGCGGTTCGCCCTGACCGGTGTGGCGTGCGCCGCTCTGGTCCTGGTGGCGTCCGACAGCTGGGCTCTCGGGCTCGGGCGTCTGACGGTGCAATCGGCGCTGGGTGAGTCGATACGAGCCGAAATCGACGTCACCAGCCTGACCCCGGAAGAAGCATCCTCGCTGCGCATCCGGATCGCGCCTCCCGAGGCTTATCGGGCGGCCGGGGTCGACTACAACCCGGTCCTTCCCGGCAGCAGCGCGGTCATCCAAAAACGTTCCGACGGTCGGCAGTTTCTGCGCATCAGCAGCGATCGGGCGGTGCAGGAGCCTTTTGTCGACGTCATCCTCGAGCTGACTTGGTCGACCGGGCGTTTGGTGCGGGAGTACACGCTGCTGTTTGATCCACCGACGAGCGTGCGCAGCCCGGCAGCGGCTGCCGCGATCGCCTCGGCAGCTGCGGCGACGTCACCACCGGTGGCGGTTGCCCCACCACCCATCACCGCGCCTGTCATGTCGGCCGCTCCGCCGGCCCCCCCGCCGACGCCTTCCGAACTGGCGGCCGCGACGGCCAAGCCCAGCCGTCCGCCGATCGTGGCGAAAGCACCGATGCCGGAGCCGGCAGCGCCCGTCGAGCCCCGATTGGCAGCGAGGGATGCCGAGCCTGGCGCCGATGAATACCGCGTGAAGTCCGGCGACAGCCTCTCTCGAATCGCCTCGCGCACGCAGCGCCCGGGCGTCTCGCTCGACCAGATGCTGGTCTCGCTTTACCGCGCCAATCCGCAGGCCTTCGTTGAACAAAACATGAACCGGCTGCGTTCCGGTGTGGTTCTGGCTGTGCCGTCGGCCGACACGGCAAAAAGCGTGTCGGTGTCCGAAGCGAAGCAAGTCATCCAGGCCCAAAGTGCAGATTTCGGCGCCTTCCGCCAACGGTTGGCCGGCGCCGTGCCCGAGGCGCGCGCCGAGGGCAATGCCCGTCAGGCCAGCGGCAAGGTCGAGGCCGCCGTGGACGACCGCAAGCAGTCGGCCATGCCAGCGCCCGACAAGCTGACGCTGAGCAAAGGCGAGGTGGCCGCCAATTCGACCGCGCCGGACACCCTGATTTCCAAAGAGCGCGAGAGAAAAGATGTCGACACGCGTGTTGCCGAGTTGTCCAAAAACGTCGACGAACTGAAGAAATTGTCCGGCGCGACGGCGGCCGTCAAGGAGTCGCCCGCGCTGGCCCCGGTGTCGGCATCGGCGCCCGAGGCAACGTCCTCGTTGGTGGTGCCGATCGCAACCGTGTCTGAATCGGGCGCGCCGTCCGCGCCCGCCTCCGCTGCGGCAATTGCAGACAACGCAGCGAGCGTCCCGGTGGCACTGCAAACTCCCGAGAGGGGGGTCGTCTCGGCGCTGCTGGACGACAATCCGCTGGCGCTCGGGCTGGGTGCCGGGCTGGTGGCCTTGCTGGCAGGTTTCGGCATCTATCGTTACGTCAAACGTGGCCGCAAGGAAAGCGGCGAGACCTCGTTCCTCGAAAGCCGTTTGCAGCCCGACTCATTCTTCGGGGCCAGCGGTGGCCAGCGCATCGACACGCGCGAGGTCGGTGGTGCCTCGTCGTCCTCGATGAGTTATTCACTCAGTCAGCTCGATGCGATCGGCGATGTCGATCCGGTCGCCGAGGCCGATGTGTACCTTGCCTACGGTCGCGACCTGCAGGCCGAAGAAATTCTCAAGGAGGCGATGCGCAGCAATCCCGAGCGCATGACGATCCGCACCAAATTGCTCGAGGTGTACGCCAAGCGTCGCGACACCAAGGGCTTCGAACTGCTGGCGATACAGCTCCGCACGCTGACGCATGGTGAAGGCGAGGATTGGGCACGCGCACAGGAACTCGGATCGCAAATCGATCCGGACAATGCGCTCTACGCGCCCGGCGGAATACCCGTCGACAAGTCCGATGCCGGCGAACTGCGCGGATCGCTCGGGGCGAGCACCATGCCGCAGTCCATCTTCCCAGCCACTTCGCGCTTCGAAGAGCCGCCGCTCGCGGTTCATGCCGACGCGACGCCTGGTCGCGGCACGGACCTCGATCTGGACCTGGATCTGGACATCGGGCACGCCGACACCGTGATCAACACCGCACCGTCGCCGCTGGAGGCCACGCAGGCCTTCGCGCCCCGGGAAGCCATCGACAACGGGGCGATGACGCTCGACTTTTCGACACCGGAGCTGAGCCTGCCACGTGCCGAGGCGCCGGCCTCGCGCCCGGCTGCGCAGCCGCTTGAATTCGACCTGTCCGGCATTTCGCTCGACCTGGACGTTCCTGCCACCGCCGGGAAAGTAGCCGATCTGCCGGAATCCACCAACTTCGGCGACACCGATCCAGATCGAGTGGCCGAGGAATTCCGTCAGATCGGCGACATGGAAGGAGCTCGCGACCTGCTGCAGGAAGTCGTCGCCAAGGCCGGTGGAGCCCTCAAGGCCAAAGCGCAGGTCATGCTTGACGAACTGGCCTGACGCGGCCAGCGCGCCGCCTCGCGTGCAACCGCCGATTGGCGGGCGGGGCAGGGTGGTTCTCGGCCTGAGCTATCGCGGCGCGAGCTACCACGGCTGGCAAAGCCAGGCCCACGGCAACACCGTCCAGGACCGCCTCGAACTCGCGCTGTCGACGTTCGCTGCGGCGCCGATCCGCACCCTGTGCGCTGGCCGCACCGACGCGGGCGTGCATGCGTTGAACCAAGTCGTCCATCTGGACCCGCCCGTGCAACGCGAACCGGAATCCTGGATGCGCGGCACCAACCGCTACCTGCCATCCGACATCGCGGTGCAGTGGTGCCAACCCATGCCCGACCGTTTTCACGCGCGCTACAGTGCGGTCGGCCGGCGTTACGTCTACGTGCTGCTCGAATCGAGGGTGCGCCCGGCGATCGAGTCTGGCGTTGCCGGATGGACGTTCCGCGAGCTTCACCTCGAACCGATGCAGGCGGCCGCGCTCGCCCTCATCGGCGAGCACGACTTCAGCGCCTTCCGTTCGGCCGAGTGCCAGGCGTTGTCGCCCGTCAAGACGCTGCGGTCGATCCACATCCACCAGCGCGGCGCCTATTGGCGGTTCGAATTCGACGCCAGTGCCTTTCTGCACCACATGGTGCGCAACATCATGGGTTGCCTGGTCGCGGTCGGGGCGGGCGGGCGCGATGCCGAGTGGCTCGAGCAGGTGCTTCATTCGCGTGATCGCCGGCAGGCAGCGCCGACTTTTGCCCCCGACGGGTTGTACTTCGTTGGGCCGTACTACGATCCAACTCATGCAATTCCCGAGCACGTACCGTCAAAGGATTGGCTGCCCTGAACTGGTGGTCGGGGCGACTGCGTGTCGGACTTGAATGCACGCACGCGCGTCAAGGTTTGCGGCATCACGCGCGCGCAGGACCTCGAGGCGGCAGCGGAGGCCGGCGTCGATGCGATCGGCCTCGTTTTCTACGAGCGCAGCCCGCGCCACGTCACGCTCGCCAAGGCAGTTGAACTGGCACTGAGACTGCCTGCCTTCATGGCGCCGGTCGGCTTGTTCGTCAACGCGTCACCGGCCGACGTCGACGCTGCGGTGCGCGAGATTCCGCAGCTGTTGCTGCAGTTTCATGGCGACGAGACGGCCGCCGATTGCGGGCGCCACCGCAGGCCGTTCCTGCGCGCGGCACGCATCGCCGCCGGGTTTGATTTGCTAGACTTCGCGGCGCAATTTGCTGACGCACAAGCTTTGTTGCTGGACGCCCACGTGGAGGGCTTCGGTGGTGGCGGAAAGGTTTTCGATTGGTCCCTGATACCTGCCAACGTGCACCGTCACCTCGTTTTGTCTGGTGGGTTGCATGCCGGAAATGTGGTCGAAGGCATCCTTCGAGTCCGGCCTTGGGCCGTTGACGTCAGTTCCGGCGTGGAATCAGCCAAAGGCATCAAGGATGCCGCGGCGATCCGGAGCTTTTGCCAGGCGGTGCGCGAGGCCGATGCCCGAAGCGCCGAGACCTCCATCCGATGAGACCAGACCTTCATGTCGAACTACCAGCAACCCGACCCGAGCGGTCATTTCGGGCCGTACGGCGGCACCTTCGTCGCCGAGACGCTGATTCATGCGCTCGATGAACTGAAGCAGGCTTATGCCGAGGTCCAGAACGATCCGGCCTTCATGGCCGAGTACCGCTCGGAACTGGCCCACTTCGTCGGCCGGCCCAGTCCGATCTACCACGCAGCGCGCATCAGTCGCGAACTGGGTGGAGCGCAGATCCACCTGAAGCGCGAAGACCTGAACCACACCGGTGCGCACAAGATCAACAACACGATCGGACAGGCGATGCTGGCCCGGCGCATGGGCAAGCCGCGCGTGATTGCCGAAACCGGCGCCGGCCAGCACGGTGTGGCCACCGCGACGATCTGCGCGCGTTACGGCCTGGAGTGCGTCGTCTACATGGGCGAGGTCGACACGGAGCGCCAGGCCCTCAACGTGGCCCGGATGCGGTTGCTGGGCGCCGAGGTCATCCCCGTGACCAGCGGCTCACGCACGCTGAAAGACGCCATCAATGAGGCCTACCGCGAGTGGGTCACGAGCGTCGAGACGACAAACTACATCTTCGGCACGGTGGCTGGGCCGCATCCGTTCCCCACCATGGTCAGGGACTTCCAGAAGATCATTGGCGAGGAGGCCCGGCGCCAGGTGCTCGAACTGACCGGAAGGCTTCCCGATGCCGTGACAGCTTGTGTCGGCGGCGGGAGCAACGCGATGGGCATCTTCCACGCTTTCCTCGATGACCCGAATGTCGCGCTCTACGGTTATGAGGCGGCGGGGGACGGCCACCTCACCGAACGCCATGCTGCGACGATCTCCCGCGGTCGACCCGGCGTGTTGCACGGGGCGCTCAGCTACATGCTGCAGGATGCGGACGGCCAGACCGTAGAATCCCATTCGATCTCGGCCGGGCTCGACTATCCGGGCGTCGGCCCCGAGCATTCCTACCTCGCGTCGATCGGTCGAGCCGAATATCCATCGGTGACCGACGAAGAAGTGATCGCCGGGTTCCAGTTGCTGTCACGGAGCGAGGGGATCATCCCTGCGCTCGAATGTGCCCATGCGGTTGCCTGGATCAGTCGCGAGGCCCCGAAGATGCAGGGCAAGACCGTGCTGATGAACCTGTCGGGGCGAGGCGACAAAGACGTCTCGCAGATGATGGACATTCTCGACGGACGTCTCTGATGGGCATCGAGAGCGAGTTCCGCGCCAAGCGCGAACAGGGGCGCAAGCTGCTCGTGCCGTACATCACCGGGGGGTACCCGGGATGGCAGGACGCCATTCGTGCATGTGCCGCCAACGGGGCCGACGCCGTGGAGATCGGGATCCCGTTCTCCGATCCGGTGATGGACGGCCCGGTCATCCAGCAAGCATCGCAGTATGCGCTCGAACAGGGCGTCACGCCGACCTCGATCCTCGACGAGGTGCCGTCGCTCGATGTCGGGATTCCGCTCGCCGTGATGACGTACTACAACCTCGTGCATCATCCCGGCCCCACGCGATTCGCCGATCAGTTGCGGCGGGCCGGTATCAGCGCTGCGATCCTGCCCGATTTGCCGTTGGAGGAGTCCGGTCCGTGGTGCCAGGCGGCCGACGCTGCCGGTATCGAGACGATCATGCTCGCCGCGCCGACAGCGCCCGACGACCGCCTGCCACGCGTGGCCGCTCGGTCTCGGGGGTTCATCTACTCGGTCGGACTGCTCGGCGTGACGGGCGAACGCGAGTCGTTGGCCGAGACCGCCACCGCACTGGCGGCGCGCCTCAAGGCGATCACCGACGTACCGGTGCTCGTGGGTGTCGGTGTGTCGAACGCCGAGCAGGCCTACCAGGCCACTCGTGTGGCCGACGGCGTGATCCAGGGCGCCAGCATGGTGCGCCGCCTCATGGACGGCGGCGCCGACGCTGTCGGCGAGTACGTCGCCGAAGTCCGTGCCG
>ENA-OFCX01000519-OFCX01000519.1-metagenomes-genome-assembly--contig:-NODE-519-length-19622-cov-4.889303_pt1 | contig 19622 bp, 15 predicted proteins | sample MGYA00153384_OFCX01 | MGnify analysis MGYA00153384
GGGTCTGGTGGTGTTGCAGCGTATTGACATGGCGCGGGGCCGCAGTGCAGCAGAGCAAGCGGGTTAGGCCATAAAAATGCCTCGTATTGGCAAATTTCAAGTGTCATTTAATGCTTATACCCAATAAATACGGGCGCAAGCAGCTACTAATTTGATAGTAGTTCGGCTTCAACTGGCGTCACGGTGACGGCCACATCCAGCGTGTGTTGCGCGCCACCTCGTATCACGCCGCGCAAAGGCGATACGTCCAAAAAGTCGCGGCCTGTGGCCAGCGTCACGTAGTCTTCACCGGGTGCGCGGTCGTTGGTCGGGTCAAAATCAAACCACTGGCCTGCTTCGTCAATATCCGGGTTTGGGCAATAGACGGATGCCCAGGCATGCGATGCGTCGCAACCAATCAGGCGCGGCTGGCCGGGTGCGGGTTGGGTCAGCATGTAGCCGCTGACGTAACGCGCAGGCAAGCCCATCGCCCGGCAGCAGGCCACCATAATGTGGGCAAAGTCCTGGCAAACGCCTTTGCCTTGTTGCAAAGCTTCCAGCGCAGGAGTGTCGACATCGGTACTCTCGCCGTCATAGGTCATGGTGCTGTAAATGCGCGACATCAGCTCGTGTGCGGCTTCAAGCAGCGGCCTGCCAGCCGTGAAGCTGGGTATTGCAAAATCAGCAAATGCTTCGTGGCGTGGCACATAGGGCGAGGCAAAAGCAAACTCCCACGCGCTGCTGTAGTCAGCGCCGGCCCGGTAGCGAAAGGCCTCTCGTACGCGCTCCCAGGCCAGCTTTGTGGTGCTGGCAGGACGCGCATGGGTTTGCACAATGCTGTCGGCAATAACCTCCAGCTCGTCATGAGGGGTTTGCAGCGAGAAAAAAAGCTTGCTGTTGCCATACCCATCCAGCCCTTCACGCTGCTGCACGGGTTGCGGGCTGATGTGGAGTGCATGTTGCAAAACGGTTTGACTCACGCCGGTATTGGGCCTGAGGTGAACCGCGTGTTGCGCGTTTTCAACCGCCGGGGTGTAGTGGTAAAGCGTTTCGTGGCGAACGTGCAGCAGCATGAATAACAACTTTTTTTAAGCGCTTATGCTGTGACTGGCGGCGGCACTGTTGGCATGGCTGAAATAGCGTTGACTGACCTGGTCAGACAGGGCAAAAGCAGATGCCCGGCATTCATCAAACCCGGCCATCAATTCTGGGGCTTGCAGGCTCTGCGCTGCATTAAACAGCATGTCAATCATGGTTGGCAGTTTTGCAGCTAGACCGTTTTCAAGGTCTGGCGGATTGCTAGGCAATTTTAGCAATCGGCTTTTAAGTGATTTGATGACCCAGCTCAATGAACGTGGGTTGTCTTGGCTAAGTACCAGCAAGTCAAGCAGTGCATCCAGGTCCCGGCGCTGCTGGTACTGCGCATGAAAGGTGATGGTGCTGTCAAACATGGCGACGATGGCTGAAAACCCACTGTCGTCGAACACTGCACCCGTGTCAAAACCCGATGCCATTGCGCCAGAGAGTGTTGCCAGTCGCTCGATATGCCGGCCAATACTCAGCAGCCGCCAGCCGTCGTCGCGCATCATGCGGTCGGTTTGTGCGCCAGTGATCGCCGCCAGGTAGCCGCTGGTGGCGTCCAGTGTGCTCAGCGCCGCGGCCAGGCTGTAGTCGGGCACGGGCTGCATGAAGGCGGCGCAGTGCTTGAAAAAATCACGCTCCACTTGAACAATGACGTGCCATTGTTCTTGCGACAGGCGTTCTCGCACCGCAGAAGCAGCGTCTTTCAATGCGCACAAAGTAAAGCCGACGCTGGCGTTGGTCTGGGTGTTGGCCAGGCCTGCAATCAGGGCGCGTTCAAACACCCGGCGGGCAAGCGCTGCCGTTGGAACGCCAGGCAGCACCAGTGAGTTGCTGACGGCCAGTGTGCTGACCCAGGCCAGCAGTGGCGCGGAAGACTGTTCATCACCGGCCAGGCTGTGCAGTGTGAGTTGTGCCAGGCGCAGCGAGTTTTCCGACCGTTCGCTGTAACGCCCGAGCCAAAAAAGATTTTCAGCAGCACGACTGGTGACGGGTTGTTTGCGACCAATGTCGGTTGTAGCTGCAGCTTTGGGCACGGCAGACGAGCGGGGCAGTAGCGCTTCGGCAGACTCGTTTGCGCGGGCAGATTCCGGGCTGTGCGGGGCATCAAGATGCCGAGCCAACACCCACACATCCGCGCTGCTGCCGCCGTATTGCATAGAGGCAATGTTGTGGTCTTTACCAGCCAGCCTGGCCAGCCCGCCGGGCAGCACGCGCCAGGAGCCGTGTCCATCTGGAAGGGCAAATACGCGCAGCATGGCCGATCGCAGCTCGATGCGGTTGTTGTGCCAGGTCGGCGTTTGTCCCAGCGGCGAGTAGGCTTGCACGGTGTAGTCGCCTGCGCCGCGCACGATACGGCCAGCCCATTCGTCAAGCTCGCGCTGGTTTTGCGTGTGGCCAAGTACCGACGCCATTCCGGTGGCGGGGTAGGTGGGTTTGATCACGCCATTTTTGAGCTGCGCCAGCACGCGCTGCATCACAGCTTGTTCGCCGCACCACCATGTGCTGAGCGATGGCAGGCTCAAGGTCTCGCCCAGCAAATCGCGTGACAGCGCCGGCAAAAAACCCAGCATGGCGCTTGACTCTAAAAACGCAGAACCCGGTGCGTTGGCAACTTGTACATTGCCCGCACGAATCACCTGCAACAACCCGGGTACACCCAGGGTGGAGTCCGCAAGCAGCTCCAGTGGGTCTAAAAATTCATCATCCAGCCGCTTGAGCACTCCGTGCACCGGCTCAAGGCCCTGCAGTGTTTTTAAAAATAAAAACTCACCGCGCACCAAAAGATCATCGCCCTCGACCAGCGTCAGGCCCAAGTAGCGTGCGAGGTATGCGTGTTCAAAATAGGTTTCGTTGTAAGGCCCTGAAGTGAGCAGCACGATGCGGCTGTTGGCCCCGCGGCTCAGTGCCTTCATACTGTCAACCAGCGCTTTGTACGAATCGGCCAGTCGCTGCACCCGCATGCCGCGGAAAGCCTCGGGGAACAGCATCGAAATGCTCAGGCGGTTTTCAAGCAAATACCCCAGGCCCGACGGTGCCTGCGTGCGCTGCGACACAACCGCCCAACTTCCATCCGGGCCGTGCGCCAGATCAAATGCAGCAATGTGCAAAAACATACCGCCCGCTGGCTGCACGCCCTGCATGGCGCGCAGGTACCCGGGATGGCCCTGCACCAAGGCCGCTGGTAACAACCCGCGCGACAGCAGCGTTTGCGGGCCATACACATCGGCCATGATGGCATTGAGCAATCGGGTGCGCTGCTGGATGCCCGTTTCAATATGCGCCCAGTCGTCAGGGCCAATGATCAGTGGAAACAAGTCCAGTGACCACGGCCGCTGTGGGCCGTTTGCGTCCGCGTAGACGTTGTACGTCACGCCGTTGTCCCTGATCTGGCGCTTTAAATTGGCGGTTCGGTGGTTCAGATCGGCAAAGCCGTCGGGCCCGAGAAAATCAAAAAATTCCTGCCACGGCTGGCTCAAGGTGTTCGGGCTCGCGTCAAGTTTGGTGCTCGCCTGCGAGCCGAAAGTTGACTGGGACTGGGACTGGGACTGCCCGGGCTGTCTGCCTGCAGTGATGCCGGACAGCTCATCAAAGTGTCCAGGCCTGGCGCTTGACGCAAGCGCGGCGGCGGTTTGACCTGCCGGCTTTTGCCGGGTATCTGTACCACTGCCCACGGTGGGTCCACCGTTGGTATCGTCTGCTGTGTTCACATTGCCTTTGCGCTCAATCACCTGCATCACCAAAGTGCTAAATCTTACTTCAGGCCGATAGTGAATTCGCTGAGCAGTTCGCTGGCGTATTTGGTTTTCTTATAATTTGGATGTGTACGCAAAAAAACGGCCCAAACTGAAGTTGCCAATGTGGCAACGGATTGCTGCGTTCTTCAGTTTTTTGGCGCTTGCTTCGGCGTTGCTTGCGCCGAGCGCACTGCTGGCAGAAGAAGTACGAACTGGCAAGCTTGGTGGATTGTGCGGCGTCTCCAGCTTTTCGAGCGGCGAGCAGGGTGATGCAGATGCAGCATTGCCGCAAACCCACTGCGATTTGTGCGGGTCATCACAATCGCTGTTGCTTCCTCGCGTCAAGCCGCCGTTTGTAGACGCGGCACAGCAAGTCACTCGTAAGGCTAGCGAGCAACGTGGGTTGTTCGCGTCTTTGGCCGAGCTTGCGTCTATCCGCGGACCCCCCGGACATTGAATTGACGCGCCTTCACCACGAAGGCTTTTTACGCATTGGCCCGACGGGCGGTGCACCCATTGTCTTTTCAAGAATGAATTCCCATGCACATACCAAATGCTACTAAATTAATAGCTGCTTGCGCCCTAATTCTGTGCGCCAATACCGCTTTTGGTCATATAGTCTTAGAAACCAAAGCTGCGCAGGTCGGCACCGACTACCAAGCGGCCTTCGTGGTCGAGCATGGTTGCGCAGGCTCGCCGACCAATACCGTCGATGTGCAAATCCCGGCCGGGTTTGAAGGTGCACTGCCAGTGGCAAAGCCCGGCTGGTCTGTAGCCGTGGGGCGCAGCAAGTTGGTCAAGCCGTATGTCAGCAACGGCAAGTCCATCAGTGAAGACGTGACCCGCATCACGTGGACGGCAACAGGCAAAGAATTTGCGCTGCCAGAAGGCAAGCGGGAAAAGTTTGAAATGACTGGCAAGCTGGCCGCTGCTCCTGGTCCGTTGTGGTTCAAAGTGCTGCAGGGCTGTGAAACTGGTAGCAACAACTGGGTGCAAATCCCAAGCATGGGCACTTCAACCAGCGGTTTAAAGAACCCTGCTGCTTTGTTGAATGTCGCAGCGGGACCAGTGGCTGCCGTTGCGCCAGCGCAGCCAGTTCAGGTCGCCGGTGCATGGGTTAGATCAACGGTGCCAGGCCAAAAGGGCACTGGCGCTTTCATGCAAATCACAGCCAGGCAGGGTCTGCGTTTGGTCGGCGTCACTTCTCCGTTGGCTGCAATCAGTGAAGTGCATGAAATGAAGATGGAAGGCGACGTGATGCGGATGCGCCAGATCAGCGGCGTTGATTTGCCGGCTGGTGTTGCCGTGGAACTTAAACCGGGCGGCTACCACCTCATGCTGATGGACTTGAAGCAGCCTGTGTTGCCGAACAGCACCGTGCCACTCACGTTGCTGTTCAAGGACGCCAGGGGAGTCGAAAGCAAATTGGACTTGAGCGTTACGGCAAGCGCTTCAGCGCCAGGTGTACGCGGCAAGCCTGCGAGCAAAGCCGACGCCGCCAGCGACCACAAGCACTAGAAGGTAGAGCGAGTGGCAGCTTTTACCGCCGTTTGAGCAGCGCGCCCAAACGGCGGTAAACAGTAGCACGGCTCACGCCAAGGTCTTTGGCGGCTTGCAGCACGTTTCCACGAGCGTCGTCTACCGCCTTGCGAATCAAGGCGGTTTGTATTTCTTTCAAAGGCTGCCTGGCGAGGCTGGGCTGCGCGGCCAAGGCCGGCTTCGCCGCTTGCCAGATCGCGCTGGAAGTGTCTCCGGCTTGAAGAGCGACAGCGTTCAATCGCAGGCCAGACCACAGTGGGACGTCGAGCACTCTCAGTCCAGAGCTGCCTCGCGCGGCATCAAACAGCGTTTCAAATCCGATGGCAAAAACATCACTGCTGTGGTGGTCCGCCTTCAAACAGTCGCCGAAGGCCAGGCTTGGGTTGGGCGCCAGCTGCGGCAGCATCTGGCGCGCGGTTTGGTTGGCAGCGGTCACAAATCCATCAGCATTCAGGCACACCAGCCCATCGGAGTCGTCTCCCAGCACATGGCCTGGCCAGTTCAGTCGCATCAAAATATCACGCGTGCCTTTAATGCGGTCAATCGTCAAGGCGTTTTCAATGCTTCTTGCCGACTGCGCTACCAGGTGCTTCAGCTCGGGGCGCTCGACTGCATCGATACCGGTTAAATCCAGCATCCCAATGCATTGGCCGTGGTGTCCGAAAAGCGGCGCCCCCGCGCAGCTGTAGATCGAATTACTTTCAAAAAAATGCTCGCCCCGGTGCAACCAGATCGGCTCCAGCTCCGCCAAGGCTGCGCCAATTGCAGTGGTAGCAACATTGTGTTCAGATAAATCAGTACCGACCCGCGTTATTAAATCTGCACGAGGGTCGCTGCGGTCGATTTGCCCATAGCTGCCAACCACTATCCCGCGCGCGTCGGTCAATATGGCGAAGTACCTTGTGCTGGCAATCGCCTGGCCGAGTTGCATCAGCAGCGGCCGTGCCACGTTCAGTAGCGTTTCGTTGGCTTCTCGCGCCTGCTGGGCTGCGGCGGGTGCAAAGGCCGCAAATGTGACAGCTTTATCAGGTCGATGGCCAATCGCAAGGCAGCGCTGCCAAGAGCGTTGAATCCAGGCTTGCGTGCCGCGCTGAGTGGCTGGGCTGCGGTCATACAAAGCGGCGGCTCGCGACTGTGCAATCTGCACGAGACGTTGGTCATCTGGCGGGCCTTTAATTTGCAGCATACGCGGACTTTTGTAGTTCTCTTTGCACTTTTGCCTACTATTGTTTTTATACAGAAAGGAAAAGGTTGTCTCGAAACGAGACCTTACCACTCACTGGCTGATAAGTCCTGCGGGGTTCATTTTCCCCGACTGTTGCATTTTGAGAATTTGTAATCCTTTGCCCGGCAGGCGAGGGTTTTACCTAAGCTCGTCCCAAGCTTGACCTCAAATAATGCAGTGGTTTCGCGGATTGTCAGCGTCAATATTTCCGCAACCAACCCCCAAGCCAACAGGAGACAAATCCCATGCAAGTTCAGTTCACCGTCAACGGCAAGCCAGCGAGCATTGACATGCCAGATAACACTTTGTTAGTGCAAGTTCTGCGGGAAAAACTTTTGCTCACCGGTACCCATGTGGGCTGCGACACTGCGCAATGCGGCGCTTGCACCGTCATCGTGAATGGGCGTGCGGTCAAGTCCTGCAACATGCTGGCTGCGCAAGCTCAGGGTGCCGACATCACCACTATTGAAGGGTTGGCTGCCAAAGACGGAACGATGCACCCCATGCAAGCCGCGTTTAAAGAGTGCCACGGCCTGCAGTGCGGTTTTTGCACCACTGGCATGGTGATGAGTGCAGTCGATATGTGCAAGCATTACCCAAAGGCCACCGAGCTTGAAATTCGCGACCACCTGGAAGGCAATATCTGCCGTTGCACGGGTTACCAAAATATCGTCAAGGCCGTGCAGACCGGCGCTGCCGCCATGGCCGCTTAAAGAACTTTCTTCAACTCAACTTAACCCAATCAGGAGCATTCATATGGGCGCACCAGACTTTGCAACATTGCCAAACATTGGCGCATCGATTCGACGCAAAGAAGACTACCGCTTTTTGACAGGCGGCGGCCAGTACACCGACGACATCACGCTGGCCAACCAGAGCTACGCCGTGTTTGTGCGGTCGCCACACGCGCACGCAAACATCAAGAGCATCAACGTCAAGGCTGCCCAAGCCGCGCCGGGCGTACTCGACGTGTTTGTGGGCGCTGATGTTGCCGCAGACAAGATCAACGGCCTGCCATGCGGCTGGGGCATTACCAGCACCGACGGCAGTCCGATGAAAGAGCCACCGCACCCGATCCTTGCGCAAGGCAAGGTGCGTTATGTGGGCGACCACGTGGCGATGGTGGTTGCCGAAACCATCGAGCAGGCAAAAAATGCTGCTGAACTGGTTGAAGTCGATTACGACGTGTTGACCGCAGTCGTCAACGTGACCAAGGCAAAGACTGCCGCTCCTTTGCACGATGTCGCGCCAGACAACCATTGCTACAAATGGGCCATCGGCGACAAAGCTCTGGTGGATGCTGCGTTTACCAACGCGGCGCATATCACCAAAATTGATTTGACCAACAACCGTTTGATACCCAACGCAATGGAGCCGCGCTCAGCAATTGGTGGATACAGCCGCGCAAACGACGACTACACCCTGTACGTTTCCAACCAAAATCCGCACGTTGAACGCTTGCTGCTCACCGCGTTTGTGATGGGCCTGCCGGAGCACAAAGTGCGGGTGATTGCTCCTGACGTTGGCGGCGGTTTCGGCTCCAAAATTTATCTGTACGCCGAAGATGTGTGCTTGGTGTGGGCCTCCAAAAAGCTCAACCGAAACATCAAGTGGACGGCTGACCGCAGCGAGGCCTTTGTAAGTGACGCGCATGGCCGCGACCACTCCAGCCATGCTGAATTGGCAATGGACAAAGACGGCAAGTTTTTAGCATTGCGTGTTCATACCCATGCCAACATGGGCGCATATTTGTCAACCTTTGCACCTGCTGTGCCGACCATTTTGTACGCCACATTGTTGGCTGGGCAGTACGCCACACCGCTGGTGTATGCCGAAGTTGATGCCTGGTTTACCAACACCGCTCCGGTAGATGCGTACCGCGGCGCAGGCCGACCTGAAGCAACCTACCTGCTGGAGCGCATCGTGACGCGGGCCGGCTGGGAAATGGGGCTGAGCCAGGACGAAATTCGTCGCCGCAACTTCATTACCGAATTTCCATACCAAACACCAGTCGCATTGCAATACGACGTGGGCGACTTTGGCGCACTCTTGAGCCGCGCCAACGAGCTTGCCGACATCAAAGGCCTGCCTGCACGCCAGGCAGCATCGAAGGCCAAAGGCCTGATGCGCGGCATCGGGTACTCCAGCTACATCGAAGCCTGCGGCTTGGCGCCCAGCAATATCGCGGGTGCATTGGGCGCGCGGGCTGGCTTGTTTGAATGCGGAGAAGTTCGCGTGCACCCCACCGGCAGCGTGACAGTGTTTACCGGCTCGCACAGCCATGGTCAGGGCCATGAAACCACGTTTGCACAAGTCGTTGCAGCCCGTCTGGGCATATCGGTGGATGCGGTAGACATCGTGCACGGCGACACGGGACGCGTGCCATTTGGCATGGGCACCTATGGTTCACGCTCCATGTCAGTTGGCGGCACAGCCATCATGAAGGCGCTGGACAAAATTGAGATTAAGGCCAAGAAAATTGCAGCCCATTTGATGGAAGCCAGTGACGCTGACGTGGAATTCGCTAACGGCGAATTCACGATCAAGGGCACTGACAAAAAAGTGACATTTGGCCAGGTGGCGTTGACCGCTTATGTGCCGCACAACTACCCGCTTGACAAGCTTGAACCGGGCCTGAACGAAACCGCGTTTTACGACCCGACCAACTTCACCTTTCCATCAGGCACCTATATTTGCGAGGTTGAAATTGACCCGGCCACCGGCACTGTGCGGGTCGACCGCTTCACCGCTGTCGACGACTTTGGCAACATCATCAACCCGATGATTGTTGAGGGTCAGGTGCATGGCGGCCTGGTGCAGGGCATAGGCCAGGCGCTGCTGGAAAACTGCGTGTACGACGAAGAAACCGGCCAGCTCCTGACCGGCTCGATGATGGACTACACCATGCCGCGTGCCGACGACATGCCCAACTTCACACTCGACACGCTGTGCACGCCGTGTAGCCACAACCCGCTGGGAGCAAAAGGCTGCGGCGAAGCGGGAGCCATCGGATCGCCTCCGGCCGTGATCAACGCCGTGTTGGACGCGCTCAAACCGCTGGGCGTGGTGGACTTTGACATGCCAGCAACGCCTGCACGCGTGTGGGAAGCCATTCAGTCTGCAAAGCACTGATCTCAATTATTTAAAACAAAAAGGAGCATCACCGTGTACGCATTTACATTAGAGCGCCCCACTACTGCAGCCGACGCAGCCGCGCTTGCGGCAGCTGGTGCCAAGCCGCTGGCGGGAGGCCAGACATTGCTGGCATCCATGAAGCTGCGCTTGTCCAGCCCTGAAAAGCTGGCCGACCTGAGCGGTATCAAAGACATGAGCAGCATCAAGCGCGAAGGGAACAATCTGGTGATTGGCGCGATGGCGCGGCACGCAGATGTGGCGGTTAACGCGGATGTGCAGGCCGCCATACCCGGCCTTGCGCACCTTGCGGGCAACATTGGCGACCGGCAGGTACGCGCGATGGGCACCATGGGGGGTTCGGTCGCCAACAACGATCCGTCGGCCTGCTACCCAAGCGCGGTGCTGGCGTTGGGCGCGACCATCCACACCACAACACGAAAAATTGAAGCAAAAGATTACTTTCAAGGCATGTTCACCACTGCGCTCAATGAGGGTGAGCTGATCACTGCCATCAGCTTTCCCATCCCAAAACGCGCGGCCTACATGAAGTTCAAACAGCAAGCTTCACGCTTTGCGATGGTGGGTGTGTTTGTGGCGCAATTTGATGGCGATGTTCGCGTCGCGGTTACGGGGGCGTCCAGCGGCGGCGTATTTCGCCATGCTGCGCTTGAAGCTGCTTTGAACAATAGTTTTACCCCTGAAGCAGCAGCAGCCGTAAAAATTGATGCGACTGATTTGAACCATGACATTCATGCAACAGCCGCTTATCGCGCCAACATCATCAGCGTGCAGACGCAGCGTGGTGTAGCGATGGCACTGGCCTGACGTTACCGCCAAATTTGGGCTAAAGCTGCTCAAATTTGGCTTTTCATATTTCTTTTAGTGCTCTAGACCAATAAATATGGGCGCAAGCAGCTACTAAATTAATAGCAAATGATACTGTTTTCCACTATTGATTCGCTCAGCGCAGCGCTGCAGGCGGCCGGCTATTTTGCCGACCGCCGCTTGGCAACGGCTGTATTTTTGGCGCTCAAGCTTCAGCGCCCGCTGTTGCTGGAAGGCGAGCCGGGTGTCGGTAAAACCGAGCTGGCCAAAGCGCTCAGCACAGCATTACAGCGGCAACTGATTCGCCTGCAATGCTATGACGGTCTGGAGCAGCGCGAAGCTCTTTACGAATGGAATTACGCCGCACAGTTGCTGCACATGCGAGCAGCGGAATTAAGAGCCCCCACGCTCGGCACTGGCGTGTCCTCGCTGCCCCCCGATGGGGCGTCCGCCGCCTTGGGGCTGCCCGGCGGCGGACAAGGAAACATTGCGGACGTTGAACGCGAGGTCTACCAAGACCGCTACCTGATTCGCCGCCCGCTACTGCAAGCACTCCAGGCACCCGCACCCGGCGCGGTGCTGTTGATTGACGAAGTTGACCGCGCAGACGAACCGTTTGAAGCCTTTTTACTTGAGTATTTGGGTGAATACCAGGTCAGCATTCCTGAAATCGGTACGGTGAAGGCCATCAGCACTCCAGTGACCATTCTCACCAGCAACCGCACCCGCGACTTAAATGACGCTGTCAAGCGCCGCTGCCTGTACCACTGGCTGGATTACCCCGAGCGCGAGCGCGAGCTGGCCATCGTCAGGGCGCAAGTGCCCGAGGCCAGCGAGCAGTTGTCGGCTCAGGTGGCAGCGTTTGTCGACAAGCTGCGGCGCGCACCGTTTGGCAATGCTTTTCAGCGCGCACCGGGTATCGCTGAAAGTGTTGAATGGGCCAAAGCACTGATCGCGCTCAATACACTAACCGTTGACCCGGAAGTGGTGATGGACACAGCTGGTATTTTGTTCAAGCAGCGCGAGGACGTGACCGCCATGACGCACGAGATGGCGCAGTTGCTGCTCACGCCCGAAGAGGCATGACGTGCATTGTTGGCTCACCAGACAATTTTCAGAGGGGCCGGCCCGAAGAAAATTAGCCCCCCGGGGGGGGCAGCGAAGTACGCGGAGCGACGAGCGTGGGGGCGTATGCTTTTAGGTGATGCAAGAGTCGGGAAGCTGAGCGATAACTTGACCGGTTTTGGCCGCGCTCTGCGCCGCGCAGGCGTGAAAGTCGACAGCCAAAAAATCGCGCTGGCCAACACCGCAGCGCTGGCGGTTGGGCTGGGCGAGCGTGAGGATTTGTCGGCTGCGTTTGAAGCCGTAATGATCAGCCGCGAGCAAGACCGCCTGGTGTTCCGCGAGCTGTTTGATGTGTATTTTCAAGACCCCAAGGTAGCCAACAAACTGCTGGCCCAATTGCTCCCGTCGGCGGGTGGCAAAGCCGAGCCAAGCAAGCGTCGCCCCAGGGTGCAAGAGGCATTGCAAGCGCAGAAAAAATTTGGCCAGCAAACCATGCCTACTGCTGAAGACCAAAAGATTGAATTCGATGCAGTGATGACAGCCAGTGATATTCAACGCTTGCAGCACGCTGACTTTAACGCCCTGTCGGCCACCGAATACCGGCTGGTTGAAAGTCTGGCGCGCAACATCAAATTGCCTTTGCCCAAGTTTGCATCGCGCCGCAGCAGGCCGGCCAGCGATGGCCCGCGCATGCACTGGCCTGGGGTGATGGAACGCGCCGCGCGCACTGGTGGCGAGCTGATGCACCTGCCGCGCTTGCAGCGCCGCCAGCGCGTGTTGCCACTGATGGTGCTGGTAGATGTATCAGGCTCGATGGAGCGCTATTCACGTTTGTTGTTGGCGTTTTTGCATGCGTCCACGCGCAACCAGGTGCACCGCGATGTGTTTGCATTCGGTATGGGACTGACCGACCTGACCCCCGCGTTCAAGCAGGCGGATACCGACGAAATGCTTGCCTGTGCGAGCCAGGCGATTAAAGATTTTGCAGGCGGAACGCAGCTTGGCATCTCGCTGGCGAGCTTGCGGGAAGGCTACGCGCGACGCCTGGTTGGCAGGCGAACAGTGGTGCTTGTCATCACAGATGGTCTTGACACCGGTGAGTCGGCCGAACTGGCGACAGAGCTGGCCTGGCTGCGCCGCCGCAGCCGCCGCTTGCTGTGGCTGAACCCATTGATGCGCTTTGATGGCTATGCGCCGTTGGCCCAGGGCGCAGCAGCGCTGCATGCAAACGCGCACGGTATGTTGGCGGTGCACAATTTAAGCAAGCTTGAGGAGTTGGCGGCCAGCCTGGCAGCCATCATGAAAAAATAAATTAAAAGGAAATTTTTATGGATATGCAAGGCAGTCGCCGATTGGCCATCACGCAGCAACAAGCGTGGGATGCCCTCAACGACCCCGAAGTGCTTAAAACCTGCATACCAGGGTGCGACAAGGTCGAGCCGTCGGGTGAAAACCAATACAACATTGGGATGGGGATAAAAATTGGCCCTGTGTCAGCTAAATTTACTGGCAAGATCACGCTTAGCGAGATACAGGCTCCCCGCAGCTACAAGCTCAATTTCGAAGGTCAGGGTGGCCCAGCGGGTTTTGGCAAGGGCGATGCGGCCGTCAGGCTCACGCCGAATGCAGATGGCTGCGAGCTGGCCTACACCGTGCATGCCTCGGTAGGCGGAAAAATCGCGCAACTTGGGCAGCGCTTGATTGACGGGGCTGCCAAAGTCATGGCCGAAGATTTTTTCAAGCGTTTTGATAACGAAATGCAGCGCCAATACCCCGATGCCTATGCGGCAAAAATGGTGATGGGCGATGTCAGTACGCGGCCTGGCTCGCTAGAAAAAAAGTCGGGAACTTCTGTGTGGATGTGGGCTGTAGGTGCTGCGGTAATGCTGATCGGCTTGATGCTTTACCTGCGCTAACTTTGCCAGTTTCAAAGAGTGCAACCACTGGATGCGCCGAACGTTACAAACTTTTTAGATCGCTGTCGATCAAACACACGCTCGCCCATTTATGCGGTTGGTGATTTTCTTGTTTTGAATGCCTTCCACCAAATCCTCTAGCCCGGTGAACTCCAATTACGCCTGCAAAACTTTAGTGCCTCGCACAATTGAAGGCTCTGCACTGCGGAGCATAGAAATCAGTGCATGTGCAGCGTTGCTCGTACTTTGCACGGCAGCCGCCGCGCAGACGCCCCCCGCAGAAGACGGCCCGTTGTTGCGGCCGGTGGTAGTGACAACATCGCCCGGTATTGCCCAAACTGCGTTTGACGTGCCGGCATCTGTTGATGTCATCAATGCGCAGCAGCTTCAAAATGCGCAGCTGCAAATCAACTTGTCTGAAACCCTGGTGCGTGTGCCGGGGGTGGTGGCGCAAAACCGACACAACTACGCGCAAGACCTGCAGATATCGATACGCGGGTTTGGTGCCCGGTCAACTTTTGGCGTACGCGGGCTGCGGCTTTATGCTGACGGTATTCCCGCCAGCGGACCAGACGGGCAGGGACAGGTTTCAAACTTCGATTTGGCGTCAGCCATGCGCATCGAGGTGCTGCGCGGCCCGTTTTCAGCTTTGTATGGCAACTCATCGGGCGGAGTGATCAGCATCTTTACCGCTGATGGTGGGCCGCAGACTGTCGCTGATTTTGATGTGGTGACTGGCAGCGACGGCGTTCGCCGCAACGGCGTCAAACTCAGCGGCACGTCAAACGCGTTGCAATACAACCTGAGCGCATCCAGCTTCGAAACAGACGGCCTGCGTCCGCGAAGCGCCGCCCAGAGGGGCAGCTTCAACGGCAAGCTGAAGTACACGTTCAGCCCTGATACGCAATTGAGCCTGGTGGTCAATCGCGTTGCGATGCCAGACGTGCAAGACCCGCTCGGCTTGAGTCGCGCCGAGTTCAATGCCGACCCAAGGCAAACCACCGCCAGCGCAACGCAATTCAATACCCGTAAGTCGCTGGCGCAAACACAGGGCGGATTGGTGCTGAACCATCGTCTGAACAATGATCAAGCGATCGAAATTACCGCCTACTACGGTGGGCGTAGCGTGACGCAGTTTCAAGCGATTCCGGTGGCCACGCAAGCTGCTGCAACGCAACCTGGTGGGGTGATTGATCTCAGTCGGCGTTATTTGGGGTTTGATGCCCGTCTGGTAAACAAGATGCAATTGTCAGGCGCGCCCGTGACGCTGACCATCGGTGCAGCATCTGACCAGCTGGATGAAGACCGCAAGGGCTTTCAGAACTTTGTGGGGGCAACACTGGGGGTTCAAGGCAGACTGCGGCGCGACGAACGCAACACAGTCACCAGCGATGCTGTCTATGCGCAGGCGCAAGTTGTACTGGCCGAACGCTGGAGCGCGTCTGCAGGCTTGCGGCACACACGCCTGAAGTTCGACTCGAAAGACAATTATGTGGTGCCCGGCAACGGCAACGACAGCGGTGGCGCCCGCTTCAAGTCCACAACGCCGGCGTTGGGTTTGGTTTTTCACGCCTCAGACAGCTCTAATATTTATGCAGCGGTGGGGCGTGGTTTTGAATCGCCTACCTTGAACGAGCTGGCCTACCGGCCCAACGGCGCAACCGGATTGAACTTTGATTTGAAGGCGGCCACCAGCCTGCAATGGGAGCTCGGACTGAAAGCAGAGTTCACGCCCCAATGGCGCGTGAACGCGGCGTACTTTCAGGCTAAAACCAGCAATGAACTGGCCGTGCTGAGCAACAGCGGTGGCCGCAGTACGTTTCAAAATGCCGGTACCACCCAGCGCAACGGCATTGAAGCGTCGCTGGCAGGTCAGTGGGGTACAGGTTGGTCGACGTACTTGTCGGCTACGGTGCTCAACGCCCAGTACAAAAGCGATTTTTTGACATGCGTGGCCGCGCCATGCACTGTGCCCAATGTGCGGGTGGCCAGCGGGAACCGTCTGCCGGGCGTTCCGCGCCTCAGTCTGTTCGCAGAGCTGGCGTACCAGCATCGCCCGTGGGGTCTGGAAACTGGGCTTGAAATGCGCCACACCGGCAAGGTGTTCGTGGATGATCGCAACACAGACGCAGCCCCCGGTGCCACCACGTTTAACCTGCGCGCTGCGTTGACGCAAATCTCCGGAAAGTGGACATTTAAAGAGTTTGTACGCATCGATAATTTGACGGACAGAAACTATATTGGCTCGGTGATTGTCAATGAAGGCAATCAACGCTTTTTTGAGCCAGCACCAGGGCGGTCTGCTTTGATTGGTGTGAAAGTCCGGTATACGTTTTAAAGCTGTGGCTTGATTTCTGCGCAAGCAGAACGAACATATGAGAGAGATGAAGTGAAGTATGGAAAATCTTGATGTGATGGTGCTGCGCACTTTGCGCGACTGGCGCGCAGCAGGCAAGCGTGCGCTGCTGGCAACGGTGGTGCGCACGTGGGGTTCGTCCCCTCGGCCAGTGGGCTCGATCATGGCGCTATCTGAGACCGGCGCGGTAGTGGGATCAGTGTCTGGCGGCTGTATTGAAGACGATTTGATTTACCAGTTCACCCAGGCCTATTCGTCTCTTGACGTCAGCAAAGCGATTCCGTCAGGCCCGCCAAGGTTTGTGAAATACGGCATCACTGCCGATGAAGCACACCGTTTCGGCTTGCCGTGTGGCGGTACGCTTGAGCTCTTGCTGGAGTTTGACCCCGACGCTGCGGCGCTGAGCCAGCTGGTTGATGCACTGGGGCAAGGTTTGCTGATGCAGCGCAGCGTTCGCCTGGCCGATGGCGCAGTTGCGCTGGCCAACAGCACTGCGCCTGCCGAGCTGAGTTTGTCGGCCACTGAGCTGGTCAACACCTTCGGCCCCGAATACCGCATGCTGTTGATCGGTGCCGGGCAACTGACGGAGTACCTCGCAACGATGGCAATATTCAGCGGCTTTGCCGTGACGGTGTGCGACCCCCGCGAGGAGTACCGAAGCGCCTGGTCAGTGCCCGGCGTGGCTGTCAAAAGCGAAATGCCTGACGATGTTGTCGTCGCCTTCAGACCCGACCGCCGCAGCTGCGTAATCGCCCTGACGCATGACCCGAAGCTCGATGACCTGGCCCTGCTGGAGGCGCTGAACACCGACGCGTTTTACGTTGGCGCAATCGGCTCGCGCCGCAACAACCAGGCCAGGCACGAGCGCATGGCCGAGCATTTCGCCGTAAGCAAGGCTTCGCTTGCCAAGCTGCGCGGGCCGATCGGTATTTACATTGGCAGCAAGACCCCGCCAGAGATTGCCGTGAGCGTAATGGCCGAAGTACTGGCCGTCAAAAACGGTGTGGTGTTGCCGCGCGACATGGAGGTGGCGCAGGCAAAAAACGAACTGGCTGTGCCTGAAAACGATGCTGGTTTGCTGGTGTGCGGCGTGTAGCGTCGGGATTCGCTTTGAACTCTTTAAAGCGAGCTTCTAAAAGCGAAAAATTATATAAAATAGGCTTATAAATTACTAAATACGGGCGCTAACAGCTATAAAATAAGTAGCAGACTTGATGCCTGCCACCGTCATCAAAAGTGACCCCGCCACGTGCGCTGTGGCGGTGCCCAGTGCCAATGCGTACCGCTCCGCCATCAAGAAACCCACGACTTCGGCTGAAAACGACGAGAACGTGGTGAGCCCGCCCAGAAAGCCGGTAATGAGTAAAAGCCGCCATATCGGGTCAAGTTGCGGCATCGCCTGAAACACGGCAATCCACACACCAATCAAATAACCACCGATTAAATTAGCAGCCAGCGTGCCCCACGGAATTGCGCCACCCGGTGTTAGCCACAGGCCCAAGCCCCAGCGGGCCAGTGCACCGATGGAAGCGCCTACACAAATAACAATGACTGGCAGCATGGTGAGCTTGTGAAAAATTGGACAATCAGGCTATGACTTTAACCGTACCTTCGAGCGCTGCCTCAAGCACAGGGGCCACACTTTTCCCCGATGGTTTTCTAGGCGTTGTGATGCTTGACACGCAGTTTCCAAGGCCGCCCGGTGATGTCGGCCATCCCGACGCATTTGGCGTACCAACGCAGCGCTGTTTTGTGAAAGGCGCCTGGCCTGAAAAAATTGTTCAATCAGCCGCTGGCTTGTGCGCGGGAAGAGTAGTCACGCCCATCGTGCAGTTGGTGCGCCGCCTGGAGCAAGACGGTGCGCGTGCGATTACAACCAGTTGTGGATTTCTGGTGCTGCTGCAAAAAGAGCTGCAAGCCACAGTGAGAATTCCGGTCGTCACGTCAAGCCTGTTGCTGGTGCCTGGTTTGCTGGCGCTTCATGACAAGGTAGGCGTGCTGACGATCAGCGCCAGCAAGCTGGGCGCTGAGCACCTGAGGGCCGCGGGCGTGTCGCGCGCCCGGCTGCAAGATGTGGTGGTTCAGGGCGTCGATGCCAAAGGTGAATTCGCCATGTCGATTTTGGGAAACCGCAGCACGATGGATTTGGACAAAGCAGCCGCTGAAGTTGTAGCCGCTGCGGTGGCTCTTAAAACTTGCAACCCCGGCCTGCAGTGCGTGGTGCTGGAATGCACCAACATGCCGCCGTATCGCGCGGCGATTGAGGCAGCTTGCGGACTAAAAACTTTTGCGTTGCTTGACGACGACAGGTTGACGTGCCCGTGGCGTGTCAAACCACCAACAGACTCGGCTTAAATTATTTTTTACCTGCCGATGCATTGAAGGTGCTGACAATTTCCTGCCCTTCGCTGCCAGCTTTTTTCTGCCAGTCGGCCAGCATGATGGTGCCGACCTGCTTCATGTCGCTGACCAGCTTGGCAGGTGGCGTCAAGATGTTCATGCCTTTTTCAGCCAGTGCTTTTTTGTACCAGTCGTTTTTTTCTTCGCTCAATTTCCAGCCGCGCACCTCTGCATCCGCCGCGGCTTTGGTCAACGCCGCCTGTGTAGTTGCATCCAGCGCGTCAAAAGCTTTTTTGTTCACGATGATGGCGTTTTTTGGCAACCAGGCCTGCGTGTCATACCAGTACTTGATGCTCTCATACGTCTTGGAGTCGTACCCGGTAGAGCCTGAACTCATGTAGCTTTCAACCACACCGGTAGCCAGCGCCTGGCTCAGCTCGGCGGCTTGAATCGTGACGGGCTGCGCGCCAATCAGTTCTGCAATTTTTGCGGTGGCTGGGCTGTAAGCGCGCCACTTGATACCGCGTAAATCAGCCACAGAAGCGAGTGGCTTCTTGCTGTAAATGCCCTGCGGTGGCCAGGCCACGGTGTACATCAGCTTCATGCCCTGGGCATCCAGCAATTTGCTGAGAGCGGGTTTTTGAGCGGCGTACAACTTTTTCGAATCAGCATACGACGAGGCTAAAAACGGAATGCCGTCTGCGCCGTAAATCGGATTTTCGTTTTCAAAATTTACCAGCAGCACTTCGCCAATTTGTGCTTGACCGCTTTGTACGGCACGTTTGATTTCATTGGCTTTGAAAAGTGATGCGTTGGCGTGCACTGTGATCTTCAATTTTCCAGCGGTGGCCTTGTCCACATCGGCAGCAAACTGCACCAGGTTTTCAGTGTGGAAGTTGGTTGCTGGGTAAGCAGCGGGCAAGTCCCATTTAGTTTGGGCGAAGGCCGATGTGCCGAACGTCAATGCGGCTGCAATCAGGGTGAGCTTGAATTTCATGGGAACTCCAGGGCGGGGTTAAAAAGGTTTATCGTAGACGCAAATATTGCGCCAAGGCCACCGGAAATACCCCAGACCAGCGCCCGTACGGCCCATCTCGAACCACTGCCATGAACCTGCGTTTTGTTGAAGCCTTCTACTGGGTCGCCTCCCTAAAAAGCATTTCGCGTGCGGCTGAAAAGCTGTTCTTGACGCAATCGGCGATGTCCAGCCGCGTTTCTACCCTGGAAGAAGAGCTGGGCGTGTTGCTGCTGGACAGGGGTGACAAGCGCTTCAAACTGACGGCGGCAGGCGCACGTTTTCTAATCTACGCAGACAAGCTGCTCGCACTACAGCGCGAGGTCAAGGCTGAAATGGGCTCTAGCCAGCCGTTGGCTGTGTCGATGCGCATCGGCGCGATTGAATCGGTGTTGCATTCGTGGTTGAT
>ENA-OFCX01000521-OFCX01000521.1-metagenomes-genome-assembly--contig:-NODE-521-length-19578-cov-5.716027_pt1 | contig 19578 bp, 16 predicted proteins | sample MGYA00153384_OFCX01 | MGnify analysis MGYA00153384
AAAAAAAAGAACCCGCCGGTGTCGGTCACCGCCGTGAGCAGCACACTCGCCCCCGCTGCCGGATCCTGACCGCGTCGGTAGCGCCACATCGGAATCACCACGCCCATGAGTGAGGCGAGCACCAGATTCAGCGTCATCGCGAGAGCGAGCACGAGTCCCAGTGCGAGATTTTTTTCCATGACGCCGATGACGAGGCCGATCATGCCGCCGAAGATCACGCCGTTAATCAGCGCGACACTGATCTCTTTTTTTACCAGCCGACGGAAGTGCTCGGTGCCCACCTGCCCCAGCGCAATGGCGCGCGCAATCATCGTTAGCGTCTGATTGCCCGAATTGCCGCCGATGCCTGCGACGATGGTTTGCAGCACCGCGAGCACCGCCAGTTTTTCAATCGAGCCCTGAAATAAATCGGTAGCGCGCGAGGCAACGAACGCCGTGATCAGATTCAAGCCGAGCCACTGCCAGCGGTTTTGCACGCTCTTCCACACGCTGGCAAAAATGTCTTCTTCATCGCGCAAACCGGCCTGTTGCCGCAAATCTTCTTCCGAACTTTCGCGCACGAAATCGAGCACTTCCGCCACCGTCACGCGACCAATCAACTCGCCCTTCGCGTCCACCACGGGCGCGGACACGAGGTCGTAACGCTCGAACGCAGCAGCGGCAGAATCGGCGTGATCCATCGCCTCAAAGCGAATCTTCGGCTCGATCATGACGTCGGACACCAGCATGTCCTCGTCGGTCACCAGCAGCAAGTTAGTCGGCAACACGCCGAGCAATTTGTCTTCTCGATCAATGACAAAAACTTGATCGGTATTGGCCGGCAATTCGTCAAACCGACGCAAATAACGCAGCACCACTTCAAGCGTAATGTCGGCGCGCACCTCGATCATTTCGAAGTCCATCAGCGCGCCGACCATATCCTCTTCGTACGACATCGCCTGCCGCAGTTGCTCGCGTTCCTCGGGGTCAAGCGTGCGCTTGACCGCCTCGACCACCTCGCTCGGCAAATCAGGCGCAAGCTCGGCCAGATCGTCGGTATCGAGTTGCGATGCGGCGGCCAGCAACTCCGGCGCATCCATGCTGGCGATGAGGCTTTCGCGCACCGCGTCGGACGTCTCCACCAGAATTTCGCCGTCACGATCCGCCTTGACCAGGTCCCAGACGAAGATGCGCTCGTCCAGCGGCAACGCTTCGAGAATGTGCGCCGCGTCAGCCGGATGCAGTTCATCCAGCTTGGTGCGCAACCGCATGAGCACGCCCTGCACCACGGGGCTTTGCGACGGATTATCAAGTGTGTCAGCGAGGCTTTCAGCGAAGCCGTACAGCAGCCGGTACTGACGTACCAGCGAGATAACCTCACTTAGGGCAATGCTGAGCGCATCATCCACGCTCGCGGAGAGCGACTCTTTTTCGAGGGCTTCGGGCATGGGGGCGGGATGTCCAAAGAATAAGTGAGCGGATGCGGAACATTCATTTTAAAGGGCAACGTGGTGGCTTTAGGCGGCACCGCCATCTTGCCGACAGCAGTTTGCCTGCGCGGAGCAATCGCTGGCGACTACGAGGGCATGTCACCCGCAGCAATGGCGAGGCGCACGACTCTTTTGCGTTTTTACAGGTGTACGCCTCGCTTTGCTGGATCGCTCAAATACTGGCGCGAGGCGCACGAAGCCTTCTTTGCTCGCGAATGTCGACCGATCGGTCGCACGCCGGACTTCGACATATCGAGCATTGACTGCGCACAAGCGGCCACTTATCATGTGGTCAAGCACAATACTTGGGAATTAACCGGTGAGATTTAGCGCATTTTTTTCTGTATTGACGGCTACGTTTGCCGCGGCAGGGTTGCACGCGGCAGACCCGGTTGCCCCTCCGGGTCGGGTGCCCCCTGCGGCAGCTGTTGTTGAGCCGGCTAAATTTGGCGACCTCACCAGAGATCTCGTTTACACGCCCGTGACGCCATGTCGGATTGCCGATACAAGGAACGTTGCGGCGGGGGCGATTGCGGCTAATTCAACGCGCCAGTTTGTTGCTTTCGGTATTTCCAATTTCACCGCTCAGGGCGGGTCTGGCACCAACTGCGGCACCAACCCGCTGCAAGCGACCGCCGTCATGATTGTGGCGACCGCTGTCACGCCTAGCGCCGCAGGGTTTGCCACTTTCTATTCTTACGGAACGACTCAACCTATTGCTACGAGCATGCAATTTGCTGCCGGCGCAATCGTTGTCAACACCTTGGCAGTGCAAGCCCCTAACCCGCTGTCGTCGTTTGACATGACGGTGTACACCTCTGCCCAGTCGCATTTCGTGATAGATATCGTCGGCTATTTCGCCCCCCCGCTGGCCACTGCGCTGCAGTGTGTCGAGACCGCCAACACCACAAACCCTAACATTCCCGCTGGCGGCACCGGAAACGTAGTGGCGCCAGCATGTCCCACTGGCTACACGCAAACGGCAACGAACTGTGAATCAAGCGACTTCCTGGTGCCGTTCGTGTTTTTTAAGGCGGGAACGTGTTCGGCGCGAAATAACAGCGCTTCGCCGCAGGAAATTAGAGCGTCACGCACCTGTTGCCGCGTCCCCGGTCGTTAGGTCTGAGTTCGCGTGATGGAGCCCATTGACATGTTGCGCCGTGCACGACGTTTCACCCGGGTGTTGGGCGTCGCAATCTGCGTTGTGATTTGCTGCGTCGCTGTTCCGGCTCGTGCGGCGACGCTTGCTTACGTGCCGAATCAGACCGGAGCGTCCGTTGCCGTGGTTGACGTGAGTAACGGCACCGTGATCGCCACAGTGCCCGTCGGAGCGGCGCCGATTGGTGTTGCGGCCGCGCCGGGTGGCCGTTATGTCTACATCACCCAGCACAATGCTGACACCGTCGCGGTTGTCTCAACCAACACCAACACCGTGCTGGCGCAAATTTCCGCAGGTAGCAAGCCCATGGGCGTGGCGGTCTCGCCCGACGGCACGCGCCTCTTCGTCACCAATTTTCTGACCGCGACGGCGTCAGGTGCAGGCTCGCTGTGGGGGAACGGAACGCTGACCGTCGTCGACACGGCAACGCGCTCAGTGCTCACTACCGTCACTGTCGGCGCCAATCCATCCGGCGTCGCCGTGTCGCCTGACGGCAATCGTGTCTATGTCGCCAATTCGGGCGCAGGCACGCTAAGTGTCGTCTCCACCGCGACGAACGCCGTGACCTCAACGATCACGGTCGGCGCGAATCCAGTGGGCGTGGCTGCCTCGCCTGACGGCCAGCGCGTGTATGTTGCCAATGGCGGCAGCGCATCGGTGTCGGTGATTGATGCGGCGGCGCTTACGGTCACTTCGACTATTCGTGTCGGCGGTCACACGACGGGCATTGCCGTCAGCGACGACTCGACACGCGTACTCGTCAGCAATGCGTTTGACAATTCCGTCTCGGTCATCAACGCTGCCACACAGGCGGTGGCCACGACAACGACTACCGGAATTGGACTGGGGCCATCGGGTGTGGCGTTTGTCCCCGGCGGCAGCACCGGATTGATTGCTAATTCAAGGGGCGCAACGGTCAGCTCGATCAACGCCGCCAGCGGCACCGCCGCCGTGCTCACCGGGAACACGCAGGGTTGGCCAGCGAGTCTCGGAAAGTTCGTTGCGGTCACGCCGTCGTGTGCGCTTGATGTCAGCGGCGATGCTGTCGTGTCCAGCACGTCAGACGGAGTGCTGATACTGCGCTATCTGCTTGGGTTCCGTGGCACGGCGTTAACGCAGGGTGTAATCGGTATCGGGGCTGGCGTAAACGCCGCCGCAATCGAGCTCACCATTTCGGGGCTCAACCTTGATGCTGACGGTGATGGCGCAATGTTGCCCACTACAGATGGCTTGTTAATTGTGCGCGCGCTGTTGCAATTGACCGATAGCGCGCTCATCACCAATGCGCGCAACACCGGTAGCGCTGGCGTTCGCAGCGCAGCGCAGGTGCTGCAATGGATAACGAACACGCACGGGGCGAGCTGCTTACTCTAGCCAGTAAAAGTCCGGTGGCACGATGATGCAGAACGGCGAGAACAATACTGGGCGCTAATCCGGCAACTCAACCTGCGGCATGCGTGCCACGATGATGGCGGTTTTTTTGCGTAGGCCGGCGGCGTTGAAATTGCGTTCGTAGAATCGAGGGTTGGGTGCCATTGCGGCGAGTTTGGCGGCTTGCTCGACCGACAATTGCGCGGCGGAAATTCCGTAGTAACGACGCGCGGCTGCCTCCGCACCGAAGATGCCGTTGCCCCACTCAATCACGTTCAGGTACAGCTCAAGGATGCGCTCTTTGTCGAGCATGTGCTCCAGCATCAGCGTGATGATCGCCTCCTGCCCTTTGCGCAAATAACTTTTTTCTGGCGACAGAAACAGGTTCTTCGCGAGCTGCTGCGTGATGGTCGAACCACCGGCCACGGTTTTGCCTTTGGCGCGATTTTTCTCGATGGCGAGCTGAATGCCGTCCCAGTCAAACCCTTCGTGCTCCACAAACGTGGAGTCCTCGGCGGCGATTAACGCGCGCTTCAAATTGCGCGAGATTTTGTCGTACGGCACCCACGTGTAGCGAATCGCTGCATTCGGCTTTTTGTCATGCAATTCGCCCATGCGATAGGACATGAACGCCGTGCTGCGGGGTGGGTGCGACCCGTACCACCAGATAAGCCCTGCGAATGCCATTTGCGCTGCGACAAACAGCAATACGACGGAGAGCAGCACGGCAGCGATCATGCGCCCGATGAGTTTCACCATCCGTTAACCCGCGGCCAGTTCCGCACGCAAGAGCGCGATGATCGGCGCAGCTTTCGGCAGCAATCCGCGCCATTGCACGTAACTCTCGGCGGCTTGTTCAACGAGCATGCCGAGCCCATCAGACACGCGCGCTGCGCCCTGAGCCACCGCCCACTGCATGAACGCCGTGGGCACCTTGCCGTACATCATGTCGTAGGCAAGCGAGGCGCCGGAAAATATTTCTACATGGGTTGGCAACGGCAACGCTTCCCCGAGGCTCGCTGACGTGGCGTTAATCACAATATCGAAACGCGTAGCGCTCGCCGTCAACGCTTCAATCGTTTGCGCTTGAATGGGATGACTCTGCGGATACGGTGCCACCAACTCAACGGCCCGCGCAGTCGTTCGATTCACGACGACGACGCGCGACGGCTGACGCAGCAATAGCGGCCCGATCACACCGCGGGCAGCTCCCCCCGCACCCAACAACAGCACGGATTTTCCAGCAAACGGTTGCCGCAAATTCATTTCGATATCGCGCAGCAAACCCGCGCCATCGGTGTTGTCGCAAAACCAGTGATCATCACGCCACATCAAAAAGTTTGCCGCACCCGCCTGCTGCGCGCGGACACTTGCTTGCCGCGCCAGCGCAAACGCCTGCTGCTTGAAAGGCACGGTGATATTGGCACCGACGCCCCCGTCGCTGTGAAAACGCTGCAACTCGCCAGCGAAGTCATCAAGCGGGGCCGGCCGCTTAACGTAGTCAATGTGCTGCCCCAGACTCTCAGCAAACAAGGCATGAATGCGCGGACTTAAGCTGTGCGCCACCGGGTTGCCGATGACGGCGTATCGGGCAGCGGTTTCGCTGCGACTCACGGCGCTTTTCCGCTGGCCGCAGCGGTGCTCTCAAGCTCGCCCGCGCGCGTAAAATTCCACGTTCGCGTGATGTAGAGAATGTCGGTATCGCTCCGAATATCTGGCGGAAACGGGGCATACGGGCCAGCCATTTCCACGATTTTCAACGCCGCTGCATCGAGGATTTTTTTACCAGAACCACGATCTACTTCCATGGTTTCAATGCGACCATCGGCCTTGATCGCAACGGTCAAAACTAGCGACCCATAAAGCTTTTGTGCGCGTGCGATTTCGGGATAGTTCGCGTTGCCGACGCGCTCCACCTTTTGTCGCCAGTCTTCCACGTAGCGCGCAAATCGATACTCCATCGCGCGGGCACCGATGTGCTTTTTCTTCGGACGCTGTTGGTACGAATCAAACTCGCGTGCAATCTGCGCCTCAAGGCGTTGCAGCTCTAGCGCCCTGGCCGACAGCTCCCGAAAGGCGTTGGCCGAATCAGCACGGGTTGATTCTTTGGCATCGCGATCGGTCGCCGTTTTGTTGCGAGCATTGAGTTGCTGCAACAGTTCGCGCGTTTGCCGCTCAAGATTTTCAACCTGCTCACGCGCGGCTGAGAGTTGCGTGTTTTGCGAGTCGACTGCGGCGCGCGGCAACGGCGAGCTTAGGCGGCGCTTGGCGTCGGTGTTGCCACCGCCGTCAAGATTGGCCTGCGCCAAAAAATCCGCTTGTGACGGTTTAGTTGCAGTTTTGGCGTTGACCAGCGACACTGCAAGCGGTGGCGATGCGGTTGCCTTTTTGAACAATTTGGGCAACTCAAAGTGCAACGACAGCACGATCACGTGGGCACCGAGGGAGGCCGCTAAGGTCCACCCAAGAAGCGGACTCATGGCACCCCTACCGACCATTGCGGGCGATAGAACAGGCGCTTGAACTGCTTTGGTGGAACGCTTCACGCGTTAATTTTAGGGGGCGGTTGCCGTAGTTGCAGCGCTGCTCGCGTACGCCGTGCCCGGCACGGCTTCAATAAAACGTAAATGCAACGCAGGCTCGAACAAATCAATTTCGGCCACGGCGAGGATCACTTGCGTGCCCGGTGCCTGATGCGGCATGTCGTTCACCCGTTGCACGATGGGCAATCGATCAAAACGCACCAGATTTTCACGAATCACCCGGGCGGTGAGTTTGTCGATGCCTTCCTGCTGAATGAAGCGCAGGCACCAATAAAACTCCATCTGCTGCTGAAAATCGGCATATGCGCCATACGTCGCGTCGAAGTCTGCCACCGCGGCGAGTAGCTCGGAGCTGCCGCGCGGATAAGCCGCTGGCGCGTCCGCCGCCGCTGCGAGCAACTGGCGTTGATTCACGAGATCGGAATAGCGGCGCAGCGGCGACGTCGCCCAGACATAATGCGGCACGTTCAAGCCCTCATGCGGCCCCGGCAATGAACTCATTTTGGTCTTGCCACCTGCCTGTACCCGGAACATACCCGTCCAGCCTTTGTCGGCCAGCATTTTGGCCCATGACACATTGGCGAAAATCATCAGCTCGGAGACGAGCGTATCCACCGGCGAGCCACGTTGGCGCGTGGTGATGTCGATGCGACTGTCTCTCGCATCGGAGTCGCCAGTGATGGTGAAGTTGTAGTCGACACGATTGTTTATTTGCGGCGTAGCACCGACGCGAACGCCTTCGAGTTTTTGCGCGAACCGGTGAAGCATTCGAAGCTCGGCGGCGTGACCGCCGGCAGCCGTCGCGTCATTCGCCGGGTTTGCCCATTGCAGCGCGTCAAGATCATTGATACGCAGGTTTGCGGCCATCGGCACCCGCTCTATGCGTGTTTGGGTCGACACGACGTTGAGCTCCGCATCAAGTGTTGCGTAAAGCGAGAGTGCTGGCGGCGTTTTGCCTTCGTCTAGCGAAAACTCAGTGATCAGCGCGTCCGGCAACATGGTGATTTTGTGACCGGGCATGTATACCGTTGACAGCCGGTCACGGGCCACACGATCAACGTCACTGTCGGGCTCAAATGCCAGTGCGGGCGCGGCGATATGCACGCCAAGAAGGTAGCCGCCAGCGGCCAGCGATTGCCATGAAAACGCGTCATCAATCTCGGTGGTGGCGGCATCATCAATGCTGAATGCACGAACGTTGGCGACCGGCAAATCAGCCGGGGTCTGCACCGAAAGATTCGCCGGGAAAGCGATGCCCTTGGGAAACGTCGCGCGCAAAAACTTTTGAAAATGCAGCGCATGCGTCGACGGAATTGCGCCCGACTTTGCGAGCAAATGCACTGGCGACATGCGCGCACGATCTGCCGCTGCGACGAGCGCTTTGTACACGAGGCTTTGCTTGTCGGGCGCGTGCAGCAGCTGCGCCCATTGGCTGGCAATTTCCACCGGCGCACGGCCTCCCGTAAGCTCGGTCACCCACGACTCCATCTGCTCGGCTTCGCGCGCTTTGCGCTCGATGCTGAGCAACGCTGCCTTCAGCGCATCCTCCGGAGCCCGCTTGTAGCGGCCTTTTCCGCGCTTATAGAAATACATCGGCGCTTGTTGTAGCGCGAGCAGCGTCGCCGCCATTTGTTCAGGGGTTGCGCCTGCGCCGAAGTATTCCTGTGACAACTCGGCGAAAGTTAACTCATCACGTCCCTCCGCGCTTTGCCACAACAGCGACATGTCAATGTCGGCCAATTGCTTTTGCGCGCTCGCCATCAACGTGGCCGCATCGGGCTGCACAAAATTCATCAACACGTTCGACGATTTCACTTTGATCCGGCGGCCTCCGGGCAATTCCACTTGCGCAGACGCATCCGATTCCGACATGATCAATGCGGCCTTGATGTGGCCGTCGTCTTCAAAGAGTAAATTCATTGTTCAGATATCAGGTATGGGTGCTTCCAGAAATTCGTTTTTCGGGATGAAATGCAAGGCGCGCGGCACGCAGCAACCGGAATGTACGCCTTGGTACATGAGGATCGCGAGTACCACGCAACGCGGCAGTTTGCCCGAACAACGAATTTATGGGAGCACCCTATTGGTGATGCCGTGAGGAACATGCCCCGAGGGCACCACACGGCTGGCCGACTCTACGTGTCGGCGTTGATCGTCAAAAAATATGTCAGCGCCAAACGCGCGCAGAAACTCCGCCTTGTCGAGCCCACCGAGGAACAGCGCCTCGTCAATGCGCACGCCCCACGCGCGCAGCGTGCGAATCACGCGCTCATGCGCAGGCGCTGAACGGGCGGTGACCAGCGCGGTGCGAATGGGCTGCCGGTCACGGGGGAAATCCGTTTGAATTCGGTGCAGCGCCGCGAGGAAATTTTTGAACGGCCCACCGCCGAGCGGCGTACCCGCAGCGCTCGCTTCGGACGCGCTGAACGCGTCCAGCCCTTGCGCCTGAAACACCCGTTCTGCCTCGTCAGAAAAAAGCACCGCATCACCGTCGAACGCGATGCGCAGCTCATCAATGGCGGCAGAGCTCATGCGGTCAGCGAGGTCGTAGCCCAGCCTTGGCACAATGGTCGCAGCAGCATGCCCAGATTCGAGAGCATGACGCACATCTTCAGGATCGGCGGAAAGGAAAAGATGTGTGCCCAAAGCGGGGACATAACGCGACGTGTCCCGCCCGCTGGTGAACACTGCACGCGTTATGCCGAGCTTGTAATGACTAATCGCGTTAAACACGCGCAACCCTGTGTCGGCGCTGTTGCGCGACAGCAAAACGACCTCCACGTGCTGCTGTCCGGCCTCATTGAGTCGCAACAATTTACGCGTTAACTCAAACGCAACGCCGGGCTGCAACAGCACGTCTTCATGCAGCACCTGATGCTGCTGATAGGCTTCGACCCCTCCAGCCTCGTACACCGCATGACTTTCAGACAGATCGAACAGCGCCCGCGACGAGATCGCTACGATTAATCGATCATCAATGCGGGTTGCCATGGCGGGCGTCTGCGCCGCGACTAGCGGGCGCGCTCAGCGCGGCAGATGAAGCCGGGCATCGGGAGGCGATTTTCAGTGCGCAGTTCGGCGGCCTCAATTTCCACGTTGACAAAGCCGGCCCACACGCAAAGTTTCCGCATGGATTGCTCGCTGTGCGCATAGCGTTGTGATGCACGAAGCACCAAATCAGGCTCGGCGTCAAATGTGCTTTCACACGAGAACACAAACAATCCGCCCGCTCGCAACACTTTGTGTGCATCCTTGATGGCGGTGGCCAGTTCGTCGACGTAGATAAACACATCCGCTGCGGTAATCACATCGTATTGATCGGGCGGCGTGTCGCGCAGTGCGTCGAGTAAATTCACCTGATGGAAGCGATGGTAAAGGCCATGTTTCGCCGCTTGCTCAATCATTTTTCCCGACAATCCAACACCGATTAGCGCACCCTTGAAGGCCCCTAAGTAAACACCCACCAATCCGGTGCCCGACCCCAAATCAAGCAAGTCAAACGTTCGATCAGGAAAACGCTCCAGAATAATTTCGGCGAGACGACGCGGCACGCCGTAGGCGAGATTCCCCACCAGATGCTTATCGAACGTGGCCGCGTGCGAATCAAACATTGGAACCACGCGCGCCGCTGGCATTTTGGGCGGAGTTCGCCAAGTAATGGCGCTTTCATTAAACGCGATGATTTCGTCATCGGGCGCAAGCGTTGTTGCCAGCAACAAGTCGCGCGTAGCGGATTCAAGGTCGCCGCGTTCCCGAGCAATGGCCGCAAGAGAGCTGATGGCAATCACATTGCCGGGCGCTAACTCCCGAGCTCGCACGAAGTGCTGCTCGGCGCGCGCCGTCTCACCCAGCGCAAGGGCACACACGCCGAGCGAATTCAGGATGTCGACGCGGCTCGGCGCAAGCACCAGCGCACGCACCAAAAACGCTTCTTGCGCAACGAAGTTTTCCGCCTTGGCGGCTGCGGCGGAGCAGATTTCGAGCAACGGTAGGCTGTCACCACAGAGCGTCAGCCCTTCGGTGCCCGCGTCGACCGCAAGCTGCAATTGTCCATGCAGGCTGATGGCCCGAATGCGCGCGACATGCGCCGCCACGCACGTCGGCGCTAGGTCCAGCGCCCGTTCGAGGGAAGTAATGCCGAGCACTGCGTTGTTCGCCTTTTGCGCAAGCGGGGCCGCTACAAAGTGGATGCGCGCGTCGTTCGGTGCGCTGCTCGCCAACGCGTTGAGCACGGTGGCCGCCTCCTTCGATTCGTCGCCCTCAATTTTCGCGCTCACATCCAAGAGCGGCGCTCCGATAAAGTCATTAGCCACGTTGCAATGTCCGAAATTAAGTTCAGTTGAGTATATCGGGGGGAATTCGCGTTGGCTTTAGCGCGCATCAGGGCGCTTCAGGGCGCTTTCGCGCGCAGCGCATCAAGTAAACGGTTGTGAATGTTGGCAAAACCACCGTTACTCATGACCAGAATATGGTCACCCGCGCGTGCTTCGTCCGCAATAGCCTGCGTCAGCGCGGCGACATCCTTAAAGTCGCTCGCGCGTGCGCCAAGCGGGCGCAACGCTTCAGCCACATCCCAGCTGAGCCCGCCTGAATACGCGTACACGCGATCTGCGTCGAACACACTCTCGGCGAGCCGTGCCCGCATCGCGCCGAGCTTCATCGTATTCGAACGCGGCTCGAACACGGCGATCACGCGCTCGCCCTTTGCAACGCGCTGCTTGAGTGCGGTAACGGTGGCCGCAATCGCGGTCGGATGATGCGCAAAATCGTCGTACACCTTGATGCCATCGATCTCGCCGCGCAGCTCAAGGCGACGCTTCACGCCTTGAAACACGGCGAGCGCTTCAATCGCTCTTTCTGGCGCAACGCCGACGTGGCGTGCCGCTGCAATCGCTGCCAATGCGTTTAGTCGATTGTGAAGTCCCGGCATGTCGAGCTTTAATTCGCCGAAGCGCTGCCCGCCAAAGTCCACCTGATGTTCGCCGACAAAATGCCAGCCCTGATCGGAGGCAAACGCCTCGCGCTCGCTCCAGCAACCCATCAAGAGCGTTTGTGTCAGCTCAGCATCCAGCGCGTTGCTGATGATGCGACCGGTCGACGGCACAGTGCGCACCATATGGTGAAACTGTTTGCGGATCGACGCCACATCCGGGAAGATGTCGGCGTGATCGTACTCAAGGTTGTTGAGCACAAGTGTGCGCGGACGGTAATGAACAAACTTGCTGCGTTTGTCGAAAAACGCGGTGTCGTATTCGTCGGCTTCGATGACGAAATGTGAACGGCCATTGTGCGGTTTGCCCAGCCGCGCCGACACGCCAAAATCCGTTGCAACGCCGCCAATCAAGAACCCTGGCGTCAGCCCCGCGTGCTGCAGAATCCACGCCAGCATCGACGTTGTCGTGGTCTTGCCGTGCGTGCCCGCCACGGCTAACACCCAGCGATCCCGCAGCACGTTGTCGGCCAGCCATTGCGGCCCTGAGGTGTAGGCGGCTCCCGAGTCCAGAATCGCCTCCGCCAGCGGATTGCCGCGCGTGACCACGTTGCCGATCACGAAGCAATCAGGTTTGAGCGCCAGTTGATCGGCCGAATAGCCCTCGATCAGCTCGATGCCCAGCGCGCGCAGTTGGTCGGACATTGGCGGATACACGTTGGCGTCAGTGCCAGTGACGCGAAAACCCGCCTCGCGCGCCAACGCGGCCACACCACCCATAAAGGTGCCGCAAATACCAAGAATGTGAATATGCATGCGGGGACAGTTGGCGGCGCAGGGCACCAGCAAGGAATTCAACGTGCAATTATCGACGAGGGCGGGTTTGTGCGCGCATATCGAACTTCACGGGGGCGCGTCTCGGCAAAATTGCGGGTTGCACCGTGTCTTCTGTTCGCCGACACTTACCTCATGCCTACTCTTCGACATCAATGCCTTGCCGCGCTGGCTACAGCCGACATTGACGCCAAACTGGCTGCGACGCACGAGGCGCTGAACGCGACCGACGTCGGCGCGGATGCAGCACTGGTCGCCACCGTCGCGTTGCCCGGTCGTCCTGATCGACCGCTGCTGGTGTCTCCCAAAGACGTGCCGCAACGCTCGCTAAGCACCGTCCCAGGCCGCGCTGCGTTGATTCATGCATTAGCGCACATCGAATTTAACGCCGTAAATCTGGCGCTCGATATCGTCTGGCGCTTTCCTTTGATGCCGGACGATTTTTATCGGCAATGGGTGCAGGTCGCAAGCGAAGAAGCGACGCACTTCGCCATGCTGCGCGCGCATTTGCAGTCGCTCGGCGTTGCCTACGGCGACTTTCCGGCGCACAACGGATTGTGGGAAATGGCCGCAAAAACGCAGTGTGACCTGTTGGCACGGCTGGCGCTGGTGCCGCGAACGCTGGAGGCGCGCGGGCTGGACGTTTCACCCGCGATTCGCAACAAATTGCTGGCAGTCGGCGACAAGGCTGGCGCGGCAATTCTGGAGGTGATTCTGCGTGATGAGATTCGTCACGTCGCCATTGGAAATTACTGGTATCGCCACGCCTGCCGCGAACAAGGGCTTGATCCGCTCACCGCGTACGCGACGCTCGCCGAGCGCTACAACGCACCCAGATTGCGCGGTCCGTTCAACCGCGAGGCACGCCTGGCCGCAGGGTTTGAGCAGGCGGAGATCGATGCGCTGTAGGCGACGACTTGGCGTCGCTCGCCAGCGCGGCTTTAGCTCAATTTACCGAGAGTGCGGCCAAGGCCGCTCCTAAAAATTCAGCCGGAAAACTTGATCTTTCCGGTGAGCAACTGCCACCACATCACCCAGTCGCCGATGAACGAATACAGCGGCTGCTTGAAGCTGGCGGGCTTGTTTTTTTCGAACCCGAAATGCCCGACCCAGGCCCACGCGTATCCCTGAACAATCGCAACCGGAATCAGCCAGTAACGGGCACTGACAATGGCTGTGACCAGAAGCGCGAGGCCGATGGACGTGCCGATAAAGTGCAGCACGCGGCAGGTAAGATTCCGATGTTCACCCAGATAAAACGGGAAAAACTCGGCGAACGTGGTGAATTTTTGAACGGCGACATCAGCCATGAAAGTTTCCTCCTTTTGTTAGCGCAAACGAACGATAGCGAAGATCGTGTCGGAGCATCAGCTTTTCTGCTTAACCCGCATTCGAATTGGGCGTAGAGCAAATAAGTGCTAAAAGTCAATAAATAGCATTTTCGCTGTCTACGCCCAAATAAAATAAGCGTTTCAGCATAAAGCTGTAGCGATTGACAACTCATTCCACGGGTCGGAATTTCAGCAGCAACTCTCGACGAAAAACGTCTGCCTGATCGGGTTTTGGCAACGGCGATGACTTTTGAATCGCGCGCCTAACGATTTCGTCGTAAGCAACATTGCCGCTAGATTTTTTTATCTCAACCGTGAGCACTTCGCCCGTCGGTAGCTGCACTACCTCAAACACGGCTTCGGGATTGCCAACGATTTCAATCGCGCCAGTGATATTGCCGCGCACTTTCCCACGGATCTTTCCAGCGTAATCGCTCTCGGCCCTGGCCCGAGCGCGCGCTGTCGCGGCGTCAGCTGCGGCTTTCGCAGCGCGCTCCGCCGCTTGTCGCTCCGCCAATTCGCGTGCCTGCTTTTCGGCGACGACGGCTGCTGCATTAGCCGCTGCTGCTGTGGCCGTGGCAGCGGCCTTTACTGCCTGCTGCTCCTTGTTGGCTTTGTCCTGCGACTGCTTCAACTCTTTGGCCCGTGCCTCATCGAGCTTGCGCGCCACCTCTTTTTTCGCCGCGTCTTCATTGGCTTTGAGTTTCGCTTTTTCCTTCGCTTCGTCAGCCGCCAGCTTCGCAGTTTGTGCTTTTTTCTCTACGTCTTTCTGCGATTTTTCTCGCGCGATATCGGCAGGCGATGGGGCAGGCGGCAGCGCAGGCGCTTTCACTGCGGGCGGCGGTGGCGGCGCAGGTTTCGGCGCGGGCGGCGGTGGCGGCGCAGGTTTCGGCGCGGGCGGCGGTGGTGCGGGTGCGGGAGACGGAGGCGGAGGCGGAGACGGAGGCGGCGTTGGCTTCACAGCAACCGGCGGCGGCGCGACGCGGGTCACCAGTTCCACTGCCAGCGGCTCCTCCGCAGCGGGCGAAACTTGCTTCCATCGCACGCTGAAAAATAGCACCGCGACCAGCGCCATATGAACCAAGATGGCGCCAATCCAGGCCGTAGTTTTCGAGCCGTTCATTGCGTTGTCGCGCCAGTCACGGCCCGCTAACTGCCTTCTTTGGCGACAAGTCCAACGCGCTTGACACCCTGCGCATGCAGCGCCGACAGCAGGCTCACCACCTCGTCGTACTTCACGCTCTTGTCGGCGGCGATGACTACCGGGCGCTCCTTGCCCTGCTGCATCGTCACGACGCGGGCAACTAGGCTCGCGCGCGTAAATTTATCGCGGCTGGTGGTTCCCCCATCGCGCAGCGCCAACGTGCCATCAGCCTTGATCGTCACCTCAATCGGATCCCCCTGCGTGGTTGACAGCGGTTGGCCCACGCTCGGCAGATCAATCTCGCCGGTGCGCAACGCGGGCGTTGCGATCATGAACACAATCAGCAGCACCAAAATCACGTCGATAAACGGCACGACGTTGATCTGGGCCATGAGTTTGCGGCGGCGCATGAGTCTCTTCTACGCCTGCCGTTGCAGGATGTTGAGAAACTCTTCAGCGAACGTCTCTAGCTGCACGTTGATGCGATCAAGTTGCGCCTGAAATCGGTTATAGGCGACGACCGCTGGGATCGCAGCGAACAGGCCAATGGCGGTAGCAATCAGCGCCTCGGCAATACCCGGCGCGACCTGCGCGAGTGTGGCCTGACCCACACTCGCAAGCCCGCGAAACGAGTTCATGATGCCCCACACCGTGCCGAGCAGACCGATGTATGGGCTGACGCTGGCGACCGTAGCAAGACCAGGCAATTGGTGCTCCAGGGAATCCATTTCGCGTTGCGTTGCCGCCTTCAACGCACGTCGTGTGCCGTCAACCACCGCCTCGCGCGAGGTCGCCGCCTGTCGTTTTTGTTTAATGAATTCACGAAAGCCCGCCGCAAACACATCGGCCTGCGGGCCATGTTTATCGCGGCCCTCAGAGATGCGCTGATAGAGCTGGTTCAAGTCCGAACCCTGCCAAAACGCATCGTCGAACACAGCGTTTTTCTTCGCTGCGCGTTTGAGGGTGCCGCCCTTATAAAAAATCAGCCACCACGACCACAGCGAGAGCAGCACCAGCAACAGCATTACCAGCTGCACCGGGATGCTGGCACCGGACACCAGATGAAGCAGGGAAAGATCAGCGGTGGGTTTCATTCAGCAGCCAGTGTGAGGGTGGATTTCATCGCCGCACGCATCGTGGGCGGCATACGGATCGGGCCGGACAAATCGCTGGCAATGAACGCCAGGGTGACTATCGCTGCGAACAACAGTTCATCGCCACCGTCGCGACCTCGGGTGACGCGCTGTCGGATGATCAGACGACTCGCGCCAACTTCGGTAGGCTCGGCTGTGACGGAAATGAGATTGCCAAGCAGCGCGGGCGCGTGGTAGTCCGCTTCAACGCGACGCACCACGAACACGGCTTTCAGGTCACGCTGAAGCACATCCAACTCAAAGCCCGCCGCACGTAACCATTCGGTGCGCGCACGTTCGATGAAACGGAGGTAGTTGGCGTAATAGACGACACCCCCGACGTCGGTGTCCTCATAGTAGATGCGGACGGGAATGGAGAACGGTTTGGCCCCCTCTCCCCTAGCGGGAGAGGGCTGTAGAGAGGGGGAAGTTTGCGAACTAACCATCATTACCAAACAACTCCCCCGACCCATTTCCGCCCATCGCCGCAGGCGGCACCAACCCAAAGTGCCGGTACGCACGCGCGGTCGCAATACGCCCGCGACTGGTGCGCTGAATGTAGCCCTGCTGAATCAAAAATGGCTCAATCACGTCTTCAATCGTCTCGCGTTCTTCGCTGATGGCGGCGGCCAGATTGTCGACACCAACCGGCCCGCCCGCAAACTTTTCAACGATGGTCTGAAGCAATTTGCGATCCATCACGTCGAGCCCGCTCGCGTCCACGTCCAGCATCGCCAGCGCCTTGTCGGCCACCTCATGCGACACCCGCCCATCCGCGCGCACCTCCGCATAGTCGCGCACCCGGCGCAGCAGGCGATTGGCGATACGCGGCGTGCCTCGCGAACGCTTGGCAATCTCGGTTGCGCCGCCCGGCTCCATGTTCACCTCAAGCAATCGCGACGACCGCGTCACGATGCGCGCCAACTCTTCGTCAGAATAAAACTCCAGCCGCGCCACGATGCCAAATCGATCACGCAACGGATTGGTCAGCATGCCCGCCCGCGTGGTCGCTCCGATCAGCGTGAACGGAGGCAAGTCCAGCTTCACCGAGCGCGCCCCGGGCCCTTCGCCGATCATGATGTCGATGGCGTAGTCCTCCATCGCGCTGTAAAGCGTCTCCTCCAGCACCGCGCTGATGCGATGAATCTCGTCGATGAACAGCACATCGTTCGGCTCAAGATTGGTCAACAGCGCGGCCAGATCGCCCTTTTTCTCCAGCACCGGGCCGGAGGTTTGATGCATATTGACGTGCATCTCGCGCGAAATAATGTGCGACAAAGTCGTCTTGCCCAACCCCGGCGGGCCAAACAGCAGCACATGATCCAGCGGCTCTTTGCGCGTGCGCGCCGCCTCAATAAAAATCGAGAGCTGCCCCCGGATTTTTTCCTGACCGATGTATTCGTCAAGCTGCTTCGGCCGCAACGCCCGCTCAAGCGCCTCCTCTTGCACGCCCTCGCTTTTGGGCGCGATGATGCGGTCAACCGCATGCGCAAGGGAATCATCGTGAATGGCCATGAGGCTATTCTATGGGGCGAGCCGATGCTCGTCGCCCCTGCGAAGGCAGGGGCCCAGCGACTTTGGGCAACCCACGCAAAGCGCAGATCAGCCGTTCGCCCTGAGTTCGTCGAAGGGTCGGGTGCAAGAAGTTTGGTTCGACCGCCACGCGCCGGTTTCATCACTGGCGAGTCACTTTTCTTGCTTCGCCAAAAGCAAGTAACTCCCGCACAGGCGAAACTGGTGTTGCGACAACCACTGGTCTTCATTCCGCGTGACCCTTCGACGGGCTCAGGGTGACAAGGAGGTGGGTTGTGCTTCGACGTTTGACGCGAATGCCACCTTCCCCCCTTTCCCAAGCCCTCTCCCTCCGGCGGAGAGGGGGCTACGCCGCGCTGTGCGCGGTTGAGGCATTCGGCTAGCCTGTGTTGCGTAGCCCCGCTGCCAACCCGTTAATAGTAAGGTGCAATGCCCTCTGCGTGCGCTCCTCCAAGTCTCCCGAGCGCACCCGTCGAATCAATTCAATCTGCAAATGATTGAGCGGATCAAGATACGGAAAGCGGTTGCGGATAGAGCGGGCGAGCGTCGGATTGTCGGCCAATGGTTCAGCGCCGACGATGTTGATGTAGGCAGCGCGGGTACGCTCCCATTCGACGTGAATCTTGCCCCAGATGCGGTCGCGAATGACTTTGTCCTGCACCAGCGAGCCATACGCGGCGGCGATTTGCATGTCGGTTTTGGCGAGCACCATGCCTAAGTTGGATAGGACGGTTGAGAAGAACGGCCAATCTTTTGCCATCTGGCGCAACTCGTGAATCGCTTCGGGTTGCTCGTCGCACAAGGCGGCGACGGCTGAGCCAAAGCCGTACCAACCGGGCAGCGACACGCGGGCTTGCGCCCAGCTGAACACCCACGGAATAGCGCGTAAATCTTCGATGCGCGCGCCAGCTTTTCTTGATGCGGGACGCGAGCCGATGTTGAGCTCGGCGATCTCCTTGATCGGCGTGCTTTCGCGGAAGTACGTCACGAAGCCGTCGTCGCCGTAGACGAGCGCGCGGTACGCTGTGAACGCGTGTTCGCTCAGCTTGTCTGCCAATGCTTCGTAACGTGCCTGTTGTTTTGCGTCGCTGGTGATGTTGGGCAGCAGCGTGCTCTCCAGCACGGCGGCGAGCAGCGTTTCGAGATTCCTTTGCGCGAGGTCGGGATCGCCATATTTACTAGCGATAATTTCGCCCTGTTCCGTGAGTCGCAAAAATCCGTTGACCGCGCCTGCTGGTTGCGCGCGAATCGCCTCATAACTCGGTCCGCCGCCACGACCGACGCTGCCGCCGCGACCGTGAAACAGGCAGAGGCGCACGCCGTGTTGGGCGAAGCTCTCGACCAGCGCGGCCTGCGCGCGATACAGCGCCCAGTTGGCGGTGAAATAGCCGCCGTCCTTGTTGCTGTCGCTGTAGCCGAGCATGATCTCCTGCGCATCATCCTGCGCCTTGATCCATCGGCGATACAGCGGATGCGCGAAGGCTGCGGCCATCACCGTCGGCGCGTTCTGCAAATCCTCAATCGTTTCGAATAGCGGCACGATAGCAACGGCCAGATGCGGCGCGTCACCGCCGCGCGCGAGGCCGACCTCTTTGCACAGCGTGGCCAGCTCCAGCAAATCAGACACTGATTTCGCCATAGAAATAATCATGCGCGGCACGGCAGCAGCACCAAATCGCGCGTGAACGTCGGCGGCTTTTCGGAAAATCGCAAGCTCGGACAGCGCGGTTTCCGAAAGCTTCATATAGGGTGAGGCGAGCAGGCGTGCGCTTTCCAGTTCGCGCGAAAGCAACGCGACTTTTTCGTCCTCGCTCAACGCCGAATAGTTGACGCACAGGCCACAGCCCGCGAGCAATTCAGCGACCACCGATTCATGCACGGTGGAGTTCTGGCGCAAGTCCACAGGCGCTAAATGAAAGCCAAAAATTTGTACCGCGCGCTTAAGCGGCAACACACGCGCATCGGCGATCACCTTTGAACCGTGCCCGCCCAGCGACTCGGTAATAATCTCAAGATCATCGGCAAATTCGTCCGGCGTCGCGTACGGGGCCGCGTCGATAGTGTGCGGCGGACGCAGCGAGCTTTTGCCCGTATGGCCGCGATAGGTCGCGGCCATACGGCTGTAAATGCC
>ENA-OFCX01000522-OFCX01000522.1-metagenomes-genome-assembly--contig:-NODE-522-length-19566-cov-22.730972_pt1 | contig 19566 bp, 24 predicted proteins | sample MGYA00153384_OFCX01 | MGnify analysis MGYA00153384
CAGAAGAAGTTGCCGCTCAAATGGGTAAAATGTAATTTCTAGGTAGAACAAACGTTAAGGATCGGTCTAAATTTAGACCGATCCTTTTTTATCCATAAAAGTTTATATATTGACTATACCCCAAGCTTTGTAACCATCTACCCTTCACCTGCAAATTGCAGAAGTACAGCCCATTATTTCTAACGATCTGCTAAAATTGATGGATCGGGCGATCTCAAGTATTGAGAATCGCATTTCGGCTTTAGAGCAGAGTCTATCAGAAATTAAACTAGATTGGAGATTGAAATGAATTCTATCCCTACTTTACCAGATCCAGAAAAGATTAAGCAGACTTTAGCCAGAGCACATCGAAATTGTCAAGAAATGGAGTTGGCAGGTATTCAACTGGAAGAAGTTATTGCCAAACTCGATCGATAAATTTCAACTCAGCGAAAACAACGATTAGGGAAAGTATTAGGGCAGGGACAGAATTAGTCCAAGTATTCTTATTTCACAATGCTTTTATAGGAATCGAGAGTAAACAAAATGCCGATGACGACTATCGAACAGTTAACGCTTGACAAGATGCGAAATTTACCATCAGAGTTACAACAACAGGTCTTGACTTTTGCTGAGTTTTTGGAATTTAAACAGCAACAACTAGAAGACGAAGGTTTGCTCAAAGCGATGCAAGAAACTAAAGATGATGAAATTATCGATCTTGCAGATGCTAAGTTATACCTCGACCGATAATGAATGTCACATATAAAAAGAAATTTCTCAAAGATTTGAAGGCTCTCCAAAGCACAGAGGCTTATGAGAAAATTTGTGATTTGGTATTAGAGGAAATACCCAATGTGGAAGATTTAAGCACGATTGCCAATCTATCTAAACTCAAAGGTGACGATACTGCTTATCGGATTCGGGTTGGCGATTATCGGATTGGGTTTTTCATGGAAGATAATGCGATCGTGATGAGTAGGGTACTGCATCGATCGGAGATTTATCGTTATTTCCCCTAAAATCGATCGAACACCCTCATTTCAGCTTGGGGAGATATCAGATCGGTTTTTCTGGGAAAATAATTAGATTGAGAAGATCGATCATTTATCATTATTTTCCATAAAAGATGAAATGTCGATCGAATACATTCAGATAGCGTCAGCCAGTCAATCTCTTAATGGCTCACTCTGGTGAACAAGTACGTCACTTTCCATAATGGAATGAACTTGCAGTTTGCCCACCTTAATCCCTTAAAAATCTATGTCAATTGTATCAAGTATAATCTCAATCCTCTTCTTTTTCTTTTTAATTATCCTAACTACAAATTCATCAAAATTTTCTTGAGGATAAGAGGGGTTTAGAATCTCTTCATGCATTCCCATTCCCAATACGGGATTTGCAAGTAATTTATATACACCCTTTAGACGTGTTTGAAACTGACTAACCTGACCGTACAATATTTTCAATTGCTCTATGTGAGTTCGTATATCTATTTCATCTTTAGATGAGTATCCCGTTTCAAGTCTAAGATTAATAATTTTTTGAAGTTCATCATGATTAGCTTCTTCAGTTGACGTTCCTCTTCTTATATAAATTGCATTTTCTCGAATGCCCTCTCCCTGTGCCTGTGAAATAAACGGAAGATGATTAGGATTGCCTGTCACATAGATAACCTGAAACTTTTTCCCAACTAAATCTTTATACTCAGAATCTTGGTAAGTAAAATCTCCAATTTCTATATCTTCCAGTAGAGCGGCAGGTAGATATTTTTTAATTTTATCTATGATAACTTTCTTGTCTTCTAATGTATCAACTCCTATTGATTTAAGAGTTTTATCATCTTTCTCAGAAACGCCAATTATGAGACATCCGCCCCCAATGTTAGCTTGCCCTAATAAGTGGCGAGCGATCTTTGGAAAGAGTGGTAATTTCTCTTTAAAATCCACATTCGGAAATTCTCCAAGATTATCTCTAAGCAAATCTCTTAAACCTTCCCTCGTAGGATTCTCAAAGAATTGAGCAAACTCCTCTTTAAATGTTTTCCGCTTTGAATCTGTGCTCATGCTGTATTAAGAATAGATAATTAGTAGGAAACGTTACTTTGATTTTAGCTCACACGCCAGCTTTAAAATTGATCGCGCCGAACACCAATCAACAACCGCCACCCATTAAAATAGAACCTATACATAGACTTATATTTGAAGATGTTAGAAGCATATCGCCAACATACAGCCGATCGAGCCGCATTGGGAATTCCCCCATTACCGCTCGATGCCGAACAAACCAGTGCCCTCTGCGAACTATTACAACATCCACCAGCAGGTGAAGAGGATAACCTAATTGCATTATTGCGAGACAGGGTTCCGCCTGGAGTAGATCCGGCTGCTTATGTCAAAGCTGGCTTCCTGACTGGGATTGTTACAGGTAAAATTACTAGTCCGCTGATTAATAAGATCGAGTCGATCGAGCTATTAGGTACAATGTTAGGCGGTTATAATGTCCGATCTCTGATTGACTTACTCCAGTCTGATGATACTAAACTGGCTACAGCAGCCGTCAAAGCACTGAGCAAAATCGTCCTCGTTTACGACGCATTTAACGATGTGTGGGAACTCTCCCAAACCAACCCCTACGCCAAACAAGTGATTGATGCCTGGGCAAATGCTGACTGGTTCACATCTCGCCCCACCCTACCCGAAACCATTACCGTCACCGTCTTCAAAGTCCCTGGCGAAACCAATACCGACGACTTATCCCCCGCAACTGAAGCTACCAGTCGCCCCGATATTCCCCTCCACGCCCTGGCGATGCTGGAAACTCGCCAACCTGGGAGTTTAGCCACCATTGCCGAATTGAAACAAAAAGGACACCCCCTCGCCTATGTCGGCGACGTTATCGGTACGGGTTCCTCGCGCAAATCGGCGATTAATTCCGTCCTCTGGTATATTGGCGCGGATATTCCCTGCGTTCCGAATAAGCGCACGGGTGGTTATATTTTGGGTAGTAAAATCGCGCCGATTTTCTTTAATACTGCGGAGGATTCGGGAAGTTTACCGATCGAGTGTGATATTACCATGCTCGAGACTGGTATGGTCATCACCATCCACCCCTACGCTGGCAAAATCACCAACGAATCCGGCGAAACCCTCTCCACCTTCAACCTCAAACCCGACACCATCCTCGATGAAGTCCGCGCTGGCGGTAGAATTCCCCTGCTCATCGGGCGGACCCTCACCGACAAAACCCGCATTGCCTTGGGATTACCCCCCAGCACCATCTTTACCCGCCCCACTCAACCCACAGATACGGGCAAAGGCTATACCCTCGCCCAAAAAATGGTCGGCAAAGCCTGCGGATTACCAGGTGTGCGCCCTGGGGTGTCCTGCGAACCCCTAATCACCACCGTTGGTTCCCAAGATACCACGGGGCCAATGACTCGCGATGAACTCAAAGAACTCGCCTGTCTCGGTTTCAGTGCGGATTTAGTGATGCAGAGCTTCTGCCATACCGCCGCCTATCCCAAACCAGTAGACATCAAAACCCACGAAGAACTACCCGACTTCTTCGCCCAACGCGGTGGCGTTGCCCTCCGCCCTGGCGATGGCATCATCCACTCCTGGCTAAATCGGATGCTCCTCCCCGATACCGTCGGTACGGGTGGCGACTCCCACACCCGCTTCCCCCTGGGCATTTCCTTCCCCGCAGGCTCCGGTTTAGTCGCCTTCGCTGCCGCTCTGGGTGCGATGCCCTTAGATATGCCCGAATCCGTCTTAGTGCGCTTCACAGGCGAACTCCAGCCTGGAGTCACCCTCCGCGATGTCGTCAATGCGATTCCCTACGTCGCCATGCAAAAAGGCTTACTCACCAACGACAAACAAAACAAACTCAACGTCTTCTCTGGGCGGATTATGGAAATCGAAGGCTTACCAGATCTCAAAGTCGAACAAGCCTTTGAACTTACCGACGCAACCGCCGAACGTTCCTGCGCTGGCTCCACGATTAAACTCAGTGAAGCCACCGTCACCGAATATATCCGCTCCAACGTCGCCCTCCTCAAAAATATGGTCGCACGCGGTTATACCGATGCCCGCACCATGTTGCGCCGCGTTGCCCAGATGGAAGCTTGGCTCGCTAATCCCGTGCTAATGTCCGCCGATGCCGATGCCGAATACGCCGAAATTATCGAGATCGATCTTAATACAATTACCGAACCGATCGTCGCCGCCCCCAACGACCCCGACAATATCAAACTCCTGAGCGAAGTCGCCGGAGCAAAAATCGATGAAGTCTTCGTCGGCTCCTGCATGACCAACATCGGACACTACCGCGCCACCGCCAAAGTATTAGACGGCGAACCCGCAGTCACCACCCAATTGTGGATTTGTCCCCCCACCCGCATGGACGAATCCCAACTCAAAGCCGAAGGGATGTACGCGATCTTCGATGCCGCTGGCGCACGCACAGAAATGCCTGGATGCAGTCTTTGTATGGGCAATCAAGCCCGCACCGCCGATAATGCCACGGTGTTCTCGACATCCACCCGCAATTTCAATAACCGGATGGGTAAAGGTGCCCAAGTCTATCTCGGTTCGGCAGAATTAGCAGCGGTTTGTTCCTTGTTAGGGCGGATTCCTACGGTACCGGAATATCTGGATTTGATGAGTAAGAAAATCAATCCGTTTGCGGGGGATCTATATCGTTATCTGAATTTTGACCAGATTTCTGGTTTTGAAGATGAGGGGCGAACAGTTAGTGCTGAGGATGTCAGAAAGCTGGCTGAGGTATAAGTAAATTAGTCACTCTTCTATCAATCAGAGGAGTGACTCAAAAAATGCTCTCTTCGATAAAAATTAAAATTAGATAACTATGTTAGAACTCTCAAAAATAGATCTTGGGAAAGATGAAGCAGAACAAGATGAAAGACTAAAAGAATATTTTCTGAAGACGACTAGCTATGAAAATGCTCTTACAGGCAATAAAACTATTATCGTGGGGCGTAAGGGTTCAGGGAAATCAGCTATTTTTACTCTTGTCCAAGAAGAGCTAGCAAAATCAGGAATGATTGTTATTCCTATTACGCCTAACGAATATCATTGGAAACTGTTGAAGGAGTATGAAGAACAAGGAATATCTTTGATTCAGTCTCATATTAATGTTTGGAAAACAACCCTTCTATTTTCTGTAATCTCTACATTGCATGAGCATGGAAAGATACCATTACAATCAGATATTAGAAAATATTATGAATACACAAAGAATTCCGAGTATGATATTTCTCCAGAAAATTGGTTCATTAGTATTGTTGATTCTGCAAAACAATTTGTTAGCAGTATTAAATCACCATTTGGAAGCATTGATTTCAAGCCTTCAAGTTCTAAGCCTGTCCCAATAAGCTTGATCCAGCAGCTTACAAAATGCTTGCTGAATGAATGGAATACGTATACTTATAACGATTGGGAAAAACAAGTTACAAGTCCACCAAAAGTAAGGATTGTAATAGATAGATTAGATGATAGCTGGGATGCTAGTGAGAATTCAAAAAATTTAATTATTGGTCTCTTAAAAGCCGCGAACGATTTAAATAGGCTATTTAGTCATAAAATTTTAATTACAATTTTTCTAAGAGCAGATATTTATGATTGTTTATTTTTTGACGATCAAGATAAGTTAAGACAATACGAAGAAATATTGATATGGGATGATGATTCTTTAAAAAATATTGTATGTGAGCGAGTGAAGGTAAGTTTGAATCTTCCAAGCGATAAAAATAATCACGATATTTGGAGTGAGTTATTCTCCGATCAACTATATAGAAGTAAAGCTACAGCAGAAAAATACATAATAGACAGGACATTTAAAAGACCTAGAGATATTATCTCCTTCGTAAGGTTTGCAATAGAATATGCGATAGAAAATAATAGCCAACGTATTGAGCCTGTTAATACCAGAACAGCAGAAGAGAAAAAATATAGTCAAAGTAAATACAAAGACTTGATAATTGAATATCAAAAACAAGTTCCGTACATTAAGGATTTGTTGGATTCTTTTTCTAGTTCACTTCACAAACAGTCTAAGCAAGAAATAGACGAACACATACAAGGTTTTATTAAAAGAAAAGAATTGAACGTTGATACAAATAATATAATCCAACAATTGTTTGTTTGGGGAGTGATTGGTATCAAGCGTCAAGGTGGTGCTAGCGTTAATCGCCGAGGCGGGACACATTTTTGCTATTATTATGACGATCCATCGATTCAGCCATTACGGTTTGATGATTACTATATTCACCCGTCACTACGACACTATCTAAGTATCTCTGAAAGAAGAGAAAAGAATGATAAATAGAATAATAATTAAGATAGTCTAATCATAATAAAAAATATTTAATCAACCAAATTTTTATTAGTTTTTCGCAAATCAATAAATTAGTTTACATATAATTATTATCCTAATAGAGTTCCTCTAATGTTAGAAACGACAATCTTAGAATACCTGCCTAAACTACCCGACTCACTCCAGCAAGAAGTTTTACACTACACTCAGTTTTTGCTAGAAACTCATACTAAAAGTACTTTACAACCACAGACGAAGCGGCAATCAGGTTTTCTAAAGGGCACATTTGCTTTACCACTGTCTGAAGACTTTAATGAGCCATTAGAAGATTTTCAGGAGTACATGGAGTAACTAATCTACTTTTGGATACTCATGCTTTCATCTGGTATTCAGAGAATGACTCCAAGTTACCCGAATCGATAAAAACAGAAATTGAAACCGCAGATCGAGTTTACATTAGCATTGCTAGTCTATGGGAAATTGCGATTAGATTAAGCATCGGGAAGTTGTCGTTGCGATCGAACTATGAATCGAGTCTCTTTTAGAGAGGCTACGCCAACGAATCTAGTCTAGAACCTGCTGGAATTGGCTTATTACCAATTTCTTGCGCTGATACGGTTCGGGTCATGAATTTACCACTTCATCATCGTGACCCATTTGACAGGATTCTCATCGCTCAAGCCATTAATAATTCTCTCACTTTAGTTAGCTGTGATGCTGCTTTCACTGCATACCCAATTCAACTACGATGGGAATAAATCTAGACTAAAGACTATGGGAAAATCGATCGCATTTGGCTGGTATGGCGGAAAATATAGCCACCTCGACTGGCTGTTACCCCTACTACCACCCTCACAACATTTTTGCGACGTATTTGGTGGCTCCGCTGCTGTCATCATCAATCGCCCTCCCTCTCCCGTTGAAACTTATAACGATATCCACAGCGAAGTCGTGAATTTTTTTCGCGTCCTCCGCGACCAAAAAGAGCAGCTAATTGAAGCCATCGGCTTAACACCATTCTCCCGTGAAGAACTAGCATTAGCCAGTCAACGCCAGACAGAAGGAATCACCGAACTAGAACGCGCTCGGCGTTTTTTCGTGTGTGCTAGACAAGTGCGAACTGGACTTGCTCAAACATCCAGCGCGGGACGTTGGGCGCATTGCTTATTAACCAGTCGCGCTGGCATGTCAGGTGCCGTGTCCCGCTGGCTCGGTAGTATCGACGACTTATCACTCATCGCTCAAAGACTATTGCGCGTTCAAATTGAGAATGCACCCGCGATCGATGTCATCCGACGATATGATAGTGCAGATACGCTATTCTATTGCGACCCACCTTATCCACATGGTGCGCGTGGGGATTCCAAAGCATACGCACATGAAATGACCGATACAGAGCATCGAGAACTTGCATCAGTACTTAGGAATGTTCAAGGGAAAGTCGCTTTATCAAGCTACCATTGCGATTTGATGGGTGAATTATATAGTGACTGGTATATTGTTGAGGCTCCTGCAAAAATGTGTCATTCGGTCAAATCAGCGCGGACTGAAGTACTGTGGATGAACTACGAACCACCGAAGGAAATAGAATGGACACGCCACCAGAAATCCTCGCAATCGCACTCCAAAGAGCCAACACTGACATAGGGAATTCAATTGTAAATAATGAAGATGTTCGCCAAAGAGTAGAATTGATTTGCCGTAATATTCGCAACAAGGCTTTATCTCGGTTGATACTGTCCTGTTGTTTGGCAAAGATTCACAAACCACAAATAGATATTCGTAAACCATACACCGAAATTGATGGCACCGATACATTTTCTGGTCGTACTTATGATGAGGGGTATATCGGGCAATTTATCGCCGAACATCGTCTTCCCTGTAACACCACAACAGCATTTCTGACACCCGCACTTCGCAACCGCAGCGAACCACTCACCCCAAATACTAATTTAGTCGGACGACCACCAGAACTTTACAAAGCAGCTCTACAACTACTTGACAATGTTTATACGGGAACAGTAAGTGCCGAAGATTTACTGGCTGAAAGCATTCGTGTATTGCTGATTGTCAAGCATGAAAATCAACAGCGGATCGAAACACTTTTGGCAGGAGTAAAACCATTAGCTGGTGCGATTCCATTATCCTCGGAAAGCATTGTTGCTATTATTCAAAGCCATCTGGTAGGGCGCAATTCGAGTAGATTGCCAGTATTGATTGTGACGGCTGCATACAAGACTGCCAGCGCGCAGCTAGGCGAACAAGCAAAAATTCTGGCAAGTCATAACGCTGCCGATAAACAAACAGGTGCCATTGGTGATGTCGAAATAACCCTTATCGATGAGGAGCGAGTTTTGACTGGCTATGAAATGAAAATGCGCCCAGTAACCAGAGAAGATATCGATCTTGCCGTCCAAAAGATTTTAGATAAAGACATCGATAATTACATTTTTATCACTACCTCAGAAATTCCGCAAGAGGTGAACAATTATGCCAAAAGCCTGTATGAGAAGACAGGTGGAGTTGAAATAGCTGTGCTGGACTGCATCAACTTTTTGCGCCATTTTCTACATCTATTTCATCGTTCTCGCACAAGGTACGTCGAGAAATATCAACAGCTTGTATTAAATGAGCCAGATAGTGCAGTCAGTCAACCCCTAAAAGAATTGTGGCTGTCATTGAGAAGCGCAGCCGAGAGCGGCTTCGGAAATAGCGAATAGTACTCCCTTCCCACCGAAGAAATAGGCATTCATGATTCACCATCCACCGTCCACCATCCACCGTCCACCCATACACTAGATGTCTAATTTGTCACTGGGAAGGGAGTAGCTTCTGTCATAGACTCCAGTAATTCGCGGATCGTGGCTTGGTTAAAAGTGCCTGCGGTGGCTAATTCCTGCTCCAAATCTTGCCCATTGATAAACTGTTGCACCAGTTGGAGAATGGCGAATTATGACCATAATCGATCGATACCAAAATAGCACCAGAATAACTAATGGATATCTTAGCTATACTCTAAATGAGGATTTAGTCCAAGTTATTGGATCTCGACAGTCAATAATTAAACGATCGATCGACCATAAATAAATGCACGTACTCTCAATTCCCACTTGGATTATTCATGTTTCTAGCGTCATTGAGTGGATGACGGCAATCTGGTTGATTTGGCTATATGCCGAAGCTAGTGGTAATCTAGCTTGGCGGAGTCTTTCTTTCGGGATGTTACCCGCGCTGGTGAGTGCGATGTGTGCTTGTACATGGCATTTTTTTGATAATACTCTCGCTTTAGAGTGGCTGGTTACGCTTCAAGCCGCGATGACTGTCGTTGGTAATATGACGATGTGTCTGGCTGCTTGGCATATTAGTAAACAGTCAGTAGTAAATAGTTGATAGTTGATATATGACACCCTCGCTCGTTGAGTTAGTATTTTCTAAAGAATCTTTATTTGCTGTATCTTTATTTCCCTATTTAGGATTTCTATGGTTTATGACAAAAAAAGTTGAGACTCCTAAAATTGCCCTAATTGGTTTTTATTTGACCTTGTTGTTTGTCGCGGTGACGATTCCAGTTGGCGCGTATGCTCAATTAACTTTGCACAAATCTCTGGCTGATGTCGATCTTCTACATGGTGGAGCTGAATTCTTTTTGACTCTTTCCAATGTGGCGATCGCGATCGGTTTTGGTAAAGCTATTCACTCTATCAAAACTCAGCAATCTGAATGAGTTATGGTAGATGTAAGAATAAATAGTGGCAGATGTGCGATCGGATTGGGGAGCAATTTAGGTGATTCGAGCGCGATTTTAGCTGGGGCGATCGATCGACTCCAAACACATCCCCAGATTGATGTAATCGCCGTTTCTAGCTGGTATCAGACTGCACCAGTTGGGCCACCACAGCCAGACTATTTAAACGGCTGTGCGCTGCTTGAGACTAGTTTGGCACCGATCGATCTATTGAATACTTTACAGGCGATCGAGTCGGAATTTGGGCGCGTGCGTCAGGAGGTTTGGGGCGCACGGACGTTAGATTTGGATCTGCTGCTATATGAAGATCGAATTATCGATTTACCCACCTTGCAGGTTCCTCATCCCCGAATGCTGGAACGGGCATTTGTACTCGTACCGCTAGCAGAAATTGTGCCTAATTGGATCGAACCCAGAGCGAGAGAGTCGATCGCCGTCCTCTGCAACAAGTTAGAATGTTCCGATGTTCGGCTAATGCGATCGGAGACAACGATCGATCGCCACTAATACCTAATACCTAACACCTAAAAATATGCCATTAGGAAATGAATCAGCCAAAATTATTCAGAATAAGCTACGTTATCAAGGACGTAAATTTACATTTAATGTCGATCGGATCGAACTACCTAATGGTGTGACTGGAGAATGGGAATCCATTCACCATCCTGGTGGTGCTTTAGCTGTCCCGATTACCCCCGATGGAAAATTAGTATTAGTTAAACAATATCGCTTTCCTACTCAAGGACGAATCTTAGAATTTCCCGCAGGTACATTGGAAATCGGCGAAGATTCAGCAACAACAATTGCGCGGGAGCTGGAAGAAGAAACAGGATATCGGGCTGGCAAATGGCAGAATTTGGGTGAATTTTTTCTGGCACCTGGTTATTGTGATGAGATTATTTATGCTTATCTAGCACAGGATTTAGAGAAATTAGCCGTGCAACCTGCGGGTGATGATGATGAAGATATTAGTGTTATATTAATGACTCCAGCGGAATTTGAAACAGCGATTTATGCTGGCGAACCGATCGATGCTAAATCGATCGCGGCTTATTTTCTCGCGCAAAAAATTTTATAATCGGCAGATAATCGCCGTCTCATCAAGAATGTTTAACAATTGTTGCTAAGAATCGAGCGATCGATGAATAATAGAAAGTAAGTGCCCGATCGTTGGCTCCCCTCAAGCCTCATCCCTAACCTCCAATCAAAACTATGAGCGTTCAAATCATCTTACCAATTCTGACCATTCCCTTTATCATCGGTGCTTTATTTTTTGGTACCCGCAATGGCTTCTATGATTCAGACAAATATCATGGTAATGGTTCCGCTCATTAGATAGTGACCTGCCAATCCCTTCGATCGTATCGCTGCTGTGAGAGATCCAAACACTGGGGTCGGATTTATATTGGACTTTTTGCTTGTCTACGCTACCCCAACCTAATAATGAAGATCTAGTTTGCCTTCCCTATGGCGTTGGTCATGGTGATGAAGGGGTGTGTTTGTTGCTCAAAATGGGGCCATATCAGATCTTATTAGATTGTGGACTGGCAGACATTTCTCAACTCATTACTGACGATCGGCTCCCGTGCGATCTGGTAATATGTACCAATGCTCATGCCGATCGAGCTAGAGGTTTACTCGCTCTCCATCGAGCTTTTCCCAAATTACCGATTTATACCAGCGAAGTCACTAGTCTGCTTTTACCGCTCAACTGGTTGGACGCTCCTGAGGAAGTGGCACAGTTCAGTCAAGCCTTGCCGTGGCGTAGATCGATCGAGTTTCAAGATGGTTTAACTGCCGAATTGTTTCCGGCTGGAAATTTGCCTGGGGCGGCGGCGGTGTTATTGACATATACCGGATTTTATCAGTCATATAGTGTCTTCTATACAGGCGACTTTTTTCTGTCCAATTCTCGCTTGGTAGAAGGCTTGCACCTAGACTCGATTCGGCATCTCAATCCCGATGTCTTGATTATCGAAGGTAGTTATGGCACAGCCCGCCATCCTCACCGCCGCAAGCAGGAAAATACCTTGATGGCGCGGATCGATCGAGCAATTATTCAACAGCAGTCAATTATCTTACCAGTAGCAACTCTGGGCATCGCTCAAGAATTGCTAATTCTACTGCGGAGTCACCACTTATTTACCGGACGCGACATTGATATCTGGGTAGATGGTACGATCGCCGTAGCTTGTGATGCTTACTTGCAATTACTCCCCCACTTTCCCCCCGCAGTTCAAAACTTTGCGCGTCATCAATCCCTATTTTGGGATGAAAAAGTTCGTCCTCACGTTCGCCAGCTCACACCAGAGCACCTCCCCAGCATTCATCTGCGTCCATGTATTATTCTCACTGACACAGATACCGATCTCCAAATTTACACAGCCGAACATCCTTTCCCCTGGCTGGTATTATTTCCTTCCTCCCTAGATGGGATGACAGTACTACCAGCAACTACCCCACAAATCACCGTCGAAACTTATCTTCTGAGCGAACATTCCGATGGTGCTGGTACCGCCCAATTAATTCACAATATCCGTCCCAAACACGTCGTCTTCACTCACGGTTCGCCCCCCTATTTAGCCGATCTCACCGGATTAGAGGAACTCCAAAACCGTTATCATCTCCACTCTCCAGCAGCAGGAACTCTAGTCTCACTCCCCATTGGCGATACCTTCATTCAACCCGCTCCACCAGCCGATCCCAATTATGAGGGCGAACTCACCGAACTAGACCGAGAGATTAATATTACCTTACCCAATGCGATCGCCAGTGACCCTAGGTGGCACAATTTCGCCGATACTGGATTAATAGAAGCTAGATGGCAAGGGGAAGAAATCGTTCTCAGAGGAGTTTCCCAACGCGAAGTTCTCGATCGACAACAAGAACTCAAGCTAGATCCAGCTACCCACTGTTGCGGCAATTGTCGTTATCAACGCGGCTCCCGCTGCTATAATAATCGATCGCCACTCAATGGTTTTAAAGTCACACCCGATGGCTTTTGTCCGGTGTTTGAATCGAATTAGAATCTGAAATTATTAGAGTTGCTGCGAAGATTTTTACCCCCCAACCCCCCTTATCAAGGGGGGCTTTTGCCCCCTCCCCTTGATAAGGGGAGGGCTGGGGTGGGGTAAAGATCTCCGTCGAAGTCAGTTTAGCCCAGTATCAACTATTCACCATCCGCAAACAATGATCGATCGACCCTTAATTATTGCAGGCAAAACCTTTAACTCGCGGCTGATGACAGGTACGGGTAAATATCGCAGCATCGAGCAGATGCAAAAGAGCATCATCGCTAGCGGTTGCGAGATCGTCACCGTCGCCGTGCGAAGAGTGCAAACCAAAGCCGCTGGACATGAAGGCTTGGCAGAAGCGATCGATTGGTCTAAAATCTGGATGCTGCCGAATACTGCTGGCTGTCAGACTGCCGAAGATGCCGTGCGGGTGGCGAGATTGGGACGGGAAATGGCCAAATTATTGGGACAGGAAGATAATAACTTTGTCAAACTCGAAGTAATTCCCGCAGGTAAATATCTCTTACCAGATCCGATCGGTACCCTCCAGGCAGCCGAACAGCTCGTCAAAGAAGGCTTCGCCGTACTCCCCTATATCAATGCCGATCCGCTCCTCGCCAAGCGGCTAGAAGAAGCTGGATGCGTGACAGTGATGCCCCTGGGTTCCCCGATCGGTTCGGGACAAGGCATCAGAAATCTCGCCAATATCCAAATCATCATCGAAAATGCCAAAGTCCCCGTCGTCGTCGATGCGGGAATCGGTACCCCTAGCGAAGCCGCTCAAGCAATGGAAATCGGTGCAGATGCCCTATTGATCAATACTGCGATCGCTTGTGCTGAGGATGCCCCCCTGATGGCTCAGGCGATGGGAATGGCTGCTGTATCGGGACGGTTGGGATATCTGGCAGGGAGAATACCTGTTGCCTCAGTAGCAGCAGCCAGTTCGCCGATGACAGGGACAATTAACTCGTAAGTTGGGTTTGATTCTTCAACCCAACTGAAGCAATATTATTAGTAACTTATTGAGATCGATCGCCTACGACAGCAATCCTAAATCAAATGCTTTGATCGATACTGGTTTTACAGACCATTTGTGCTTGCCACCAGAAGCGGTAAATTTACTGAGATTGCCATTTTTGTATGATATACCTGTGAATTTGGCAGATAATAGCGAGGTTTCGTTAGCAGTTCATCAAGCGACAATCTTTTGGGATGGACAAGAACGAGATGTTCGGGTATTTGCGACGGGACGACGACCTTTGATTGGCACTGCTCTACTGAATGAACAAGAGCTTGTGATTCAGTTTACTGAGGGTGGTTTAGTAACGATCGATGAGTTGTAAGTATTAATCCATCGATCGAGACTAGAGCCGCTCGCGTAGCGTCTCTGAAAGAGAATCGATCTCATATCGATCGAAAGCACTATCTACAGTGCCTAAAGTCATTTTTTCGACTTGAGATTGAGCAATTAGCAAACGGTCGAAAGGATCTCGGTGGTGAGGAGGTAGATTTGAGAGTGCGTAAATATGCTTTAAGTCGATCGATAGTAGCTGAATAGAATTTTCCTCGACCTGAATGTCTAGGATTGTTGCGAGATCGCCTTTCAAATCTAGCTTTCCTAAAGCTACTTTGATTTGGATTTCCCAAATGCTTGCTAAGCTAAGAAATAAGCTATTTTGACGGTCTATAATTGATGCGGCTAGTCTTAGCGATAAGCGTTCTGGTTCGGCTGCCATTAATTAAGCAGCAACTCTTAATTTATCAATAGGTTGATTAATAAGCACTACTCATTAATCAACCTATTGTAAATAGAATATTTCAGAAAAGTAGGGTGGGCACTGCCCACAGGATCAAACTTAGTCAGAGCAAGACTAATTTACTTTTTTCGATCGATCTCTCAATCTTAATTTCTACCCATTTAGATCTAACCAGGCTGTTAAATCGCTAATTTGGGTGAAATCCAAAGCTGCATCATATAAATCTTCTAGCTGCTCTAAAGATAACTCCATCACCCTTGCTAATACATCTGCGGAGACATCGCCTACTCGTTTGTTTAACAAACGCAGCACGAAATCTTGCCGACCCTTAATTTCACCCCTCTGTTCGCCTCTCTGTTCTCCAATTTGTTCCCCAACTTGTTGGGCTTCTTGAAGCTTTTCTAAATATAAAGGTGATAACTGCATGATTAACTCCTGCTCTTCTGGTTCAATTTTTTCTCTTGCTTCGAGGATAACTTTCAGATTACCCAGCAAATCTAAAGCATTATTTCGATAGGGATGCTCCGCTGGAAGTGCCGCTACTTCTTGGATGGCTCGTGCCTGAACTCTGCCCTTACCCAATAGTCTAACCCATAGAGTTGTTGGTGTCTGGGGTAGTTGATGAATGACGATGATGCCTGTCTTGAGGGTGGGACTCAGCAGATATACGCCTTCGCCCCACTTGTCTAGCTCTAATTTAGCACCAAGTCCCTCCACAATTTGGGCAGATAGAGTCGGTGTCAAAATCCAGAGGTTAGGTAAAACATCATCCCCTAGTTCTGGCTGTGATTGTCTTTTGGCTTCTCTGAGCAGATAGCTGTGCAAGTCGTATAGCTTTGACATACACGCGCGAATTTGCGGCACTTTGACTGAATTACGAAAGGGTTCAAAGATGACGGTGGTTTTCGCACATTCCGCTAATATGCCTAATTCTTGGATGGGTGAAAGTTTGGGATCGGGGATGAAATAAACATCGACTTCCCGAACTTCACCACTAATTTTTAGAGAAGTTTGCACTTGTCCTAATGGCGATAGTAATGACTCTAGAAAATCTTTGGCAAACTGGTGGGGAAATCGAGTCATAAGGCTTTGCAGATTGAGTTGAAATTGTAATAATTTATCTCTTTTAAATATTTGAGTATTGTATTCAAGGTATTAGGTTTCAAAAAATAGTGATGGTGAAACTTTAAAGAATTCTCCTAGTGCCTTAGCTTGAGCCTTGCTGATACCACGTTTGCCATTGAGTACTTCTGAAGCTATCCCTTGAGAACCAAAGACAGGTACCAAATCTTTTTGTTTTAAGCCCCGATCGCGCACCAATTCAGTTAATATCTCTAAAGGAGTAGCGGATTTAAGTTGATAATGCCGATCTTCAAAGCTTTCGATTAAATTTACCAATAGTTTTAGTAAGCATTCTTGGGCTGGAGAGATTGCATCACCTAACCGGAGCAGCTTGGTAACTTCTGCTAAGTAGAATTCGTTCTCTTCTTCTGTTTCAATAACCTTGGGTCGAACAGCTACCAGCAACTTAGAATATTCTTGGTCTAATACAGCATTCATCATTTCCATTGCTCCTTGTCATATTCCGCATGGGTTAAGATATCTCGGACAAAAATAGTGCAGCTACGATAATTAATCTCACCTATTAATCGATAATGATTACCTTTAATATTGAAAATCGTATAAATGCCCACTAGATCCGCAGATGGGTAAGCTTCCCTAAGCTCTACTAGAGTTTGCCATTCGGCTGCTTTGGCGATCCTGTACCAAGTATCCAATGCAATCTCTGAGTCTGCATGAATCTTGGCGAACTCCAGCAATCTTTTGCGGCTGATGATGTGCATTGGCTTGGGAGTAACCTACTGCAAATATTTTATTTCATTTAGAGATTTTAAGCCAGCTATGCAGCTAGATTCGATCGATCGGTTGAAGGTTGTTTCGCATCCATTACACTAGAGGTGGAGCCGATCGCTGGCTCTAATATCCATTGTGGCGACTTTTTAGGTAGAAGGAAAATTTAGTATATGCTTATCCAAAAGATTGTGCGAGAACTGCAAGATATTCCTGAAGATAAGTTAGCAGAAATTTACGATCTGATTCACTACTTTCGGTTGGGTTTAGGACAAGAACAGACACAGCCGCGCACCCCTGGGTTACTAATAGGAACACTCGGAGCTGCTTTCTTTGAACCGTTACCAGAAGAGGAACTGCAACAATGGGAGTAAGCTATCTCATTGATACTCATATCTTGTTGTGGTGACTATTTAACGAGCCTAAACTCAATGCCGAATGTCAAGACATCATTCGCAACCCCGCTCATCGCATTTTCGTCAGCAGTGTTTCGGCTTGGGAAATTGCAACCAAATATCGAATCGGTATAGGTAGGATCGTCAACCATCAACAGGTTTCAAAAGCTGCCAAATTTTTTCATCGATTTGAGTCAAAATTTCTGGTTCTAATCGACCGATCTTTTTAACGATTCGTCGTCGATCGATCGCCCGTAACTGAAAAATTATCGCGACAGATGGCAATGTTAAGCCATTCAATTCTGATGGCGGAATTTCTACTGTAAAGGCAAACCGCAATGCTCCCAACGAAGAAGTGACAGGAATTACCATTAACATTGGCGATCGATCGTCATCAGCTTGAACTGCTATTGCTGGGCGAGTTCCTTTTTCCTCACGCTTGTCAGATTCTGGCAAAGTTACTAATAAAATGTCTCCTCTAGCCACTTACACACTCTTGGTTGTGAGTATTTTTGCCAGTAGCTGTTCATCTTCATCGCTAGCAGCTTCCCACCGCTCGAATTCATCATCTAGCTCTTCATCTCCAGCAGCATTCAGGATTGTCCAGACTTGCTGCAAGACTGATTCGGGTGCTTGTGGTAGCTTCTGCTGAATGCGATCGAATAGAGTAAGCATGACTGAAAATACGATCTTTAATGCTATTTGTCTAAGATATATTCTACCCCACAAATTCCACGAACTATGTCGAACCGAGATTGAGTCGATCGGTTGAAGGTTGTTTCGCATCCATTACACTGGAGGTAGAGCCAATAGACTGCTCCTCGATAACTGTTAATTTCTGATTATGTTTGACCAATTAGCCGAAAGTTTAGAATCAGCCTGGGTAAAGTTGCGCGGAAAGGACAAGATTAAGTCCTCCAATATTCAAGATGCCCTCAAGGAAGTCCGTCGCGCACTACTTTCGGCTGATGTAAACGTCCAAGTGGTCACAAATTTCGTTAAGGAAGTCGAAACCAAGGCTCAGGGCGCGAACGTAGTTTCAGGAGTTCGCCCAGACCAGCAGTTTATCAAGGTGGTCTATGATGAATTGGTGCGGACGATGGGGGAAACTAATAGTCCCCTCGCCAATGCACCCCAGAAGCCAACCGTAATTCTGATGGCGGGTTTGCAAGGTGCAGGTAAAACTACTGCTACAGCTAAACTCGCGCTGCATCTGCGGAAAGAAAATCGGACGACTTTGATGGTGGCGACTGACGTATATCGTCCCGCTGCGATCGATCAGCTCATCACGTTGGGCAAGCAAATCGACGTGCCAGTGTTTGAAATGGGGACGGATGCCAATCCGGTCGAAATTGCCCGTCAAGGTATCGCCAAGGCGCGGGAACTGGGCGTAGATGTAGTAATTGTTGATACTGCTGGACGGTTGCAGATCGACGATCGGATGATGACGGAATTAGCTGATGTCAAAACCGCAATTCAACCGGATGAAGTCTTACTCGTAGTAGACTCAATGATCGGTCAGGAAGCAGCAAATGTCACCATGACATTTCACGATCGCATCGGCATTACAGGTGCGATTCTGACCAAATTGGATGGCGATACGCGCGGGGGTGCGGCTCTGTCTGTCCGGGCGATTTCCGGTCAACCGATCAAATTTGTCGGGGTGGGTGAAAAAGTCGAAGCCCTCCAACCATTTTATCCCGAGCGGATGGCATCGCGGATTCTGGGGATGGGTGACGTGCTGACGCTGGTAGAAAAAGCGCAGGAAGATTTTGATGTCGCCGATGCAGCGAAATTGACTGAGAAAATTCTCGAAGCCAAATTTGATTTCAATGACTTCATCAAACAGATGCGGCTATTGAAAAATATGGGTTCGCTGGGTGGCTTGCTCAAGATGATTCCAGGGATGAGTAAGCTCTCTGATGGTCAGCTCAAACAGGGTGAAGATCAACTCAAAAAGGCTGAAGCGATGATCCAGTCGATGACTAAGGAAGAGCGGGGTAATCCCGATTTACTCGCCAGTACTCCCAGCCGTCGCCGTCGGATTGCCAAGGGCTGTGGTTATGAGGAAGCCGATGTCAGTAAGCTGATCTCCGAATTTACGCGGATGCGGAGCATGATGCAACAGATGAGTATGGGTAATTTCCCAGGGATGGGTGGTGGAAACCCTGGTGCGCGTGGGGGTCAACCAGGCGCACCAGCGATCAAAGCTAAGAAAAAGAAAAAAGGCTTTGGGACTTTGTAAACAGTTGAGAGTTGACAGTTGACACTGTGCCTACGGCAGGCTTCGCCAACGGCTACGCTCAGTGCAAGCAGTTGACAGCGAAAATTTAGCTAGTTTGTATAAGAGAAACGCATCGCCTCGATCGAATGATACGTTTCTCAGGCGCGAACATTTCCGCCGAATTGTACATTACAGCACTTCCTGATGTTATGCAATACAATAAGTAAAGGTATAAATATTATATTTTAATGAAAGCATCCTCGAT
>ENA-OFCX01000523-OFCX01000523.1-metagenomes-genome-assembly--contig:-NODE-523-length-19529-cov-3.356116_pt1 | contig 19529 bp, 15 predicted proteins | sample MGYA00153384_OFCX01 | MGnify analysis MGYA00153384
GCGCCGGCGAGCAGGGCCGCGGCTTCGCGGTGGTCGCCAGCGAAGTGCGCAGCCTGGCGCAGCGCAGTGCGCAGGCCGCCAAGGAAATCAAGGCGCTGATCGGTGTCTCGGTCGACAAGGTGCAAGGCGGCTCGGAACTGGTGGCCGACGCCGGCCGCACGATGCAGGAGATCGTCACGTCGGTGCAGCGCGTGGCCGACATCGTGGGCGAGATCAGCGCCGCCACGCAGGAACAAAGTCAGGGCATCGCCCAGGTGAACCAGTCGGTGGCGCAGCTCGATCGGGCCACGCAGCAGAACGCCGCGCTGGTGGAAGAGTCGGCGGCCGCAGCCGAGTCGCTGCGCGAACAGTCGAGTCACCTGTCCGCCGTGGTGGGGGCATTCCGCGTCGCCGGGCATGCAGGCGCCGGACATGCAGGCACCGGGCATGCAGGCACCCTCAATGCGCGCGCCACGCCGGTGCAAACACCTGTTCGGCCGGCCCCACAACGCAAGCCCGCGTCGACGGGGGCCACGCCCGCCAAGGTGGTGACCACGCAGGCGCTGGCCAAGGCGCGAGATGGCAGCAGCACCGTCCGCCCCGGCACCGGAACCCCCCCCGCGCCTGCCGCCGCTGCCAAGGCGCCGGTTCTCACGTCGGTGGTGGCCGAGGGCGACTGGGAATCGTTCTGAACCCGCCCGGTCCAGACGCTACAGCCCGCCAAACCGCCGCCGATAACCCCAGCAATACCCCAGCCGCTCGAGGAATCCCCATGGAAATGATCGCCGAAGCCCCCACCCTCACCCGCGCTGCCAGCCGCGCCGAAGCGGCTCGTCACCCATCCGCCAGCAGCGCGCCGCGCGGTGATGCCGCCGCCGGGCGCACGGCAGCGGGCGGCGAGTTCCTGACCTTCCGCCTCGGCGATGAGGAATACGGCATCGACATCCTGCGCGTGCAGGAAATCCGTTCCTACGAACAGCCCACCCGCATCGCCAACGCGCCGGCCTTCATCAAGGGCGTGGTCAACCTGCGCGGCGTCATCGTGCCCATCATCGACCTGCGCGTGAAACTGGGTTGCGAGACCGTCGAATACAACGGCTTCACGGTGGTGGTGGTGCTCAATGTGCGCGGCCGTGTCGTCGGCGCGGTGGTCGATTCGGTTTCCGACGTGCTGCAGCTCGGCAGCGACAGCATCAAGCCAGCACCGGAGCTCAGCTCGTCGGTCGACTCGGCCTACATCACCGGCATCGGCACCATCAAGACCGGCCAGGGCGACGACAAGAGCGAACGCATGCTGATCCTGATGGATATCGAGGCGCTGATGAGCAGCGCCGACATGGGCCTGATAGAGGCCTGAACACCCCACCCACACCCCAACAGGAAACTCCGACCATGAAATATTTCCAACTCGCCCTGGCCTCGATGAGCCTGGCGTTCGCCACCTGCACGGCCTCGGCCGCCGTCGATGCCACCAAGGACGACGCCGTTGCCATGGTCAAGAAGGGTGTCACCTTCATCAAGGCCCAGGGCGTCGAGAAAGGCTATGCCGAAGTCTCGAACAAGAAAGGGCAGTTCATCGACCGCGATTTGTATTTGGTGGTCTACAACCTGGACGGCAAGTGCCTGGCGCATGGCGCCAACGAAAAGCAGATCGGCCGCGACCTGCTGGAACTCACCGACATCGACGGCAAGGCCTTCATCAAGGAACGCGTCGCGATGGTCAAGGCCAAGCCCGCCGGCGCGTGGCAGGAATACAAGTTCACCAACCCGGTGAGCAAGAAGATCGAACCCAAGGTGATGTACTGCGAGAAGCTCGGCGACACAGCCGTCTGCGGCGGCGTGTACCCCTGAAACCTATTGACGGCGGCCGCCTTATGGGCCGGATCACATGAAGCTCGGTCTTAAATTACTGATTGCCCCATTGCTGGTGGCCGCTGTTGCTCTGTCCGCCGCGATCACCTATGGCACGGCGGATCACCTTGAGGGGCAGCGGACCGCACTGAGCGACGCCAAGGACATCGCCATGCTCAAGGCGACTGGACAGGTACTCGAGTCGGTGTCCCAGCTGCGTGGCGAGGCCTACCGCACGCTGTCGCTGGTGTCCTCGCTGGACGAGGCCAAGGTCAAGGACCTGCGCGCCGATCTGGTCAAGCAGGGCGAAGACATCAAGACCCGCCTGGCTGGCCTGGTCGACCCGGCACTGGCCGACGAGACCACCGCCCGGACGCTGGCTGCGGTCGCCGCGCGCGTGAGCGAGTACGTAAAGCGCTGTGACAAGGCCATCGACCTCAGCACTGTGGATGCGACGATGGGCGTAGGCACCGTGCGCGCCGCCGAAGAGACCTACGGCCTGCTGAGCAAGGATCTGCATGGTTTCGTGGCGCACAACGAGACGCTGCGTGCAGAGCGTCTGAAGGCCACCGAGAAGCGGCAGCTGGCGCTGTCCCTGGGCCTGGCAGTCGCGCTGATCGGCGCCGGGCTGGTGGCGGGGTGGGTCAGCTGGCGCATCCAGCGCCGCATCGTGGTCGCCCTGCAGCATGCCGTGGGCATGAGCGACGCCGTCGCCGCGGGCGACCTGGCCAGCGCGGCCAACGACACGCAGGCGCACTCGAAGGACGAGATCGGCGACCTGACGCTCGCCCTGCAACGCATGGTGCACGGCCTGCAGGGCAGTCTGCAAACGGTGCGCCAGGCGACCGACAGCATCGCCACCGCATCGCGCGAGATTGCCAGCGGCAACCTCGACCTGAGCCAGCGCACCGAGCAGGCGGCGGGCTCGTTGCAACAGACAGCCAGTTCGATGGAGCAGCTGACCAGCACCGTCAACCAGACCGCCGACGCAGCGCGCAGCGCCCACCAGCTGGCCGCCAGCGCCAGCAGCGTGGCGCAGCGCGGCGGCTCGGTGGTGGCCGAGGTGGTGACGACGATGGAGCAGATCAACACCAGTTCGCGGCGCATCGCCGACATCATCGCCACCATCGACGGCATCGCCTTCCAGACCAACATCCTGGCGCTCAACGCAGCCGTTGAAGCGGCGCGCGCAGGCGAACAGGGCCGCGGTTTTGCGGTCGTGGCCAGCGAGGTGCGCAGCCTGGCGCAACGGTCCGCCGAAGCGGCGCGTGAAATCAAGGGCTTGATCGGCGCCAGTGTCGAACGCGTGCAGACCGGCACGCGCCTGGTGGCCGACGCCGGCAGCACCATGACCGAGATCGTGGCCAGCGTGCAGCGTGTGTCGGACATCATCGGCGAGATCAGCGCGGCCACCTCCGAGCAGAGCAGCGGCATCGGCCAGGTCAATGGCGCGGTGAGCCAGCTCGACCAGGTGACGCAACAGAACGCGGCGCTGGTGGAGCAAAGCGCGGCAGCCGCCGAAAGCCTGAACGAGCAGGCATTGAAGCTCGGCGAGGTGGTGAGCCGCTTTCAGCTGGGCGACAGTGCGCCGGCTGCGGTGGCGCCCACCCCCGCCCGGATGACACACGCCGTGGTCGCTCGCGCCAAGGCGAAGCCGCCTGCCGCCCCCAAGGTTCCCGCCCCGGCCAAGTCTGCTGTTGGCGCCGAGGCCGACTGGGAAAGCTTCTAGCCGGCTCGAGTTTTCGCTGGCGGCCTCGGCCCTACACCGCGCCGGCGCGGCGCAGGGTTTCGATGACCGGCCTGCGCAGCACCTCGCGCAGTCCCCACCAGCCCGCGCCCAGCGCCAGCACGGCGCCGGCCGCAGCGCCGGCCAGCGGCACCCACCACACGGGCTGCCAGGCGAACTCGAACACATAGCGCGCCAGCAGCCAGCCCACGGCCATGGCCGCCACCGACGCCAGCAAACCTGCCAGCGCGCCCACGCCCAGCAGTTCGGCACGCTGCACCTGGCCCAGCAGGCGCGAGCCTGCGCCCAGCGCCCGCATGATGGCGAATTCGCGCGAGCGGGCCTCGCGCGTGGCCGTCACGGCCGCAAACAGCACCACCAGCCCGGCCACCAGGGTGAAGCCGAAGAGGAATTCCACGGCGCGTATCACCTGGTCCAGCACGCGCTGCACCTGTGCGATGGAGGTCGACACATCAACGTTGGTGATGTTGGGAAAGTCGCGGCTCAACCGGTTGTCGAAGCCGGCCACGGCCGGCGCGCGGAAGGCGCTGATGAAGGTGACCGGCACATCGGTCATCTCGGCCACCGGGAAGATCACGAAGAAGTTGACCCGCATCGAGCCCCAGTCCACCTTGCGCAGGCTGGTGATGCGGGACTCCTTCAACTGCCCGCCGATGTCGAAGCGCATCGTGTCGCCCAGCTTCAGGCCCAGCTGCACGGCCAGGCCATCTTCGACCGACAGGCCGTCGGCCTCGTTGGCGGTAAAACGCCCGGCCACGATTTCGTTATGCGCCGGGTTGGCCGCGCTGTGGCTCAGATTGAACTCACGCTCGACCAGCCTGGCCGCGCGCTCTTCCCCGTAGTCCTGCGGCCGCACGGCCTGGCCGTTCACGGCCACGAGACGGCCACGGATCATCGGGTACCAGTCGTACTTGGCCACGCCGGTCTCCGCCAGCACGGCCTTGAACGGCGCCTCCTGGTCGGGCTGCAGGTTGATGACGAAGCGGTTGGGCGCGTCGGCCGGCGTGGCTTGGCGCCAGCTGCTGATGAGGTCGGTGCGCAGCAGCACCAGCAGCACCAGGGCCAGCAGGCCCACGGCCAGGGCCGATACCTGAAGCACGGCGAAGGCCGGGCGGGCGGCGATCTGCCGCGTGGCCAGAACCAGCCAACGCGGCGCGCTGGCGCCTGGCACGGCGCGCTTGAGCAAGACCACCGCCACCCAGGCGGCCAGCGCGAACACGGCCACGGCCGCGGCGAAACCGCCGACTGCAATCGCGCCCAGCTTCACGTCTGACGACACCGCCAGCAGCAGCGCCACGAAACCCAACGTGCCGGCCGCCAGCACGCCCACCGACGCGGCCTTGAGCCCGCCCACGTCGCGCCTGATGACGCGCAGCGGTGGCACCCGGGCCAACTGCAGCACCGGCGGCAGGCCGAAGCCCAGCAGCAGCGTCATGCCCACGCCCAGGCCAAAGGCTGCCGGCCACGGCCCCGGCGCGGGCAGCGATCCCTGCACCAGCCCGGCCAGCAGCAGCACAAAGACATGGTGGATGGCCCAGCCGATGAACACACCGCCCAGGCTGGCCAGCAGGCCGACCAACGCAAATTCGAGCGTGTAGGCGCCGGCAATGCGCCGCTGCGACAGGCCCAGCACGCGCAGCATGGCGCAGTCGTCGAGGTGGCGCGACGCGAAGTCGCGCGCCGCAATGCCCACCGCCACGGCCGCGAGCAGGGCCGACAGGAGCGCCACCAGGTTCAGGAATTTCTCTGCGCGGTCCAGCGTCTGCTTCATCTCGGGGCGCCCGCTTTCCAGCGATTCCACCCGCACGCCACGCAGCGGCACGGCCTTGATCTGTGCGCGCGCCGCATCGGTGAATTCACGCACCAGCGCGTCGCCGCGCTTGGCGGCCAGGCCCTCAGTCAATCCATCAGGCGCGGCCACCACCAGCCGGTAATTAAGCCGGCTGGCCGGCTGCACCAGGCCGGTGGCCGGCAGGTCGGCCTCGTTGAGCATCACGCGTGGCGAAAAGCTTGAAAACCCGGCACCACGGTCGGGCTCGATGACGATGAGGCGGGCCACACGCAGCGCCGCGTCACCCAGCAGCAGCGTGGCACCGGGCGCCAGTTGCAGCGCGTCGAGCAGCGCGGCGTCTACCCACACCGTGCCCGGTTCCGGGGCAGCAGCAATGTTGATGGGCGGCCCGTCGGCGCGTTCTTTCAACTGCAGCACCCCGCGCAACGGGTAGCTGCTGCTCACCGATTTCACGGCCACCAGGCGCGACGCGCCGCCTTGTGCCTCGGGCGCGCGCGCCATGCTGGGGAATTGCACCGTGGTGGCCACCCGCAAGCCCATGGCCTGGGCTTTGGCGATGAGTTCGGGTGGCGTGGCGCGGTCGCTGCCGACCACCGCGTCGCCACCCAGCAATTGGCGCGCGTCGCGCTGCAGGCCGCCGCTGAGCCGGTCGGCGAAGAAGCCCACCGCGGTCAGCGCCGCCACCGCCAGCAGCACCGCCACGGCCAGCAGCCGCAGTTCACCGGCGCGGAAGTCACGCAAAGTCTGGCGCCAGGCCAGCGCAGTGATCGAAGGGGGGCGAAGTTCAGTCATCGCTGCACGGTACCCGAATCGAACAGGGGCAGCGCCAGCGCGTTGAATTGACCGTGCAGGCGCGCTGAACGCTGCTGCGCGCGTGCGCTGCTCCAATGGCTGCATGAAACCTGCCCTGCCCCCGATCTACATCTCGCACGGTTCGCCGATGACGGCGTTGGAGCCTCGCGAGGCCGGCGCCTTCATGCAAAGCCTGGGTTCGCGCATCGCCGGTAGCAGCGACCGGCCGCACTCCGTGCTGGCCGTCAGCGCGCACAGCCTGTCTCGCGAGCCGGTACTGCTGGCCGCGCGCCGGCACGCGGCGGTGCACGACTTCGGCGGCTTCGATCCCCTGCTGCACACGCTGCGCTACGACGCCCCCGGCGCGCCGGAACTGGCCACGCGAGTGGAGGCCTTGTTGCGGGCCCGCGGCATGCCCGTTCACCGCGTCGACGAGGGCGGGCTAGACCACGGCATCTGGACCCCGCTGCGCTTCATGTTCCCGCAGGCCGACGTGCCGGTGCTGCCACTGGCCTGGCCGGCAGACTGGTCGCCCGCGCGGCTGTTCGCGCTCGGCGCCGCGCTGGCGCCGCTGGCCGACGAGGGCGTGCTCGTCATGGGCAGCGGCAGCATCACCCACAACCTGCAGCGCGTGTTCGCAGGCGGCCTGCGCCCGCCCGTAGACCAGCCGGCCACGCCCGAGAGCACGGCCTTTCGCGACTGGTGGGCGGCGCACGCCGCCGCGGGCGACTGGGCGACCTTGTTCAATTACCGCATGCAGGCGCCGTTTGCCGCGCTGATGCACCCGACCGACGAGCACCTGCTGCCCTGGTTCGTGGCCGCCGGGGCCGCGGGGCCGGGCGCGCGCGGGGTGCGCATCCACGACAGCCTCACCTACGGCGATCTCGGCATGGATGCCTATGCCTTCCACGCTGGCCCTGGCACCGGCGCGTTCGCGCATTGACGCGCCGGTTTCAATTGGCGCGCGCGAACACCTCGTCCAGCGCCGTCACCCAGCGTGCCTTGTCGGCTTTGGGTGCGAAGCTGGCCTCGAAGCTGTTGCGCGCCAGCGTGTAGGCATGTTGCGGGCCCAGCTGCGGCAAAGCCTGGAAGGTGGCCACGAAGTTGTCGTTGATGTAGCCGCCGAAGTAGGCGGGGTCGTCGCTGTGCAGCGTCACGCACAGGCCCGCGTCCAGCAGCGCGGGCAGGTTGTGCTCGGCCAGGGTCTTGAACACGCACAGTTTGACGTTGGACAGCGGGCACACGGTCAGCGGCATGCGCTCGGCCACCAGGCGTTGCACCAGGGCCGGGTCCTCCAGGCAACGCACGCCGTGGTCGATGCGCTGCACCCCCAGCACGTCCAGCGCGTTCCAGATGTAAGCGGGGGGGCCTTCTTCGCCGGCATGCGCCACCGTGTGCAGGCCCAGTTCGCGGGCACGCGCAAAAACCCGTGCGAATTTTTCCGGTGGGTGGCCACGTTCGCTGCTGTCCAGCCCGACGCCGATGAAGTGCGCCTGGTGGGGCAGTGCCTGTTCCAGCGTGGCCAGGGCTTCGTCTTCGCTCAGATGGCGCAGGAAACACAGGATCAGGCCGGCGCTGATGCCCAGTTCGTCCTGCGCGCGGCCGCAGGCCCGCGACAGGCCGGTGATGACCGTGGCTATCGCCACACCGCGCTCGGTGTGCGTCTGCGGGTCGAAGAAGAGTTCGGCCCGCACGACATGGTCGGCCGCGGCACGTTCGAAGTACGCCCAGGCCATGTCGTAAAAATCCTGCTCGTGCAGCAACACGCTGGCGCCGGCGTAATAGATGTCGAGAAAGCTCTGCAGGTCGGTGAAGGCATAGGCCTGCCGAAGCGCCTGCACGTTGGCATAGGGCAGCGCCACACCGTTGCGCTGCGCCAGTGCAAAGATCAGTTCAGGTTCAAGCGAGCCTTCTATGTGGATGTGCAACTCGGCCTTGGGCATGGCGCGCAGCAGAGCCAGCAGATGCCGCTGCGGCAAGGGGTCTGGCAATGGGGTCATGTCTGCTTTCAGGGCGGCTGGGCGATGTGTCGCTGCATGCTGCCAGATTCTTCCGCACCGCAGGCAAACGGTTAAACATGCAACCTACATCTGTCTTACCTTGGGCTCAGCATGATCACGACACGCCTCTCCGCCAAGGGACAGTTGGTGCTGCCGGCCGCTCTTCGCAAAGCCCGCGCCTGGGTGCCCGGCACGCGCTTTGAAGTGTTGGCGACACCGGAGGGTGTGTTGCTGAAGCCGCTGGCGGCCGTGCCGGCCTTCGCACCAACGACGCTGGACGCCGTGTTCGGCATGGCCCGCTACACAGGCCCCACGCGCACGCTGGAAGAGATGAACGCCGACGTGGCTGCCGAAGCCGCGCGCCGCCGCAGTGGATGCTGCCGTCGCGGGCTGCGAACAAGGCCTGGACTTTGGCGATGCACTGCATCTCGCCCTGTCGGGCGAGGCCGAGCGCTCATACACCTTCGACGCGAATCTGCGCCGCCGCGCGCCATGCCGGGCGTGCTGCTCAGCGCGCCGGGTTGAGGGCAGCACACTGGCCGGGAATCTACCGGCACTACGTCATTTCGCGGCACGCGCCGGCAGGCGGCGCAGGGCGCCTGCCGAAGGCTCTCAGTCCGCCCGCGCCAGCGCGCCGATCTTGGCGTTGTCGCGCGCGGCTTCTTCACGCAGGCTGATGCGGCGGAACCAGACTGTCACTACGCTGCTGGTAAGCACGATGAACAGCGAATACAGCACGGGGATCAGCAGCACCTCTTGCTGGCGTGTGCCCTCGAACGTGAGCAGCACGATCAACACGCCCAGCGGGCCGTTCTGGATGCCGGTTTCAAGCGCAATGGTGCGGCTGCGGCGCGGGTCTTGCCGCACCAGGCGCGCGAAGCCGTAACCGACCACGAAGCCCACCAGCCCCAGGCCGATGGCTGCGATGTAGACATTGGCCGGCGTGGTGGCCAGCAGACCGATGTTGCGCGGCACCCAGCTGACCACCAAGAACAGGATCACGACAATGCCGAGCAGGCCGCCAATCATCTCGATCACGGCGCCGACGTTGGCGTTCCACTTGCGCAGCAGCATGCCGATGACGGTGGGCACCAGCAGCACCACCAGCACCTGCGCCACGTTGCCGGGGGGAATCCGCCACTCTCCTTCGATCCCCGCAGAGAAGATTCCCAACGCTATCGGGACCAGAACCACCGCGAACAGCGTCGAGACGATGGTCATCAGGATCGACAAGCTGAGCACACCCTTGCTGAAGTAGTTGAAGATGTTGCTGGTGGTGCCGCCGGGCAGGCAGGCCATCAGGATCAAGCCCACCGCGTAGGCCGGTGGCAGGCCCAGCCCGGTGGCCAACGCGTACCCCACCATGGGGGTAAGTACATAGGTGGTGACCAGGCCGATGCCCACGCCCGCAGGCTTGCGCAGGGCAATGGCGAAGTCCTTGAAGGTCAGGCTGGCGCCCATGCCCAGCATGATGACCATCATCATCACGCCGAGCAGCTTGGTTTCGGTGTCGGACAACATGGCTCGGCGCTCCGGTCAGGCGGATTTGTTTGGCGCGGCTGCGCTGGCACCCGGGCGCAGTTCACGCCGCAGGATCTTGCCCACCGCGGTCTTGGGCAGCTCATCTCGAAACACCACGCGGGCCGGCAGCTTGTAGCCGGTCAGCAGCCCGCGGCAATGCACCAGCAGTTCCTCGGTCGTGAGGCTGTCGTCGCGCTTGACCACATAGGCGTGCACGGCCTCGCCGGTCCTGCCGTCGGGCATGCCCACCACTGCGGCTTCCAGCACCTTGGGGTGGCGCGATAGCACGTCTTCGATCTCGTTCGGGTACACATTGAACCCGCTGACCAGGATCATGTCCTTCTTGCGGTCGACGATGCGGAAGGTGCCGTGCTCGTCCATTACGGCCACGTCGCCTGTCAGCAGCCAACCGTCCTTCAGCACCTCGGCACTGGCCTCGGGCTGCTGCCAATAGCCCTGCATCACCTGCGGGCCACGCACCAGCAGTTCGCCGGGCTGGCCCACCGGCACGTCCAGGCCGTTGTCGTCGATTAGGCGCACGTCGGTCATGGGCGCGGGCACGCCGATGCTGTCGCGCTGGCGCTGGGTGTTCAGCGGCTGGAAACACACCACCGGGCTTGATTCGGTAAGGCCGTAGCCCTCGACCAGCGGTGCGCCAGTGATGGCCTCGAAGCGTTCGACCACCGCGTGGTGCATGGCCGCACCGCCCCCGCCGGCGGCCTTCAGGTGCTTGGGCGGGAAGGCCGTGAACCACTCTTCGGCCAACAGCGCGTTGTAGAGCGTGTTAACGCCCGTGACCCAGGTGATGGGGTAGTTCTCGAAAGCGCGTTGCAAATTCTGGATGGGCCGCGGGTTGGGCACCAGCACGTTGCGCGCGCCGGCATCGAACATGCACAGGAAGTTCACCGTGAACGCGAACACGTGGTACAGCGGCAAGGCCGTCAGCACCACCTCGCGGCCGTCAACGATATGGCTGGCCGACATGGCGCGCATCTGCGCCAGGTTCCACAGCAGGTTGCCGTGGGTCAGCATCGCGCCCTTGGCCACGCCGGTGGTGCCACCGGTGTACTGCAGCAGGGCCAGGCTGTCGTGGCCCAGCCCGCGCGTGTAGCTGGCCACCTGGCCGGCCGAATTGGCGTGATGAGCGCGACCCTGGGCCAGCGCGTCGGGCAGCGCAGTAAAGGTCAGGCCATGCCGGGGGATGAGCTTGTTCCAGTGCTTCATCACGGCGCGCACGATGGGGCCCACCACCGGCGGGAAGAATTCACTGACGCGCGTCAACACCACATGCTTGACGCCAGTGCGCGGCAGCGCCTGTTCCAGCTTGTCGGCAAACAGGTCGACCACCACCACGGCCTTGGCGCCACTGTCATTGAACTGGTGCACCATCTCGGCCGCCGTGTACATCGGGTTGGTGTTGACCGCCACGCAGCCCGCCTTCAGCACGCCCAGCAGCACGACGGGGAAGGCCAGGCAGTTGGGCATCTGCAGCGCCACGCGGTCGCCGGCCTGCAACTTCAGCACCTCGCGCAGATAGGCCGCGAAGGCATCGCTCATCTCGCCCACCTGGGCATAACTGAGGCTGCCGTGCATGCCGTTGGGCATTACCGTGATGAAGGCGGTTTGCGCTGCGAAACGGTGCACCGCGGCGTCGGCCATGGCCACCAGATGGGCGTGTGCAGGCACGGCCAGCACGGAGGCAATATGGCTGCCGTACTGGCCCAACCAGGGCCGCAGCGAATAGGGGGAAGCGGCGTTTATGGCGATCTCTCCGGTTCTTGTTCAGGGCGGATGCTGACGCGTCGGGCCACAGCCCGGGTCGAAATAAACCTATTTTTACGCCCGCGAACGATGCCCTGTCCGCAGCATGTTGTCACTCTGGACAGGCCGTGGAAGAACTGCCTGTGGGAACTCCGCTGCGATGCAGCGATGCCAGGGGCAGCTCAAACCGGCAGCGCGACGCCAGCGGCGTGGGCTTGCTCGTCGGCGTGGTAGCTGCTGCGCACCATGGCGCCCACGGCGGCGTGGCTGAAGCCCATCGCCGCGGCTTCGCGTTCGAACATTTTGAAGGTGTCGGGGTGCACGTAGCGGCGCACGGGCAAATGCGACAGGGACGGGGCCAGGTACTGGCCGATGGTCAGCATGTCGATGCCATGCGCGCGCATGTCGCGCATCACGGCCAGGATTTCTTCATCGGTCTCGCCCAGCCCCACCATCACGCCGCTCTTGGTGGGCACACCCGGCACCTCGGCCTTGAAGCGCTGCAGCAGGCTCAGGCTGAACTGGTAGTCAGAACCGGGCCGAGCCTCTTTGTACAGCCGTGCGGTGGTTTCCAGGTTGTGGTTCATCACGTCGGGGGGTGCCGCCTTCAGGATCTCCAGCGCCCGGTCCATGCGGCCGCGGAAGTCGGGCACCAGGATCTCGATCTGCGTGCGCGGCGACAGCGCGCGCGTCTGCCGGATGCAGTCCACAAAATGCGCGGCACCACCGTCGCGCAGGTCGTCGCGATCGACACTGGTGATGACCACGTACTTCAGCTTCAGCGCCGCGATCGTCTTGGCCAGGTTCAGCGGCTCATCAGCGTCCAGCGGGTCAGGCCGGCCGTGGCCGACGTCGCAGAACGGGCACCGGCGCGTGCACTTGTCGCCCATGATCATGAAGGTGGCCGTACCCTTTCCAAAACACTCGCCGATGTTGGGGCAGCTGGCTTCTTCGCACACCGTGTGCAGCTTATGCTCGCGGAGGATCTGTTTGATCTCGTAGAAGCGCGTGCTGGGTGAGCCGGCCCTGACGCGGATCCACTCGGGCTTCTTCAATACCTGGTGCGCCTCGGCGGCCACCACCTTGATGGGGATGCGCGATGTCTTGGCATGCGCTTTCTGCTTGGCGCTGGCGTCGTAGAGGCTGGGCTGTGGCGTGCTCATGGTGGCCGACACACGGCGCCGCGCAATTCAAACGGCTCTTGATTTTAGCGGCGCGGGCTCACGCCGCCAGCATCAGGGGTATGCGCGCCGTGCGGCGCTGCCACAGCATCACGAACAGTCCCAGACCTACCAACGCCAACGTGGCCGGTGCCGGCACGGCGCCAGGCAACTCGAGCACCAGCACACCGGATTCGGTGTAGTTGTTGAAGGCGCCGGCCGGATCGAATTGCACGAATGACAGCCCGAAGCCCGTGGCCGTCGCAAACAGGCCGGTGCCGCCCAGGATGGTGTAGTCGATGCTGAACTGTCCGCCGGTGTTCAGGATGTCCGGTTCGAAGTAACTGCCGCGGACCTGGCCAAACAGCGTCGAGGCCAAATCGGCGGCATTGGTGAACTCGAACGTGCCGGCCAGTGTTTGCGTCAACGCATCGAGCTGGAAGAACACCACCGATACCAGCGACAGCGGCATCGGCACTGCGGGGAAGGCCGACTGCTCGATGCTGCCGGTCCAGGCGCCGGTGCCGGCAGCAGCGTCGAACACCAGCACATTGCCGGCACCTTCAAAAGGCACGAACAGCGACACCGGTTCGGCCATCGCGGCCACGGGCATCAGCAGGGCAACAGCGGCAAACAGCCGGCGGGCGAGACGCAGCGGGTGGGCAAGGGTGCGGGTCATGGCGGGTTCTCCAGTGGGGGGTGGGTGATGGGGCCGGTGGCGGGTGGCCGGTGGTCAAAAGTGAGTTCTGGGACTGCCTACGCGCGCCGCGTGCCGGACAAGCCATGCCGGCGATGCGGTGGCCGCGGTGATCGCTGCCGGCATCTGCCGCCAACACTGGAGAAACCACCATGCGCATTGAAACCTTCCGCGTCGCGCCACTCGCTGCCGCCGTCCTGCTGGCCTGCACCGGGCTGGCGCAAGCTTCCAGCCACCGCGAGGCGCCGTCGATCACCACCACGCCCAAAGTGGACGGCACCGACTTCTACCTGTTCAACAGCTACGAGGCCGGTCGCAACAACTACGTGACGCTGATCGCCAACTACCAGCCTCTGCAAGCCCCTTATGGCGGCCCGAATTACTTCGTGATGGACCCCAACGCGCTGTACGAGATCCACGTCGACAACAACGGCGACGCCCGTGAAGACCTGACTTTCCAGTTCCGCTTCAACAACACGCTGGCCAACGGCGGCAATGGCATCACCCTGCCCGTCGGGGGCAAGAACGTGGCCATCCCGCTGGTGCAGGCCGGCGCCGTGGCGAATGTGCGGGACGCCAGCCTGAACCTGGCCGAGACCTTCAGCGTCACAGTGGTGCGCGGTGACCGTCGCACCGGCACGGTGTCCACCATCACCAACATGGTCGGCGGCAGCGCCACTTTCGACAAGCCGGTGGACAACATCGGCGTCAAGACCATTCCCAACTACGCCGCCTACGCCGCCAAGCACATCCACAGCGTCACCATCCCCGGTTGCGCCATGCCGGCCAAGGTGTTCGTGGGCCAGCGGCAGGACCCGTTTGCCGTGAATCTGGGCACCATCTTCGACCTGGTGAACGCGCCGGTGGCTGTCATCACCAACCCGGCACTCATCAACGCCGTGCCCAACACCCTCGACGATGCCAACGTCACGACGCTGGCCGTCGAGGTGCACAAGAGCTGCCTGACGGCCAGCGACAGCGTCATCGGCGGCTGGACCACGGCCAGCCTGCGCCAGGCCCGCCTGCTCAACCCCAGCCCGCTTTCTGGTCACCAGGCCAGCGAGAAACCCGGCGGTGCCTGGGTGCAGGTGTCACGCCTGGGCATGCCGCTGGTCAATGAAGTGGTCATCGGCTTGAAGGACAAGGACAAGTTCAACGGCAGTTCGCCCAGCGGCGACGGCCAGTTCATCGACTACGTGACCAACCCCACCCTGCCCGCGCTGCTGGAAATCGCACTGGCCCTGCCCGGCATTGCACCGACCAATTTTCCGCGCAACGATCTGGTCACCACTTTCCTGACCGGCATCACCGGCGTGAACAAGCCGGCCAACGTGGTGGGCTCTGAAATGCTGCGGCTGAACACCGCCATTGCGGCCGTGCCTTTTGCGATGCAGAACCGACTGGGCATCGTCGGCAACATCCTGGCCGGCGGCACCGACAACGCCGGCTACCCGAACGGCCGCCGGCCCAAGGACGACGTGGTCGACATTTCGTTGGTGGCCGTGATGGGCGGGCTGTGCATGGCCAACGGCAACAACAACGCACTGGGCTTCGGGCTGGACTGCAACCCAGGCAAGGTGCCACTGGGGGCCACGGCGTTTGCCCTGCACGACGCCGTCGACCAGGCCGTGGTACCGCTGCTGCCGGGCTTCCCGTACCTGAACACGCCCAAGCCGGGCAGCCGATAAAAGGGACCGCTCATGAACATCAAACCAAGCCTGGCGTCGCTGGGCGTGTCGTTGTCTTTGTCGCTGCTGCTGGCGGCCTGCGGCGACAACCCGCAAGACCTGGCCGCACCAGCGCCGCAACCCCAGGCCAACACGGGCGACGTGCCGGCCACGGCGCTGGGCAGCACCACGGCCTATTCGCAGTTTGCGGCGTCGTTGGTGAAGACCGAAACCGGCCAGCCGCTGAACGTGAACGGCGTGGTGCCGCCGGTCAGCGACACGGCCGACCCGATACCGGTGCTTTGACCGCGGCCTTGCGGGTCGGGCGGCGCTGCCGGCTTCAAGCCGCCAGCGCCGCTAGCTTGCTGGCGCATGGCCGCTGGCACAGGCGTCCGCCAGGCCGTCGACGCCGAAGTTGGCGGCCGACTTCGCCACCGGCCAGGCACACCGCGTAAGCTGTTGGCATGTTCTGGTTCAAATCGACCGTTTTCACAGCCCTGGGTGCCGTGGCGCTGCTTCTTGCAGTCACGGCCTGTACGCCCCTGGCCACACTGAACGCTCTGGCAGCGTCGGATCAACACACCCGGCTGGCAGATGTCGCCTACGGCCCCTTGCCGCGCCAGCGGCTGGACATCTACCGTCCCGCAGGTGCAACGCCGGCTGGCGGGTGGCCGGTGGTGGTCTTCTTCTACGGGGGGTCGTGGAACCAGGGCGAACGGGCGCAATACGGCTTCGTCGGCGCGGCGCTGGCGTCTCGCGGCATGCTGACTCTGGTGGCCGATTACCGGCTCTACCCCGAGGTGCGCTTCCCCACGTTTCTCGCCGACAGCGCGCTGGCCCTGGCCTGGGGCCTGAAAAATGCAGCCGAACAGGGCGGCAACCCGCGCCGGGTGTTCGTGATGGGCCACAGCGCCGGCGCCTACAACGCTGCCATGCTGGCGCTGGACCCGCGCTGGCTGGCCGCCACCGGTCACGCACCGCGCGAGCTGGCCGGCTTCATCGGCCTGGCCGGGCCGTACGACTTTCTGCCCATGACCAACCTGGCCGCACAGCCGGTGTTCTTCCACCCCCACTACCCGCCGGGCACCCAGCCGATGGCATTCGCCGGCCCCCAGGCGCCGCGCAGTTTCCTGGCCGCCGGCGCCACCGACGACCTGGTTGACCCCGAACGCAACACAGCGACTCTGGCGGCGCGCCTGCAGGCCGCGGGCGTTGGCGTCACGCAGCAGCGCTACGAACGCGTCAACCATCTGACGTTGATCGGGGCGTTCGGCCTGCCGCTGCGCTGGCTGGCACCGGTGCTGGACGACGTGACTGCCTTTGTGATGAACGCCCCTGCCGCGGCCGCACCCTGAACAGCGGCCGGCGGCCTGACGCCCCCACCGACCTGAGGTCATACGCGGCCCTCGCCGTGGTCAGGCCAGGCGCCGCGTTAGGTGGCCCGCCAGGCGCCCCGCCGCTTCAACGAAATCCGCATCCACACCCAGGCTGCGCAGGTCCACCGTTTGCAGCCCGGCATAGCCGCAAGGGTCGATACGATCGAACGGTTCCAGGTCCATCGCCACGTTCAGCGCCACGCCGTGGTACGTGCGGTGCTGGCTGACCTTGATGCCCAGGGCCGCGATCTTGCCCAGGCCCGCGAACGGGTCAAGAACGCGGTCAAGAACGCGGTCGTTGGCGCCGGCTGGCGGCAACACCGCATGGCTGCCGGGGTCGGCCAGGCGCACGTAGATGCCCGGTGCCTTGCGCACACGGTGCCCGGTGACGCCGAAGTCGGCCAGCGTGTCCAGCACCGCCTGCTCGACGCGGAACACGTATTCCTTGACGTAGATGCTCAAGCGGCGCAGGTCGACCAGTGGGTAGGCCACCACCTGCCCGGGGCCGTGGTAGGTCACCTGCCCGCCGCGGTCGGTACGCAGCACGGGAATGTTGCCAGCCGCCAGCACATGCGTGTCGCGCCCGGCGATGCCTTGGGTGAACACGGGGTCGTGCTCGACCAGCCAGAGTTCGTCTTCGGTGTCGGCACCGCGCATGGTGGTGAAGGCACGCATGGCGGCTTCTGTGTGGCGGTAGTCCTGGCGGCCCAGCGAAGTGATGCGCATCTGCAGGCCAGTCTAGCCGCGCTCCCGAGCCCTGCCTGGCCCCCGACCGCGAGTGGGCCGAACGCTGGCGCGCGCAGTAAATCACCGACCTGGTTCGCGAAGACGCGCTGGAGTTCTCGCGCTGCAAGAGATCGGCGCGATGCGGGTGTTCGTCGATCTGCTGCGCGAACGTGTCGGTTCGCTGCTGTCACTGGCATCGCTGGATGCCTGAAAGATGATCATCGCCCTCCGCAGCGCACCGCTTACGGTGCCCGGCAACTGTTGGCCGCCGTGTAGTCCACCACCTTGATGCGCCCGGCGATGATGTCGGCCTTGGCGGCGTCGACGCGTTGGCGCATCTCCGGCGTCACCAGACCGGCGTTGTGTTCGTCGAAGGCCAGATCCAGCCCGCCCTCTTTCAGTCCCAGGCTGGTGATGCCCGGCTTCACGCCCATGAAGGCCTGATACACGGCCACGTCGGTGCGCTTGAGCATCGACGTCAGCATGGCGCCCGGATGCAGGCCGTTCTGGTTGCTGTCCACGCCAATGCCCAGCATGCCCAGATCCTTGGCCGCCTGCAACACGCCCAGGCCGGTGCTGCCGGCGGCGGCGAAAACAATATCCACACCCTGCGCGGCTTGTGCGCGGGTGAGCTCGGCCCCACGCGCCGGGTCGGTCCAGGCGGCATTCGTGGAGCCGGTCATGGCCGATATCACCTGCACCGTGGGGTTGGTGTGGCGCGCGCCTTGTTCGTAGCCGCACAACACCTTGCGCACCAGCGGCACGTCCTGCCCGCCCACGAAACCCAGCTTGCCGGTCTTGCTGGCCAGCGCTGCGAGCAGGCCCGCCAGAAAGGCGCCTTCGTGCTCGCGGAAGACGAAGCTCTGCACGTTGGGCAGGTTGACCACCATGTCGATGATGACGAAGCGGCGCTGCGGGAAATCGCGCGCCACGGCCGCGATGCTGCTGGCCTGCGGGAAGCCGATGCCCACCACCGGATCGGCGCCGCGCTGGGCAAAACGCCGTGCAGCCTGTTCACGCTGCGCGGCGTTCTGGATCTCGTACTCGAGATACGGCTTGCCGGTTTCCTTCTTCCAACGCTCGGCGCCCAGTGAGGCGGCCTGGTTGAAGGAACGGTCGAACTTGCCACCCATCTCGTAGATGAGTGCCGGCTGGGCGTGCAGCGCGCCAGCCGCAGCCAGTGCGACCGCAACTGCCAGCCGCCTCACGGTCAAAAGTTCGCCTTGAAGCTGACGCCGAAGGTGCGCGGCTCGTTGATGAAGCCGGTGAGGTTGTTGAAATCGATGCCGCCGACCACGCGGATCTGGTCGGCGATGTTGCGCACGTAGGCTGCCGCCTCGTACTTGCCCTGGCCGAAGTTGTAGCCGGCCCGCAGGCCGCCTTCCAGCAGCGCACGGCCCTTGAATTCGGTGGCCTCGTAAAGGAAGAAGTTGATCTCGCTGCGGTAAGCCCAGTCGGTCAGCACATAAAGCTCCCCGCCCGCCACCGGCATGCCGTACCGCGCGCTGAAGTTCAGCGTGACCTTGGGTGCCTGGGGCAGCGGGTTGCCGTCGATGGACACCGTGGGTGCAAACTTGCCGATGGCCGGGTTGGCGGGCGCTGTGATGCGGTTGAGCACCGTGCAGCCGCTGCCGCACGCGTCCACACGCAGGTTGGCGTCCTTGATCTTGGTGCGGTTGTAGCTGCCGCCCAAAGTGACCAACAGGTTGTCGGTGACCAGCGCCTGCAGGTCGAATTCGGCGCCGGAGCCCACGCTCTTGGCGGCGTTGACCAATTGGTTGAAGTTGGCCGCACCGCCCACCGCCGTGAGTTGCTGGTCCTTGACAGTGAAGCTGAACACGCTGGCCGAGGCCCGCGCGCGGCGGTCCAGGAAGTCGCTCTTGATGCCGGCTTCGTATGAGGTGACCTTCTCGCTTCTGGCCACCGACAGCGTGTCGCCGAAGAGCAGCCGGCCCTGGATCGACGGCGCGCGGAACCCGGTGGCCACCCGGCCGTAGACATTGGTGGACTTGTCCAGCGCGTAGCTGGCACTGAAGTCGCCACTGGTGTTAGTCGCGCTGGTGTTGGCGGTGCGCCGTCCGATAAAACCAGGCGATGGCGCCTGGATTCGGTCCGCGACAAAGTCTTTATGGTCGTCGGTGTATCGCAAGCCAGCGCGCAGCTTCAGCACATCGCTCACGTCGAGGTTAAGGCTACCGAACACTGCGTAGGCCTTGCTATCCTGTTGCTGGGTGGCAAACCTATTACGAACGTTTCCGCGCAGGCTGTCGTAGTTGTTGCTCTCGATGTTGAGTTCTTCGTTGAAGTAGTACAAACCGCCCAGCCACTTCAGCGCGCCGCCGCCGGTCGATTCGAGCCGGAATTCCTGTGTGATCTGCTTGTGCTTGGGCAGGCCGTCTCCCGACTCGGCATCAAACGGGATGAAGCCCGGGCCGAAGTTGCCGGCACCCAGGAAGACAG
>ENA-OFCX01000524-OFCX01000524.1-metagenomes-genome-assembly--contig:-NODE-524-length-19522-cov-4.812503_pt1 | contig 19522 bp, 17 predicted proteins | sample MGYA00153384_OFCX01 | MGnify analysis MGYA00153384
GCTGTTTTTATGCCTGTTTGCCAGCCAGGGGCATGACTTGCGCGCCCTGCTGCGTGGTAACAACAACGAAATTTACAGCGACGATCAAATCGCCAGCGCTGTTGGGCACATTTGGCACAAACGCGATGACCGTTATTCAGTGTTGCGGGCGGCCATGCCAGCAGACGCGCAGATTGGCGGCGAAAAAAAACGCGTCGAAATGAGCTATATCGGAGGCTAGATGGAAAACGAAGATATCAAACCGCCCATGCACATAGAGGCCATCACAGCCGTCATCCTGGCGGGCGGGCGCGGCTCTCGCATGGGCGGTGTGGACAAAGGCTTGCAAAACTTCAACGGCGTGCCGCTGGCGCTGCACACGCTACTGCGGCTCAGTCCGCAGGTGGGCGATGTGATGATCAACGCCAACCGCAACCTGGCGGCTTATGAATCATTTGGCGTGCCCGTGTGGCCTGACAGTACCAGCATGGGCGACTTTGCCGGGCCGCTGGCGGGCTTCATGACTGGGCTGGAGCGCTGCGAAACGCCGTATTTGCTGACCGTGCCGTGCGACACGCCGCTCTTCCCGCATGACCTGGTGGCGCGGCTGGCCGACGCGCTGGAGGAACAGTCCGCCGACTTTGCCGTGGCCAGCGCGCCTGAAGAAGATGGCCAATCGCACCCACAACCTGTTTTTTGCCTGATGGGCACGCACATGCTGGAAAGCCTGCACCGCTTTACCCAAGACGGTGGCCGAAAGATTGATGCCTGGACGGCGCAGCACACTGTGGTGCATGTGCCGTTTAATTTGCCAGGTGATGATGCGAAAGCGTTTTTCAATGCCAACACGCTGGCTGAATTGCATCAGCTCGAATCGCGTACGTCTTGATGAAAACACTGGCGCAAATTGCTGCTGAACTGCAGGGCTACGACCCGCAGGCGCTGGCCGCTGACGATGTGTTGCGCTTTCTTGCGAAACTTGTTGCGCCCGTACAAGAAGTCAGCAATGTGCCCTTGTTTGAAGCGCTGGGCCGGGTGCTGGCGGCGGATGTCATCAGCCCGTTTGACGTGCCGCCGCACGACAACTCGGCCATGGATGGTTATGCGTTTGATGGGCAACAAATCACTGACGCACCCTTGACCTTGCAAGTCGTTGGTACTGCGTTTGCTGGCAAGGTCTGGCAGGGCACGGTTCTGCCAGGTCAGTGCGTCAAGATCATGACCGGCGCCATCATGCCGATAGGCCTGGACACGGTCGCACCGCAAGAGTTGGTAGCCGTTGCTAACCAAAACATCACCATACCGCCCAAACTATTGAAACCCGGCGACAACCGCCGCCACCGGGGTGAAGACCTGATGCAAGGCAAACCAGCGCTCTTAAAAGGTGAGCTGCTCACGCCCGCCAGACTTGGGCTGGTGGCATCTTTGGGTCTTGAAACAGTGCCTTGCTACCGTCAAGTGAAGGTAGCCTACTTTTCAACGGGAGACGAAATTCTGTCGCTTGGTGAGCCACCGCGTGAAGGCGCGGTGTACGACAGCAATCGGTACACCGTCTTCGGGCTGCTGACACGATTGGGCTGCCAAGTGATTGACTTGGGCGTGGTGCGGGACGACCCCGCAGCGCTTGAAGCCGCCTTTACCCAAGCCGCTGCCGAGGCCGATGCCATCATCACATCCGGCGGCGTCAGTGTGGGTGAGGCCGACCACACCAAAGCAACGATGAAAAAGCTGGGCGATGTGGCCTTCTGGCGGATCGCGATGCGGCCAGGCAGGCCAATGGCGGTTGGGCGCATCGAAAAACCTGTTTTAGAGCTCGTTCCAAGCATTAAATCGACCTCTAACCCAATAAATACGGGCGCAAGCAGCTATGAAAATAATAGTAATTTGCTGCTGGCCCATGACCGATTTGATATGAACCAGCGCGAGTCAACCAGGTCAAGCGACAAGCACGCAAAACCCGCGAAGGCATCGGGGAAGGGAGGCTTTGCACTCTCGCTCAAAGGCCGCGCGCTGCGGCTGCTCGCCACGCGCGAGCAGTCCCGCAGCGAGCTTGAAAAAAAGCTCAAACCCTTTGAAGAAACGCCCGGCCAAATCGCGCAGGTGCTAGACGAGCTGCAAGCCAAAGACTTCATCAGCGAAGCGCGCGTGGTCGAATCCGTCATCAACCGCCGCCAAGCCAAGCTCGGCGCGTCGCGCATTCGCCAAGAGCTGCTGGGTAAAGGCATTGATAAAGAAGCCGTAATCGAAGCCATGGCAGGCCTGAAAGCCACCGAGCTGGAGCGTGCCAAGGAGCTGTGGCAAAGAAAGTTCTCCGCCAAATTGGGCGACCAACCGCCAGACAGAGCCGCCCAAGCCAAACAAATGCGCTTTCTAGCCGCCCGGGGCTTCAGCGGCGACGTGATTCGGAAAGTGATGACCGCGCCTGATGACGAATAGCTGACGAAAAAACGCTTCAAAGTGCCGTGTTTAGGCACTAAATCGAGCTGTAGCCCAGTAAATACGGGCGCAAGCAGCTATGAAGTTGGTAGTTCATAACTGGCTGAAAATTGACTGTATGGGACTAGAAGGACACCTCGGTGGAAACCTGCTGCTATTGCTGTGCAGAGTTATAATTTGACTAGTTTACTAGACTAGTCAAATACTATGCAAAACCCCGTCCAACCAAGCGAAGTTGCACCCTGGCGGCTTCAAGACGCCAAGGCGCAATTCAGCGCGCTGGTCGACAACGCCCTGCGCGGCGTGCCGCAGCACGTGACGCGCAGCGGCAAACGTGCAGTGGTCGTGTTGTCTGAACTTGACTTCGAAGCTTTGCAACGCAGTGCGGCTGGCCGGGCACATGCGTCGTTAAACTTCGTCGAGCACCTGCTCGCCATTCCCAAAGTTGCGGCGCGTGACGAGCCAGATGCGCAGCGCCTCGACGTGCAGCCGCGAGAAGTCGATTTTTCATGATCTTGCTAGACACCATGGTGCTGTCAGAGCTGCGCAAAGCCAGACCCAACGCAGGCGCGGTCACTTACTTGAGATCGCAAGCACCAGATACGGTTTTTTTAAGCGCCATGACGATCGGCGAGATTGAAGCCGGCATTGAAAAACAGCGCAGCGTTGTCCCAGAGTTCGCAGAAGAGCTGTCGCACTGGCTGGCCCAAATAGAACTGCAGTTTGCCCAATTCATCCTGCCCGTGACCCCCGCCATCGCCAAGCTGTGGGGACGGCTGTGCGTGCAAACCGGCAATAAGGGAATCGATAACCTGATTGCCGCGACGGCACTGGTGCATAACCTGCTGGTGGTGACGCGTAATGTGAAGGATTTTGAGGTTGTGGGTGTGCGGGTTTTTGATCCGTTTGGGGAAACTAAAAAGGACTGAGGCCATGGCCGATGGCGGCACAGAGAATCCAGCAGCGCGACTGCGCGAAGACCGAGGGCGCTAATAAGGCGGGTCTCAGATACCCGTCCGCACAAGGTAAAGGCTGCGAGTGTAGATTGCAGTCACTATGAAATCAGGAGCTGCTTACGCACGAATTTAGGGGACATTAGGCTGATTCGATACCCGAAAAAGTCAAAAATTGTGGTTTTCGGCCATACAAACCCAAATATCAAACGAAGGAGTTCGGTGAAATGCTGGTGGCGCGTAAAAAAGCGGATTTCCAAGAAAATTTTGGTTCGGACATATTTAATCGATAGCAAAGCAGTGAAACCTGTTCTCACGATGGTTCAATTTCAATTTGAATTTTTCAGACTTGCGGGGTTTGGCGCTATTTTTAGTGAATCAAACTACCCAAGCGCATTGTGCGAAGGTTTCCGTTTTAGAACGAAAACTCGTCAAGTTACACCGCAGGTTTTGCGGTACACATTACTTTAGGTTGCATGAGATGCGCGCAGACGTCCCGAGTCCAGTTGATCTTCGCCGACTGGAAGGTGCCCGGAAGTGGGCAGATGAAGTGATGGTCAAGCGACCGTGGAGGGTCGAGTTTTTCGAGGTGTTTGCATCAGTGATCCAAGAGCTGGCAGCGGGGAAGCCTGTGCGCGTGCTCGAGCTTGGCTCTGGCCCAGGTTTCCTTGCTGAGCATCTATTGAAAGCGCTGCCGAACATCGAGTACGTAGCGCTCGACTTCTCACCTGCAATGCACGAACTTGCCGTTCTAAGGCTTGGGGCCTTGGCTGAGCGCGTCAAGTTCGTCGAGCGGAGTTTTCTCGACGAGTCCTGGAGCCATGAGCTTGGTGAGTTCGAGGTCGTTGTTACGCTGCAAGCTGTCCACGAGCTACGCCACAAGAACCGTGCGTCAAAACTGCACTCACAGGTAAAGCAACTTCTTTCGCCAGACGGAAGCTACCTTGTCTGTGACCACTTCTCGGGTGATGGAGGAATGTCTAACGACGAACTATTCATGTCTGTGGCTGAGCAGCATGCGGCAATCGAGTTTGGAGGCTTCCAAAACATCCGTCAGTTGCATGCGAGGGGCTCCCTTGTTCTCCACCATGCAACCTGACTCTTCGATCGAGGGGATGCTTAACCCGCTGCGCCAGTCGGTACCCCCTAACATCAAAAGAAGAATCGGAGAAGAGTTGAAGAATTGGGGTCAGACACCAATTAAAGGCTCCTGACGGAATCAATTGGCTGTCTTGTTGGCTATTAAACGCCGATTAAGGTGTATTTTTTATACGGTGAACTCCTTTGAATTTGACGCCACTAAAAGTGAATTCAATCGCACAAAACATGGCCTTGATTTATTAGACGCCCAGAAGTTGTGGAACGACCCCATGCTCCGTCCCAGCAAAAACGGATGACGAACCGCGTTTTTTGGTGATTGGGCTGATTGAAGGGAAGCATTGGTCTGCGGTTGTGACTTACCGTGGCCCCAACATCCGGTTGATATCCGTTCGCCGGTCGCGCAAAGAAGAGGTGGCACTTTATGAAAGCTAAAAAATTCGAGCAGCAGTTTGACGATGGCGTCGATATGACTGCTTCTTTGGACTTGTCCAAGGCAAAGCGTGTGTTGCAGGATCAAAAGCGCGTGAATGTTGACTTTCCAATCTGGGTGATTGATTCGCTTGATCGCGAAGCCAGCAAGCTGGGAGTCACTCGGCAGTCGGTCATCAAAGTCTGGCTGGCTGAGCGGCTTGAGGCGACTGCTTCTAACCGGCCGTTTCAACAGAAGCGCGCAGTTACTTTGCGGCGCTGAACACTACGTTTACACGGATTTACATCTATTTAAGCCGATGGCCCAATAAATACGGGCGCAAGCAGCTATTAAATTAGTAGCAAGCCGACGGTGTCACAGCCCCAGCATTAACTTCAAATTCTGCACCGCCGCACCCGACGCGCCTTTGCCAAGGTTGTCCAGCCGCGCAATCAAAACTGCGTGGCGGTGTTTTTCGTTGCCGTACACGCGCAGCTCCATTTTGTTGGTGTTGTTCAGCGCAAGGGCATCCAGCTTGCCATCCGTAGCTGGCTCGACTGTGACCCACTCGCTGCCTGCGTAATGCTTGGTCAATGCGTCGTGCAGCTGGGCTACGGTGGGTTTGCCGGGCAGCAAATCCAGGTGCAGCGGGACTTGCACCAGCATGCCTTGCTCAAAGTTGCCGACCGACGGGATGAACAACGGGCGGCGCTTCAGGCCGGTGTAGGCCATGATTTCATTGATGTGCTTGTGCTCAAGTCCTAACCCGTAAATTTCAAAGAGGGGCGCAGTACCAGCTTGGTAGGCCTCCATCATTTGCCGCCCTCCGCCGGAGTAACCACTCACCGCGGGGATAGTCAAAGCAAAATCGGGGTCGATAAAACCGGCATCGACCAGCGGGCGAATCAGTGCGATTGCCCCTGTGGCGTAGCAGCCGGGGTTGCCTACGCGCTGAGCGGTTTTGACGGCCTCTATCTGCCCGCTGCAAAGTTCGGGAAAGCCAAACACCCAGCCTGGTGCCGTGCGGTGCGCGGTGGACGCGTCGATGATTTTTGGCTTATTGCCTGGCAGGCTGTCGATCATGGCGACCGATTCTCGGGCGGCATCGTCGTGCAGGCACAAGATGGCCAGATCAACACCGGCCATCAATGCGCGTTTGGCGGCTGGGTCCTTGCGCAGTTCAGGCGCAATACTCACCAGCTCAAGGGCAGGCATAGTCGCCAAGCGTTCGCGAATCTGCAGGCCAGTGGTGCCTGCTTCTCCGTCAATAAAAATTTTTGGCATACCGCTTTTCCAGTTACTCGCTCGGTGATTAGCCGCTTCTTTGCAGCGTAAGGCTCGCACAAGTTTTGTGCGATGCACCATGATACAGTTTAGAGCTTGGTTTTTTGCTGCTGCCAGCGGCAAAACGACGCACCCATCACAGCTGTTTGAAGGTTCCCCTATGAAAATTCACGAGTACCAAGGCAAGGAAATCTTGCGCACTTTTGGCGTGCCCGTACCGCGCGGCATTCCGGCGTTCACGGTGCAAGAGGCTGTTGAAGCCGCTCAAAAACTCGGCGGCCCCGTGTGGGTGGTGAAGGCGCAAATTCACGCCGGTGGGCGCGGCAAAGGCGGCGGCGTGAAGCTGGCCCGCAGCATTGACGAAGTCAAAAAGCTCGCTACCGAGATTTTGGGCATGCAGCTCATCACCATTCAAACCGACGCTGCAGGGCAAAAGGTTCGCCGCCTGATGATTGAAGAAGGCGCAGACATCAAAAAAGAATATTACGTTTCCGCCGTGACCGACCGCGCCAGCCAGCGCGTTGCTTTCATGGCGTCAAGCGAAGGCGGCATGGACATTGAAGCAGTTGCGCACGACACGCCTGAAAAAATTATCAAGGTGTTTATTGACCCGGCCGTAGGCTTGAGTGACGCGCAGGGCAAAGAGCTGGCCGACGGCATGACCGTGCCGCCGGGCTCTACTGCCCAATGCGTAGACGTGCTCAAAAAGCTCTACAAATGCTACATGGACACCGACGCCAGCCTGGTTGAAATTAACCCGCTGGTGCTGGAAGGCAATGGCAACATCAAGGCGCTGGATGCAAAGTTCAACTTTGATCCAAACGCACTGTTTCGCCACCCTGAACTCGTGGCGCTGCGCGACCTCGACGAGGAAGATGCAGCCGAGGTTGAAGCCAGCAAGTTTGACCTGGCCTACATCAGCCTGGACGGCAACATTGGCTGCCTGGTCAATGGTGCTGGGCTCGCGATGGCGACGATGGACACCATCAAGCTGTTTGGCGGCGAGCCAGCCAACTTTCTGGATGTGGGTGGTGGCGCTACGGCTGAAAAAGTCACAGAAGCTTTCAAGATCATGCTGAAGAACACCAAGGTCAAAGGCATTTTGGTGAATATTTTTGGCGGCATCATGAAGTGCGACACCATTGCCGAGGGTGTAATTACGGCCTGCAAAGCCACCAACCTGTCAGTGCCGCTGGTGGTGCGCATGAAGGGCACCAACGAAGAGCTTGGCAAAAAGATGCTGGCCGACTCGGGCTTGCCCATCATTGCTGCTGACACCATGGCCGATGCCGCGATGAAAATCGTTGCAGCTGTTAAATGACACCCCCCCGATGCGCCTTGGCGCTTCCCCCTCCAGGGGGCGGCCACATGTGGCCTGGCAAAGCCAGATCCACTGCGGCCACTTGGTAATAGCATTCACCCTTTGAGGTCATCATGAGCATTTACATCAATAAAAACACCAAAGTCATCACGCAGGGCATCACTGGCAAAACCGGCCAGTTTCACACCCGCATGTGCCGCGATTACGCCAATGGCAAAGAAGCCTTTGTGGCCGGCGTGAACCCAAAAAAAGCCGGCGAGGACTTTGAAGGCATTCCGATTTTCGCCAACGTAACAGACGCCGCAAAAGCCACTGGCGCCACAGTATCGGTTATCTACGTGCCGCCAGCGGGCGCCGCTGCCGCGATTTGGGAGGCGGTTGAGGCTAATCTGGACCTGACCATTTGCATCACCGAAGGCATCCCAGTGCGCGACATGCTCGAAGTGCGCAACCGCATGCGAGCCAAAGAAGCGGCTGGCGGCAAGCGCACGCTGCTGCTGGGGCCAAACTGCCCGGGACTTATCACGCCAGAAGAAATCAAAATCGGCATCATGCCGGGCCACATCCACCGCAAAGGGCGGATTGGGGTAGTCAGCCGCTCGGGCACGCTCACGTATGAAGCCGTGGCGCAATTGACCGAAATCGGCCTTGGCCAGTCCAGCGCGGTTGGCATTGGCGGCGACCCGATCAACGGCCTCAAGCACATCGACGTCATGCAGGCCTTCAACGACGACCCGGACACCGATGCCGTGATCATGATTGGTGAAATCGGTGGCCCAGACGAAGCAGAAGCCGCAGTCTGGTGCAAAATCCACATGAAAAAGCCTATCGTCGGCTTCATCGCTGGCGTTACTGCGCCAGCGGGCAAGCGCATGGGCCACGCAGGCGCGCTGATTTCTGGTGGAGCCGACACGGCCGACGCCAAGCTGGAAATTATGGAAGCCTGCGGATTCACCGTGACGCGCAACCCGTCAGAAATGGCGAAGCTGCTGAAGGCATTGCTTTAGCCGTTAATGCAAGCTAACCGGTTGCGGTTAGCCACACTACCCAAGCCGGTTGCCATCACTGACAATCGGCTTTTCCAATCTGCTGTAGGGGGTTCCATGGAAGAGTTCATGACAGCAAGCTTCTGGCTTGCGGTGGGTCAGATCATCATGATCGACATTCTGCTCGGCGGCGACAACGCGGTGGTCATCGCGCTGGCTTGCCGCAATCTGCCTGACAAGCAGCGAACCCAAGGCATCATCTATGGCACGATTGGCGCCATTGTTCTTCGGGTGATTTTGATTGCGTTTGCACTCGCTCTTTTGGCAGTGCCCTATCTCAAGATAGTCGGCGCAATATTGCTGGTTTGGATCGGCGTCAAACTGCTGCAACCCGAAGGCGAAGACGACCACCAAATCAGCTCAAGCGACAAGCTCTGGTCAGCGGTGAAAACGGTCATCATTGCCGACCTGGTGATGAGCGTAGACAACGTATTGGCAATTGCCGGTGCTGCGCAGGGCGCTGGGCAACAGCATCAGTTGCCGCTGGTCATCTTCGGCTTGTTGGTGAGCATTCCCATCATCGTTTTTGGAAGCCAGCTGGTGCTCAAGCTGATGGAGCGTTTCCCGATGGTCATTACCCTGGGTGCCATGCTGCTGGGCTGGATCGCAGGTCAAATGGCCTATACCGACCCTGCAATAAAAGCTTACCTGCCAGCGGAGGCCTACTGGAGCTACGTTACTGCGGTAGCTGGCGCGCTGCTGGTGCTGCTGTTGGGCAAGTTCTTTTCCAGGCAAACCCGCAAAAGCGCAACATAGACCGCCCTGCGCCGAGCCGCCAGTGCCTTAAATGCAACAAAAAGTGACTCGCGTGTGAATAAGTCACTTGTTCGACCTTCGCCTGTCTGTTACCGTACCCATCGCTGACGTGTAACCCATTGGGGCTAAGAATTCTCAGCATTTAAGAACAAACAAACGCGGGGGTGGAGCAAGTCATGAAGAAGGTGCTCGTTCAAGGTTTGCGCAGTGGCCGCAAGCTCTAAGGGCCAACGCCACAGCATCCAGCCCAGGAGCCAGTTTTGGCGCTCTGACTGGTTTGTGGCGGTGCTGGTCATTCTGGCGGTTTATTTTTTAAACCAGTTCACCGACGTCTTCAGCACGCTCGAGCGCCGTTATTACGATTTCGCGAGTACGACCACCTCGCGCCAGCCTTCTGATCGAATAGCCATTATTGCCATAGACGACCAAAGCGTTGCCAATATCGGGCGTTGGCCGTGGCCGCGTGACATACAAGCGCAAATGACCGACTTGCTGACGGCTGCCAAGCCTAAAGTTATCGTCAACACGACGTTCTTTTTTGAGCCGCAAACTGACCGCGGTTTGACCTACATCCAGCAGATGAAGGCGGTACTGGGTGATCCAGCCCTTGAGCCGAGCCCAATTAGCGTGCAATTGTCCAAACTGATTGCCGACGCCGAGTTGGCACTCGACACAGATTCCAAATTGGCCGCCAGTTTTACAAAAGCAGCCAATGTGCTGATCCCGTCAGTTTTTGTTTTGGGGCAGCCCCAGGGCAAACCGGACAAGCCACTACCTGCTTTTGCCATAAAAAGCGCGATCGATTTGAATGGCGACTTCGCGGTTCCTGCGGTGCGGGGCCAGCAGCCAATTGAGGTGCTGGGAAATGCGGCGGCAGGTGTCGGGCACATCAACCAATTGCAAGATGTTGACGGTGCGGTTCGCTTCGAGCCCTTGTTGGTAAACTTTTTTGGGAAGGCAATCCCCTCAATAAGCCTGCTGGCGGCAGCCAAAAGCCTGAATCTGGACGTCACTGACATCAAGCTCAATTCTGGCGAATCGGTGCAGGTGGGTAAGCTGGTGATTCAAACCAGTCCTGATGCTGAAATGCTTCCCCAGTTTTACAAAGACAGAAAGGGCCGTCCGGCTTTTGTCGTCGATTCTTTTTATGATGTTTTGACAGGCAAGATTCCGCCATCTAAGTACGCCGACAAGATTGTGATCATTGGCGCAACTGCTGCGGGCGTGGCGATGCAGTTCTCCACTCCGGCGGGCCCAGGCTTTTCGTCGCCCGAAACCATGGCGCACATCACGTCAAGTATTCTGAGCGAGCATTTTATTGTTCGACCCATCTGGGGCGACGCAGCGACTCTGCTTGTCTGGCTGGTGGTGGCCGCCTACCTGGTTGCTGGCCTGCCGCGCCTTTCGGCCGGTAAAGCGGCATTTATTACGCTGGCAATATTTTCTGGGCTTTTGATCACGGAGTTCGGTTTGCTGTCTGTGGGTGCCAAGTGGCTTGAACTGGTTTTCCCTGCCGCGTTGCTGGCGATTGGCCACCTGGCCATCACCACCAAACGCTTTTTGGTGACCGAGGCGGGCAAACTCAAGGCAGACGACGAGTCTGCTGAAACCAACCGCATGATGGGCTTGGCACTGCAGGGTCAAGGCCAGCTTGACATGGCGTTCGACCGTTTCAGGCGTGTGCCATTTACAGACGCCTTGATGGACAACCTGAACAGTCTGGCGCTTGATTTTGAACGCAAGCGGCAGTTCAACAAGGCGCAGGTAATTTATGAACACATGGCTACGTTCAACAAGAACGACAAGGACTTGAAATCCAAACTTAACCGCGCCAAAAACCTGTCTGAGACGGTGATTTTGGGCGGCAGCGGAAAGCATCCAGGCGGCACGCTTTTACTTGATGGGGGCGGCGTTGAAAAACCCATGCTGGGCCGCTACCAAGTGGAAAAAGAGTTGGGCAAAGGCGCAATGGGCGTGGTGTATTTAGGCAAAGATCCGAAGATTGGGCGGGTAGTTGCCATAAAAACCATGGCGTTGAGCCAGGAGTTCGAGGGAGAAGAGCTCAACGACGCGCGTGTGCGTTTTTTCAGGGAAGCTGAAACGGCGGGGCGACTTCAGCACCAGAATATCGTCACCATTTTTGATGCCGGTGAAGAACACGACCTGGCGTACATTGCCATGGAGTTTTTGAAGGGCAAAGATCTGGCGGACGCGACCAAGGCTGGCCAGCTTCTGCCAGCGGTAAAAGTATTGTCAATCGTCGCCAGAGTTGCAGAGGCGTTGGCTTACGCGCACAAACAAAGAGTAGTGCACCGGGACATTAAACCCGCCAATATCATGTACGACCGGGAAAACGACAGCGTAAAAGTTACCGACTTTGGTATTGCGCGGATTACGGATTCAAGCAAAACCAAAACCGGCCTGGTGCTGGGAACGCCCAGTTTCATGTCGCCTGAGCAAATTGCAGGCAAAAAAATTGACGGCCGGTCTGATTTGTATTCACTGGGCGTGATGTTGTACCAAATGCTGGCGGGAGTCTTGCCGTTTCGGGGGGATTCCATGGCCGAGCTGATGTTCAAAATTGCCAATGAGGCTGCGCCAGACATTCGGCTGGTTCAAGTCGGGTTATCGGAAAAATTAGCTACGGTGGTGGCGCGCTCTCTGAGCAAATCACCTGCGAATCGATACCAGGATGGCGAGCACTTTGCGGCAGAATTGCGCGCCTTGATGCCCGATGCGTCCGGCGGGGCGTTTCCATCGGCTGCAGTTGCTATAAACGTTGCCGCCGGGCCCCAAGATCCAGGGTTCGACGTTACTGCGGTGAATTCGGTGTCCGTGTCTGCTTTCGACGTCACAGTTGTCACAAGTCCAGCAAAAAATACTTCCCCAGAACAAAATACTTGCAAAGACACGGATATCCGGCTGTAGGCGTGATACTTGAACCTTACGCTATGACTATTTCCTCCATGATTTACGACATTTGTACTGAAACTGACCCCGGTTTGGCTCGTGAGAACAATGAAGATGCGGTGGCGTTCGACGCTGAGACGCAGCTGTGCATCCTCGCCGATGGCATGGGGGGCTACAACGCCGGCGAAATCGCCAGCGGCATGGCGGTCGCTTTCATCAAATCCGAAATGACTCGCTGGCTTTGTCAAGCCGGCAAGAACGCCAACACAAAAGAAGTGCGGCGGGCAATGGAGATATGCGTGCAAAACGCGAACCATTCCATTTTTAACGCGGCCAATTCCAATCCGCAGTACAACGGAATGGGCACGACTTTGGTGATGGCGGCTTTTCAGGGTGACCGGGTCATGGTTGGCCACATTGGCGATTCCCGCTGTTACCGATTGCGCGGCGACGATTTCCAGCAAATCACAAAAGACCATTCGTTGCTACAGGAGCAAATTGATGCCGGACTGATTACGCCCGAGCAAGCCCTGACGTCCGCCAACAAGAACTTGGTGACCCGCGCGCTGGGTGTTGAAGATACGGTGGCGCTGGAGGTTAATGAACATAAAGTCGAGGCCGGTGATATTTACCTGATGTGCTCTGACGGCCTGTCAGACATGGTGCGCGATGAGCCAATTTCGAAAATCATGATGGGCAGTAACGACTTGCAGGACATGGCCAGACAGCTTGTGATTGCTGCCAACGAATGTGGTGGCCGTGACAATATTTCAATCGTGCTGGCGTGTGCCACCGAAGCTGAAGTAAAGCGTGGTTTTTTGTCACGAATTCTCCGAAAGTAAGTAATGGTTAAAATCTCGAAAATAAACTGGAGTTATCCATGCCGAAAATGATCGTCTCGATTGACGGCGTTGTTATCAAAGAAGTTCAATTGACCAAAGACCGCACGTCTTTGGGGCGGCGTCCTTATAACGATATCGTCATTGACAATTTAGCCGTCAGTGGCGAGCACGCTGTGTTGCAGCTTGCAGGCAACGAAGTACACCTTGAAGATCTGAACAGCACCAACGGCACGTACCTGAATGGCAAAGCCGTAAAAAAACAGCTTTTGCACAACGGCGACACCGTCGAAATCGGCAAGTACCGAATCAAATACGTCAGCGAAGCGGGCGACGCCAATTACGAGAAAACGACTGTCTTCAGGGCAGGTTCTGCTGGCGCTGCAGCGGTCTCAAGTATGGCTGCCAGCGCAGCTGTGCACCCTGCCTCAGGCACGACCAGTGCATCCATAAAAGTCTTGTCTGGTTCAGCTGCCGGTCGCCAAGTACCACTCGTGAAAGTGGTAACCACAATTGGTAAGCCTGGTGTGGCTGTTGCAGCCATCACACGGCGGCCACACGGTTTTGTGGTCGCGCATGTTGAGGGCGCCAACCGACCGTCGCTCAATGGCGCTGCCATCGGTGCAGAGCCGGTGGCACTCAAAAACGGCGACATGCTCGAACTTGCAGGCACGCAGATGCAGTTTGTTCAAAACTCCTGAGCGAGTTATCCGTCCTACCGCCAGCTGCGCTTAGGTCCATTGGCTAGCTGCCAGATCCTGCATGCTGCTTATTTCCAGGCACTGGCAGCGAATCGCGATTACGCTGATTCCGCTGCTGTTTGCGCTTTTGCATGCCAGCGGAGAGCTCCGTATGGGTGTTCTCCAGCGGCTCGATGACATTATTTACGATGCGCGACTTCGCGCGACGATGCCGAACACCACGGACGAGCGAATCGTCATTATTGACATTGACGAAAAAAGTCTTGCTGAGGTTGGGCGCTGGCCTTGGGGGCGAAACAAACTTGCCGCGCTGGTCGATGAGCTCTTCGTAAAACACGAAGTCGCCTTGTTGGGTTTTGACGTGCTGTTTGCGGAGGCCGACGACAGTTCCGGCCTGAAGCGCCTCCAGCAGCTTGCCCAAAATGAGTTGCGTGACCAGCCCGGCTTTGTTAACAAGATCAACGAAGTCCAAGCCAGCCTTGACTATGACGCTGTATTCGCAAAATCGCTGGCAAACCGCCCGGTGGTGTTGGGCTACTACTTCACCAGTGACCGCGATGGGCGGATGAGCGGATCGCTTCCTGCGCCAGTGATGGACGTTGCCTTGCTGAAAGGGCGGCCGATCCGATTTACCAGCTGGAATGGCTTCGGATCAAACATTGCCACTCTGGCCAAGGCTGCACCTTTGGCTGGGCACATCAACTCGATTACGGAGGGCGATGGTGTTGTCCGCTCCATTCCCCTGCTGGCCGAACACAAGGGCCAGTACTATGAATCGCTGTCGATGGCCATATTTCGGCTCCTTGTTGGCTTGCCAGGTGTCGAGCCGGGTTTCCCGAGAGAAAAGCTTTTAAGTGCCAAATATCAGGGTTTGGAGAGCATTTTGCTTAAAAAGGGTGACGCCACCCTTGCGATCCCGGTCGATGACCGTGTCGCTACGCTGGTACCGTTTCGTGGGCCGGGCGGGGCCAGCGGCGGATCTTTCCAGTACATTTCTGCTGCCGACGTACTGGCCAACCGCGTTGACCGCGGCTTACTAAAAGGCAAGATTGTTCTTTTGGGCACCACGGCGCCGGGCCTGCTGGATCTGCGCGTAACGCCAGTCGGCGAAACCTATCCTGGGGTAGAGACGCACGCCAACGTGATCTCCGGATTTCTGGACGGCAAAGTGTTTGTCAAACCTGATTACGCGATCGGCTTTGAAGTAGTGATCCTGGTTTTATCTGGGCTGGCACTGGCTTTTCTTTTGCCGATGTTGTCAGCAACCAAAGCAGTTGTGCTGAGCGTCGCCGTTGTCGGTGCACTGGTTGGCTTGAATTTCTGGTTGTACTTGGGTTATGGGCTGGTGCTGCCACTGGCCAGCGCGCTGGTGATGGCCATTACTGCCTTTGCGCTCAATATGAGCTACGGCTATTTTGTTGAAAGCAAGTCCAAGCGGCAATTGGCTGACCTGTTTGGCACCTACGTGCCGCCTGAACTGGTTGATGAAATGGTCAAAGACGCTGGAACCTACAGCATGAAGGCCACCACCAAAGAGATGACCGTGCTGTTTTGCGACATGCGTGGTTTTACGCAAATGAGCGAGACCATGGAGCCCACTCAGCTCCAGGCGCTGCTCAATACAGTTTTTAGCCAACTCACGGTGCAAATCCGCAGCAACCGGGGCACCATTGATAAATACATGGGCGATTGCGTGATGGCTTTTTGGGGCGCACCGGTTGACACGCCCGACCATGCGAGCCTGGCGGTGAAAACTGCGCTTGAAATGTCTTCGGCCATACGCCTGCTTAATGAAGAACATCGTTCCAAGGGCTTGCCTGAAATCGGTATTGGCATTGGCCTGAATACCGGCACCATGTGTGTCGGCGACATGGGCTCGGACATCCGCCGCAGCTACACCGTTATTGGCGACTCGGTCAACTTGGGGTCACGTTTGGAGGGGCTGTCTAAAACCTATGGCGTTGACATTGTGGTGAGCGAATCGACCCGCAAGCAGGCACCCCATTTCGCCTGGCAAGAGCTCGACAAAGTGCGCGTCAAAGGCAAACACAACGCGGTGGGGATTTTCTGGCCACAGTTGGTATTCGATGCGGGCATACCCGGCAATGCTGAAAAATCAACGGAGTTAAGGGTTTGGGCCCAAGCCCTCAAAGCCTACCGCGCCCAGGACTGGGACCAGTGCGATCTGCAACTTTTGAATTTACAACGGTTAAATGCAAAAAAATACCTTTACGAGTTGTACGCGGAGCGTGTAGGCTCAATGCGGTTGTTGCCGTTTGACCCGCAGTGGGATGGCGCCACCAATTTTCAGACCAAATAAATCCACATTCAATTGCATTTACCAGCGCTGACATTCAGGATAATTTATGAAAGTACGGGTTCTCGGCTGCTCAGGCGCTATTTCAAAAGACTGCCGAACCACGTCTTTTTTGCTTGACCACGATGTGCTGATTGATGCCGGCACTGGCGTAGGCGATTTAACGCTGGATGAAATGCGCAGCATCGACCATGTCCTGCTGACCCACTCCCATCTTGACCACGTCGCCGCCTTGCCGCTGATGGTCGATGCAGTTGCCTCCCAGCGCCAAAAGCCGATACGGGTCCACGCGCTGGCGGGCACCATCGCCGCGCTGAAGACGCACATTTTCAACAACACCATCTGGCCAGATTTTTCGTGCATTCCAACAGTGGAGGCGCCTTTCATCACCTTCCACGCGCTGGAAATTGGTCAGGTCTTTGCGTTGGGTAAAAAGCACATCGAAGTGCTACCCGCTGTACACACCGTGCCGGCGGTTGGTTACGCTGTGACGGGCGATAGCGATACCGGAGCAGGCCGGGGCTGTTGGGTGTTTACCGGCGATACGGAAAAAAACCCTGCGCTGTGGGCGCGCATCAACCAGCTCGACGTCGCCATGCTGGTGATCGAAACCGCGTTTAGCAACCGTGAGCAGGCGCTGGCCAAACGCAGCTTGCATTTGTCACCGCAAACGCTGGCCGATGAGCTGGACTTCATCGACAAGTCAAAAAAATACCCGATCTACATCACCCATACCAAACCGTTTGAAACGGAACTCATCATGGCCGAAATCCAGCGCTTTGACCAAACCACCCCCGGCGGGCAAGACCAGGCGCACGATATTCGCTGGCTCAGAGCCGGCCAGGTGTTTGACATATGAGTTCCAGTACTAAAACGGCAAACGGTTCGGGCAACAGTGCCTTCGGCGGCTTGGCCCCCGCTGCAGTCCGCAACCCTGAAGACGAGTTTTTCAACTCGCAAATGTTGCCGCCCCAAGAGCGCGGCATAACTTTTGAAGCGCTGTTTTTCAGGCAACTTCAAATGGTGACCACGCGCATTCATGAAACTGAGAACATCGACCAGATCATGCTCGAGGCTAGCAACGACATCTGCAAACTTTTTAATGCCGACCGGCTCACGTTGTATGCCGTAAGCGGAGACGGCACATCCATCATTTCAAGAGTTAAAACTGGTCTCAATACCAGCCGGGACCTGAAGTTGCCAATTACACGCCGCAGAGCATTGCCGGCTATGTGGCCATTGCGCGCACTGCCGTCAATGCGGGTGGACGAACCAATACTTTCAATCGTTGCCACACGCCGGAGCGCAAGCAAACGGTCAGGCGCCAGCGTGCCACGCGCCCCTAAACTCATTGAGCGTTGAAAGCATGCCCAGGATTTCTGGCGTGATCAGAATGTTTTGCGTCGTCAACATAACCGCAGATATAACCTTAAACAACACAAAGCACAGCGGGCCGACCACTGTGCGCGGTTGGGCTAAAACGGGTGCGGTCGGGTTGTATTAAGTGACCTAAATGCACAAACCGTGCGGCGCACAGCCAGAAGTCGAGCAGCCGAACTGCTATTAAAATTATAGCTGCTTACGCCCGTATTTGTTGATTAAAAATCATTAATGGCATAAAAGCATTCGTTGCCAGGAACATCTTGCAACATGCCAGCAGCACCCTACAAAAACGGATTAACCACCACCGTTGCCCCATAGCGCACGCCGTGGCCCATATCTTCAGTTAGCAGCGTGTCAGCACCGCAGCGGTTGGCCGCCTCAACCACCATCGCGTCCCAAATTGACAAGCGTTGCTCCAGCGTTCTGGCAATCGCGTTTTGCACCAGCGTTAAATCGCTGACCACCACAAGCCACAGCGCATAGTGGTTTACCACTTCACCCGCCAGGTGTGCAGGCACTTTTTGTTTGTTCACCAGCACGTTGTACAGCTCAATCAAAACCTGCGTGCTGATAACGGCTTGCCCGCTGCCGCTGTGCTTTTCTACCAGGTTGAGGGCAATTTCTTGCTTGGCGGGGCTTTGGTGGTCAGTGCAATAAACCAGCACATTGGTATCAAAAAAAACACGCATTTCCTTCAAAATCACGCGTCTGGCTTGCTTGCAGGCGGCGAAGGTGGTGCGGCCTTTGCCACATCACGGGCACTTTGGCGAAAGTCGTCCGCGTACAAAGCGCTGCGCAACGTACCCGGCACCGGCGCCAAAGGGTCTGTTTGGCTTTGCTTAACTGCGGCAGCCGCCGCGCCTGCTTTTCCAATGCTGTGCATCAAGCGCTGGGTGGCGCTTTGCCGGGCAGCTGCCTGGCCAGCGTCTGCGCCTTCCACGTACTGGCGCAAAAATTCCCGCACCTTGGCGCTGAGTGACGTGCCTTCCTGAATTGCCCGAATGCGCGCGTCCCGTACGATGGATTCGTCTAATGAAATGGTTAAGTTAGCCATGTGGTGCCTCAAGCAAATGTGAGAACAGTGTAGCACGTGTTCACGTGAATGCGTGTTGGTGTGCATTTACGGACTTTAGGAATTCAATGGCTTTGGGTCTGTGAGCGCTATAAACGTAATAGCTGCGCACGCCCATATTTGTTGTGCTGAAGGCCTAAAATGCATCAATTTCACGCACAAATCTGCCTGCTGGGGCCAACAAACCATTGCCTTGCGCATCGGCTCGGGCCGCTTTAATCAGGAGCCACCCCACAGCTATGGGTTGTCGACAGGTCAACCCCAGCCTTGGTTGAAAGCAGCAATGCCCGAAAAGAAAAATTTTATGAAAACCGAAACCTTCAGGGAAACCGAACCGCCAAACGCCAAGCCATCGTCTACAGCGGATCAATTTTGGTAAAGGGGTGACAAAAATGTCCCCTTTTTTACATGAAAGGTAACAAAGAAGTAAGTAAAAATCAAAATTTCGGCAGCGGCCATCCGTAAATTGCCTAATTCATCACAGTTTTTACCCTTGGCATGGGTTAGCAGGTGTTGGCACGATGCCTGCTGCATAGGATGGGTCAGTAGTATTTATTTGTGTTTTCTAATTCAAGGAGTTTTTAAATGAAACGTGCTATTCAAAAGGGTTTTACCCTGATCGAGTTGATGATCGTCGTGGCGATTATTGGTATTTTGGCTGCGGTGGCTTTGCCTGCTTATCAGGATTACACCGCACGCGCCAAGATGTCTGAAGCGATTTTGGCGGCCTCTTCTTGCCGTACCAGCATTACCGAGACCATCCAGTCCGCAGGCTCTGGAACCGCGATCGCTGCAGATGGTTGGGGTTGCGAGCAGACAGATCCCCTTTCAGGTACTAAATATGTTGCCACTGTCACTACAACTGCTTCAGCGCCGGGTGCAGCACTTGGTGGAATGATCATTGTCACTTCACAAGCCATTGCAACGGGCGCGAACGGAACCATTCGTTTGGCACCATGCACCACAGCTGCTACTACGTTTACTGCATGCCTTCAGCCAGCACTCGGTACGACCG
>ENA-OFCX01000526-OFCX01000526.1-metagenomes-genome-assembly--contig:-NODE-526-length-19474-cov-5.258561_pt1 | contig 19474 bp, 17 predicted proteins | sample MGYA00153384_OFCX01 | MGnify analysis MGYA00153384
ACGAACGCCAACGCGGCGAGCACACCACCGCTGCGGACCAGGAGCTCACGACGAGTGGCTCGTGGCGCATCGGTCGGCGACTGTGCGTCGACGTTCGTAGGGTCGCTCGGACTCGCCGTGTCCGCAGACGGCGATCCAGCGAGAAGTGGGCGGGCGACGCGGTGGGCGCCCCAGAGTGCAGCGGCACCAGCTGCGGCACCGATCACGGTGGGGACGGCATCGTCGAACGAACCACCCGCCCGATTCGAGATGGCAGCAAACGCACCGATCAAGCCGAAGACGCCGATACCGACGAGTCCGATCAGGACCCGCTTCCGGAACGCCAACGCACCGATGACCGCGGCGTAGATCAACAACGTCACACCGATCCCGATCAGTAGCGCCGGCTTGTCATTCGAGCCGAACGTCTCGATCGCGAAGTCCTTCACGAACGGCGGCACGTTGTCGATCACCCGGTCACCGACGTCGATCACCGGCGAGCGCCACTGCTGGCGGACCCCAGCGATCAGCTCGGCAACACCGAGGGCGACGAGCGCCGCAACGATGCCGGCGGCGGCGCCGAGCGCTGTCGTGGATCGCTTCGACAGAGTTGGTGCAGACATGCCCGAGGTTCGGACGTCGCAGCCAACTGGATCACTCGATTACATCACGGGTCAGAACCCCGATGTACATCACTCGACTTCGAGGAACTCCCGGAGACGTTGCGAGCGCTGCGGGTGACGGAGCTTGGCGAGCGTCTTGGCCTCGATCTGGCGGATGCGTTCGCGGGTCACGCCGAACTCCTGGCCGACTTCTTCGAGGGTCTTTGCGCGTCCCCCGTCGAGACCGAAGCGGAGCCGGACGATCTCCTGCTCGCGGTCGGACAGCTCGCCGAGGACCTCGCCGACAGCGTCGTGCAACATCATGCGAGTTGCCGCGTCGGCGGGGCTGTCGACCGACTCGTCCTCGATGAAATCGCCGAGGTTCGCCTCGTCTTCGTCGCCAACGGGCGAGTCGAGCGACAACGGATCCTGCGAGATGCGCAACAGCTCACGCACACGATCGGGCGGCAACTGCACCTTGGCCGCGATCTCGTCGATGGTCGGTTCGCGCTCGAGCTCCTGGTGCATCTGCCGTTTGGCGCGAGTGACCCGATTCATGTGCTCGACCATGTGCACGGGGATCCGGATCGTGCGCGCCTGATCGGCGATCGAGCGCGTGATCGCCTGGCGGATCCACCACGTCGCGTAAGTCGAGAACTTGTAGCCGCGCCGGTATTCGAACTTATCGACCGCCTTCATCAGGCCGATGTTGCCCTCCTGGATCAGATCGAGAAACTGCAGACCGCGGTTGGTGTATTTTTTGGCGATCGAGATCACCAGCCGCAGGTTGGCTTCGATCATTTCCTTCTTGGCATCGCGCGAGGCCTTCTCGCCCTCGTTCATGCGCTTGTTGATCTTTTTGAGATCTTCCAATGGCACCACGGCACGCGACTGCTGATCGGTGAGCTTCTTCTGCAGTTCCTGCACGGGCGGCAGGTTGCGCGCCAGCACGACGCTGTACGGCTTGCCGGTCGCCGCTTCCTTCTCGGCCCATTTGAGGTTCAGCGCATTCGGCGGGAAATGCTTGATGAAGTATTCCTGCGGCATGCCGCACTTGTCGATCAGGATCTTGCGCAGTTCGCGCTCGTAGCGGCGCACGTCGTCGACCTGCGAACGCAGGATGCCGCACAGCTTCTCGATGGTCTTGACCGTGAACCGAATCGTCATCAGTTCGGCGCTGATGGTTTGCTGGGCGCGGCTGTACGACGGCCCCTGGTAGCCGTCCTTTTCGAAAGCCTTGCGCATCTTGTCGAAGTTGCCACGCAGCGACTCGAACTTGATCAACGCCGCAGCCTTCAGCTCTTCGAGCTTTTTGGTCAACGCCTTGCTGCCGCCCTGGCCGTCGTCGTCGTCTTCCTCGTCGAAAAAGTCCACGTCTTCCTCGGCCACGTAATCGTCGGCCTCGCCTTCCGAGACGAAGCCGTCGACCACTTCCGAAATCTTCATGTCGCCGCTGACAATCCGGTCGGCGTAGCTCAGCAACTCGGCGATCGTGGTGGGCGAAGCGCTGATGGCCAGCATCATCGCCTGCAAGCCACCTTCAATGCGTTTGGCAATTTCGATCTCGCCCTCGCGGGTCAGCAGTTCGACCGTGCCCATCTCGCGCATGTACATGCGAACGGGGTCGGTGGTGCGGCCGAATTCCGAGTCGACCGTGGAAAGCGCGGCTTCGGCAGCCTCCTCGGCTTCCTCTTCGGTCGCGGTGGTCGCGCCGCCGCCGGCGATCAACAGCGTCGCGGCATCGGGAGCCTGCTCGTACACGGCGATGCCCATGTCGTTGAGCATCGACACGATGGCTTCCAGAATCTCGTCGTTGATCAGCTTCTCAGGCAGGTGATCGTTGATTTCCTGGTGCGTCAGGAAACCGCGCGTCTTGCCCATCTTGATGAGCGTCTTCAGCTCCTGCCGACGCTTGGCAGCCTCTTCTTCTGTCAACGCAGTTTCTTCGAGCCCGAACTCGCGCATCAGCGCCCGCTCTTTGGCGCGCGAAACCTTCATCCGCAGGGGCTTGACCTTGGTCTTGGTCTCGTCTTCCTGGGCCACTTCCGCTTCGGGCTCGCCCTCCAGGTCCGCTTCCAAATCGGACAGGTCGACATCGTTTTCTTCAGGCTTGGCCGGCTTTTCCTCGACCTTCGCCTTTCGGCCCGGCTTGCCCTTGACGGCGACATCGGCCTTGGCGGCCGGCTTGGTCGCGCCATTCGCCGCCAGCGTCGCAGCCGGCTTCTTCAGCGCCGGAGTTTTGGCTGGCGCCGGTTTGGCAATCACGGCAGCCTTGACGGCCTTTGGCGCTTCGCTTTTCTTCGCGGTCATGCAATTCCTCGGAAGGGTAGGGGCAACATGCCCGAGGCGGCAATGTGAAGATTCATGCGTTCATGAACCCTCAAACCTCCGTCCCAATGCATGTGGGGCCGATGTGCAAGCCGTTCAATCTCCGGGCCGCATGCTGCGGCTCACCGGTTCATGACCGACGTGTTGTGCGGGCGACATCAAGTGAACATGCTGGGCATGCTGGAATTTGCAGCCCTTGCGGGTGAGGGTGGCCGTGGCTTGTGCCCCTGGGTTTGCAGGGTGGCCGGGGCCCGGAGGTGCTGCTGTCACTCTTGTCGCGCGTGAAAAACCCGAAATTATCGTTCAACAACAACGATTCGTCAAAGGTCGTCAACGGGAGTCGAAGGCGGGCCGCGCAAGGCGTTGCTTGAACTCTGCCTGGCGGGCATAGAGATCGCGCTGGCGCTGGCGCGCCACGTCGGACAGGCCGTCCGATTCCGACAACAGTTCGAGCTCGGCGCTGATCCGCTGCAGCCGCAGTCGGTCGAGGATCACACCGAGCTCCACCGCCGCACCGTCTGCCGCTTCCACCTCGTGAAAATCAGCGACGCGGCGTGCCAGCGAGACCAGTGCCGCAGGCGCCTCGGCGCTGTTCATCTCGGCCATCACCGCGGCCGGCGCCAAAGCACCCTGGTCGTGCAGCAGGCGATCGAGCCAGGCAAAGAATTCACCGTGCGGTGAGGGCTGCCCGGACAGCAGATCGTGCGCTTCATGGCCGAGCCGTTCCCACAGATCGGCACGATGCACCAGCAGCCAGACCGCCCGGTCGAGCGTGCTGGCCATTGTGGCCACCGGCCGGCGCGGCGACAGACGCGGCAAGGTGTCGCGCCCCCTCGGCCGTTGGTTGCCCGCGTGGTGTTGTGCGCGGTCAATGTCGCGATCGCGATCGCGATCACGACCAGTCGCCGGTCCCCAGCGTTCGCGCATTTCGCTCGCGTCGATATGGACGATGCCGGCGAGTGCGTCGACGATTTGACCGCGCAGCAGGCCTTCCGGCAGTTGCGCGACCAACGGTCGGGCTTGCGCGACCAACTTCGCGCGGCCTTCGGCGCTGCCCAGGTCGCAACCGTCCGACGCCATCTCGACCAGTTGCCGCGACAGCGGAACGGCGGCCGCCACGCACGCCTCGAACGCCGCCGCGCCCATTTCGCGCACGTACGAATCGGGGTCGTGCTCCGGCGGCAGGAACAGAAAACGCACGCTGCGCGTGTCGGTCGCGTGGCCCAGGCTGGCTTCGAGCGCCCGCCCCGCAGCGCGCCGGCCGGCGCCATCTCCGTCGAAGCTGAACACCACCGATTCGGTGAACCGAAAAAGCTTCTTGACGTGCTCGGCGGTGCAGGCGGTGCCCAGGGTGGCGACCGCATTGTTGAAACCGGATTGCGCCAGCGCCACCACGTCCATGTAGCCCTCGACGACGAGTGCATAGCCGCGTTGACGCAATCCGACGCGCGCCTCGTGCAGGCCGTAAAGCTCCTGACCCTTGCTGAACACCGGTGTCTCGGGGGAGTTCAGATACTTCGGCTCGCCACGGTCGAGTACCCGGCCGCCAAAACCGATCACCTCGCCTTGCACCGACCGGATCGGGAACATGATGCGATCGCGAAAACGGTCGTAGCGCCTGACCATGGCGGTCGAGGCCGACGCCTGCCGGTCCGGCGTTTCGCCCGAGCCGTCGATCTCGGACGGCCTGCCCAAGGCCTGCGAGATCTCGCCCAGCCCACCGGCCGGCGCGTTGCCGTCGGCAGGTTTTGCGATCACCATGCCGGAATCCTCGAGCAGCGGATCGTCATAGCTGGGGAACACGCTGGCCAGGCCGCGCCAGCCCTCGGGCGCGTAACCCAGTCCGAAATGGGCAGCGATCTCGCCGTTCAGGCCGCGGCCCTTCAGGTACGACACGGCCCGTGGGCTGGCTTTCAGTTGGCGACGATAGTGTTCGGCCGCCTTCGCCAGAACGTCGGTGAGCGTGGCCTGACGCTGCTTTTGCGCCGACGCCCGTTCACGCTCGGCGGGTGAACTGTCGTCCTCGGGCACAAGCATGCCGGTTTGCTGTGCCAGGTCGCGCACCGCGTCGATGAAGCCCACCCCTGAGTGCTCCATCAGGAATCCCAGCGCGTTGCCGTGCACTCCACAACCGAAGCAGTGGTAGGTCTGACGCGTCGGACTGACGATGAAGCTGGGCGACTTTTCGCCATGAAAGGGGCACAACCCCTTGTGGTTGATGCCGGCCTTCTTGAGTTGCACGTGTCGGCCCACGATGTCGACGATGTCGACCCTGGCCAGCAATTCGTGAACAAAGGTGGGCGGAATCACGACTTGAGTCTAGCGGGCCGACCTGCGTGTCGCAGGCTTCAGCGCGAGCTCTGATCGGGAGGGCTCCGGCGTTAAATGCCGCAGGGCTGGTTCTGACCGGGCGTTCGGAAACCGGATTCCATGGTTTGATGTTCGAAACCAAACCATTCACCGCCAATACTTCGATGGCGCGCCCGTGAATCGAAAATTCCGGTCGCGCACATTCCACGAAAAAGCCCCGCATTGCGAGGCTTCGGTATGAAGATCTTTAAGTTTTTGCGTCAGACGGCAAAATCACCGAGGATTTTCCCAGCGGCCACCGCCGCCTTCAGCCATTTGGGCTGCAATCCGCGGCCACTCCATGTTTCCCCGGTGGTCGTGTTCCGGTATTTGGCGGGAACCTTGGCGCCCGCTGACGGGCTGATCTTGACCGCAGTCTTGACCGACAAATCGGACATCGACAGGCCGTGCTCGGACATCAGACTGTGCACCTTGGCGATCGCCTCGCCTCTTTGCTGACTCTGGGTGTGGGCAATCTCTTTTTCAATCGCCTCTTTTTGGGCGAGCAATTCCTGCAGTGTGGCCATTGTCGATCCTTTGTTATGTGGGTAGATTCAATTACTGCCTTGTATTCTATTCAAACTCCGCGACGTTTGCATAGTAGTCAAGTATCGAATTCACCCAGAACACGAATATGGCAGGCCCAACAAAAATATGCCGGCCGGCACGAACCCGGCATTCAGATCATGCCGACGGGGGTACGTATCCCGCAGGTTGTTCGGCACCATCGCCGAAGAAGAAGTTTTCCATCTGACGGGCGAGGTATTGCCGAGCCCGTTGGTCGGCCAGATTCAACCGATTTTCATTGACCAGCATGGTCTGGTGCTTCATCCAAAGTTGCCAGGCTTCCTTGCAGACGTTGTTGTAGATGCGTTTGCCCAGTTCGCCGGGGTAAGGCGCGTAGTCCATGCCCTCGGCCTCTTTTTTCAGGTGGATGCATTGAACGGTGCGTGCCATGTCGTGTCTCCCAGTGGTGTCGAATGATTCGACCGCGGACGTCTGGAGCCCGGACGGTCAGAGTTTCTTGACCAGGACCTGCGATCGCCGGTCCCAGTTGTATTTACGCTTGCGCGCCTCGGGCAACCAATCGGCATCGACCGAAGCGAACCCACGCTTGATGAACCAGTGCATCGTGCGCGTGGTCAGCACGAAGATGCTGTCCAGCCCCATCGCTTTGGCGCGCTGCTCGACGCGTTTGAGAATGCGCTCTCCGTCGCCCTGGCTTTGCACCTCGGGCGACACCGTCAGCGCCGCCATTTCGGCCGTGCGAGCTTCCGGGTAGGGGTACAGCGCGGCGCAACCGAAAATCACGCCGTCGTGCACGATCACGGTGTAGTGGCCGATGTCGCGTTCGATCTCGGTGCGATTGCGCTTGACCAGCGTGCCGTCACGCTCGAACGGCTCGATCAACTGCAGCACGCCGCCGATGTCGTCTGCGGTTGCCTCGCGCAGGCTTTCGAGCTTTTCGTCCACCACCATGGTGCCGATGCCGTCGTGCGTGAACACCTCCATCAGCAATGCGCCGTCGACGGCGAAGGGCAGGATGTGCGAGCGTTCGACGCCACCCCGGCAGGCCTTTACGCAGTGCTGCAGATAAAACGCGGTGTCGTTGGGCTGGCTGGGCTGAGGCAACGATGCAAGCAGGCGCTCTGCATCGGCCAGCGCCAGTTCGGTGTCGACCGCACTGGTCGCGTCGTCCGGATTTTCGTGAATGCCTGGCATTTCGGTGATGAACAGCAGCTTGTCGGCCTGCAACGCGATGGCGGTGCTGGTGGCCACGTCTTCCATCGTCAGGTTGAAGGCTTCGCCGGTTGGCGAGAAGCCGAACGGCGAAAGCAGCACCATCGCGCCGATGTCGATGGCGCGCCGGATCGACGCCGCATCGACCTTGCGCACCAGTCCGCTGTGGATGAAATCGACGCCGTCGACGATGCCCACCGGGCGCGCCGTCAGGAAGTTGCCCGACACCACGCGCACCGTCGCGTTGGCCATCGGCGTGTTCGGCAGGCCTTGTGAGAAGGCCGCCTCGATCTCGAACCGCAACTGGCCGGCGGCCTCCTGCGCCGAATCGAGTGCCACCGCGTCGGTGATGCGCATGCCGTGGCTGTAGCGCGACTCGTGGCCCTTCGAGCGCAACTGCTCGGTGACCTGTGGTCGAAAGCCGTGCACGAGCACCAGCTTGATGCCCATGGCGTGCAGGATCGCCAGGTCTTGCGCAAACGGATTCAACTTGCCCGCAGCGATCAGTTCGCCAGCGATCGCGACCACGAAGGTCTTGCCGTGATAAGCGTGGATGTGCGGCGCGACGGCGCGAAACCAGGGGACGAACGTGTGCGGAAAAACGAGGCTCATGGGCGCTGGCGTGAACGGTGCGCGATTTTGCCCCATGCCGCCGCGTTCCCACCTCACGGCCGGCGTTCTCCGATAATCCGCGACCCATGACCTTGCCCGTGCCCAGGCCCCAGCGTCCGCCGGCGTCCGTCTCGACCGCCTCACCGATCCATCGAACCCGCAAGCCGTCGCAGAGCCCGCAGGCGAACGCGGTGCCACCGATCTCGTTTCCGCTTGCGCTGCCGGTGTCGGCCCGGCGCGACGAGATTGCGACAGCCATCGAGCAGCATCAGGTGGTGATCGTCTGCGGCGAAACGGGCTCGGGCAAAACCACGCAGTTGCCGAAAATTCTGCTCGGCCTGGGCCGAGGTCTGGGCGCGGGCGGCACCGGCCTGATCGGCCACACGCAGCCGCGGCGCATCGCGGCGTCGAGCGTGGCCAAGCGCATCGCGCAGGAACTGGATTCGCCACTCGGCGAAGTCGTCGGCTACAAAGTGCGCTTCCAGGACCGCCTGCAGCCCGGCGCCAGCGTCAAGCTGATGACCGACGGCATCCTGCTTGCCGAAACGCAAAGCGACCCGCTGCTGCGCGCTTACGACACGCTGATCATCGACGAGGCCCACGAGCGCAGCCTCAACATCGATTTCCTGCTCGGCCACCTGCGCCAGGTGCTGCAGCAAAGGCCCGACCTGAAGGTGATCGTCACGTCGGCGACGATCGACGCCGACCGTTTCGCGCGGCATTTCGCATCGAAGGCAGGGCCCGCGCCGGTGATCCAGGTGTCGGGGCGCATGTTCCCGGTCGAGCAGCGCTGGCGGCCCTTCGAGGAAAGCCGCGAATACGACCTGAACAGCGCCATCACCGACGCGGTGGACGAGTTGTGGCGCGAGGGCGCCGGCGACGTGCTGGTGTTCTTGCCCGGCGAGCGCGAGATCCGTGAGGCCGCCGATCACCTGCGCAAGCACCACCATGGACCGCAAGCGCCTGCGGGTCGCGGGCGCGCAGGCGTCGAAGTGGTGCCGCTGTATTCGCGGCTGAGCCAGCAGGAACAAGACAGCGTGTTCGAGCCGCACAGCGCGCGCCGCATCGTGCTGGCCACCAACGTGGCCGAAACCTCGCTGACGGTGCCCGGCATCCAGTACGTGATCGACGCCGGCACCGCGCGCGTCAAGCGCTACAGCTACCGCAACAAGGTCGAGCAATTGCTGGTCGAGCCGATCAGCCAGGCGGCCGCCAACCAGCGCGCCGGGCGCTGCGGGCGGGTCAGCAACGGCATCTGCATCCGGCTGTACGACGAGAAGGAATTCGCCCAGCGGCCACCGTTCACCGACCCCGAAATCTTGCGCTCGTCGTTGGCTGGCGTGATCTTGCGCATGAAGTCGCTGAACCTCGGCAGCGTCGAGGATTTCCCGTTTCTTGAACCACCACCGAAACGCGCCATTGCCGACGGCTATCAGTTGCTCAACGAATTGGGTGCCGTCGACGACGCCAACGAGCTGACCGACATCGGCCGCGAGTTGTCGCGCCTGCCGCTCGACCCGCGCGTGGGCCGCATGATTTTGGAAGCGCGTGGCCGCGAAGCGCTGACCGAGGTGCTGATCATCGCCAGCGCCTTCAGCGTGCAGGAAGTGCGCGACCGGCCGCTCGAGCATCAGCAGGCGGCCGACCAGGCGCACAAGAAGTTCGACGACGAGAGGTCCGAGTTCATGGGCGACCTCAAGCTGTGGAAATGGCTGGAGGACATCCGCGGTGCGAACACCAAGGGCAGCGGCGAGCACAAGGTGTCGCAGCGCAAGCAGGAACAGATGCTGCGCGAAAGCTTCATCTCGCCGCGCCGCGTGCGCGAGTGGCGCGACATCCATTCGCAACTGCACACGGTGGTGGCCGAACACCAGTGGCGGCTCAATGGCTCGCCGGCGACGTACGAGCAGATCCACCTGTCGATGCTGGCCGGGCTGCTGGGCAACATCGGCCTGAAGAGCGACGAGGACGATTGGTACCTGGGCGCGCGCGGCATCCGCTTCCATCGCCATCCGGGCGCCAACCTGTCGAAAAAGCCGGGGCGCTGGATCGTCGCGGCCGAACTGGTCGAGACGACGCGCCTGTTCGGGCGCGGCATCGCCGCCATCGAGCCGCAATGGCTGCCGGGCATCGCCGGCCACGTCATCAAAACGCAGCTGCTCGAGCCGCACTGGGAAAAGAAGGCCGCCGAGGTGATCGCGCTCGAGCGCGCCACGCTGTACGGCATCGTGATCTACAGCAACCGGCGCGTGAATTACGGCAACGTCGACCCGGTGGCGGCGCGCGAAATCTTCATCCGCGAAGCGCTGGTGTCCGGATCGACGGCCGGCCCCGAATCGCCTGCAACGGCCGCTGTCCGCGGTGGTGCCGACGCCTCGGGTCGAACCGGCGGCGGCTGGGAAACTCGGCTGCCGTTCCTGGCGGCCAACCGCAAGCTGATCGCACAGGTCGAAGAACTCGAACACAAGTCGCGCCGCCAGGACGTGCTGGTCGACGACGAACTGATCTACGCTTTCTACGACCAGCAGCTGCCCGCGGACGTGTGCAGCGGCCACAGCCTGGAACGCTGGTACCGCGAGGAAAGCCGGCGCCAACCGCGTCTGCTGATGCTCACGCGCGACGAGCTGATGCGACATGAGGCGGCCGGCATCACGACCTCGATGTTCCCGAAGACGCTGCGCTTGGGAGGCGTCGATTGCGCCGTGAGCTACCTGCACGAGCCCGGCGACGCGCGCGACGGCCTGACCGTCACGGTGCCGATCTATGCACTGAACCAGGTGGTGGATGAGCGCTGCGAGTGGCTGGTGCCGGGCATGCTGAAAGACAAGGTGCTGGCGCTGGTGCGCAGCCTGCACCAGAAGCCGCGCGGTCGGCTCACGCCGCTGCCGGAGTTTGTCGAGGGCTTCGTGGGAACCGCAGAATTTGCGCAGGGCGACTTGGTCGAAATGCTGATGCGCAGCGTGCGCGACAAGACCCAGGTCGACGTCAAGCGGGCCGACTTCAAGCTCGAGCAGTTGCCCGTGCACCTCTTGATGAATTTTCGCGTCGTCGACGAGCATGGCCGGCAGCTCGGTGTCGGTCGAAACCTGGCCGCGCTGAAGGCCGAACTCGGTGGATTGGCGCGCTCGGCATTTCAGGCACTTGCGGCGCTGAAAATGAGCGGCGCGGCGTCGCCGACACCCTCGGCCGACACGCCATCACCGGTGTTGCGGCCCGAAGCTCGCGCGCCCGGCCCGCCTCGCACGCAGGGCGTTAAGCCGCCCGCCGACACCGCCCCGCCGCCCGCCGCGCAGCGCTACACCGCGTGGACCTTCGGCGAGTTGCCCGAGCTGTTGGAGATCCGCAAGGCCGGGCAGTCGCTGATCGGTTTTCCCGCCTTGCTCGACAAGTTCACACACGTCGAGATCGAGGTTTACGACGAACCCGGCGCGGCGCAATCGCGCCACCTCGCCGGGCTGCGCCGGCTGGTCACGTTGCAGCTGCGCGATGCGCTCAAGTACCTCGAGAAGAACATCCCCGACCTGCAGCGAATGGCGGCCGCCTACATGCCGCTGGGCACCGCCGACGAACTGCGCGACCAGATCATCGAACTGGCGCTGACGCGAGCCTTCCTGGTCGAGCCGCTGCCCACCGACGCCGAGTCGTTCGCACGCCGCATCGACGAAGGCCGCGGCCGGCTCACGTTGATTGCCAACGAGGTCGCGCGCAGCGCAGCGGTGATCCTGGCCGAGTACGGCGCCGCCGTGCGCAAGCTCAAGGACACGCGGCCGGCGAAGGACGTGGCCGACGACATCCAGGCCCAAATGGCGCGACTGGTCGGCAAGCGCTTCATGGTGGCCACGCCGTGGCTGCAGTTGGCGCAGCTGCCGCGTTATCTGAAGGCGGTGGTGATGCGTTTGGACAAGTGGCGCACCGACCCGCTCCGCGACGCGCAGCGTCTGACCGAGCTTCGGCCGCTGGAGTCGCGCCACACGCGATTGGCGGCCGAGCGCAAGGGTGTGACCGACGCCCGGCTCGACGAGTTTCGCTGGCTGCTCGAGGAACTGCGGGTGAGCCTGTTCGCGCAGGAACTGCGCACGCCGCAGCCGGTCAGCGTCAAGCGGCTCGAACGGGTCTGGGAGCAATTCAGCCGTTGAGTGCGCGCCGAGCCGGTGAAGCATCGTTGGGGCTGGGCTGGCAGGGCAGCGAAAGTGGACGATTTCAGTGGCAGGCCCGGGGTCGGACAAGCAGGTCGGACAGCGAGTCCCCTATAGTGAAATTTGAATGTCCATTGGCTTCGTGCATGCTGCGACCAATGCAAACCCTCCACTTGGCGCGACCGCCGATATTTAAAAGGAACTGCTCCCAATGAAGCACTCCCTCGATTGGGAGCTCGTGACCGATGCGCCCGAGCAGCTTGACACCGTGGCGCGCACCTGCCGGCGCATGGTCAACCGTCGCGCACTGTTCGGCGCCGGCGTGGCGATGGTGCCGCTGCCCGGGCTCGACTGGCTGACCGACATCGGCATCCTGCTGAAGCTGATTCCCGACATCAACCGCGCCTTCGGCTTGACGCCCGAACAGGTGGAACGTCTGTCGCCGGACCGCCGCTTGGTGGTCTACAAAGCCATCTCCGCGGGCGGCAGCCTGCTGGTCGGGCGCCTGGTGACGCGCGAACTGGTGCTGCGCGTGCTCAAGGTGGTGGGCGTGCGGCTGTCGGCGCAGCAGGCCGCCAAATACGTGCCGCTGGCCGGCCAGGCCGTGTCGGCCGTGTTGACGTTCTCAGCCCTCAAATATGTCTGCGAGCAACACATCCTGCAGTGCATGGAGGTGTCTCGCCTGCTGATGTTGCCGGCGCCCGAACCCGCCGACAGCGCGCGCTGAGTACAATATGTCGAGTTCGGGGCGTAGCGCAGCCTGGTAGCGCAACTGGTTTGGGACCAGTAGGTCGCGAGTTCGAATCCCGCCGCCCCGACCAATCAAATCAATGGGTTAGCTCACTTCGGTGACTGACCCGTTTTTGTTTCTGGCTCAGAAAAGATCTCTGGTTGCCTTTTGGTTGCCTTTTGGTTGCCGTTTCTAGGGTCAACATGGTCATGCCGACCATTCGAGGTGGTCTACGACACTGCGTTGCGTTGCTCGAGATTTAAGAACGGGTGTCACCAGTTCGACAAGGCTTGTTTCCTGGTGGTGTGCCTCCAGGGCTGGTTGGTATTCGGTCGGTGTGTTTGCTGTCGACAGAAAGCGTAACGCAGCCGACGACGATTTGTCGGGTTGCAGCTGTCAGCCGACATGGCGGCTGAACATGTCCAGGATGACGTACAGGTGGAAGCAGGTCCACTTGAATAGTTCATTGAGTAACGTGGAAATCCCAGGACCAGATCTGGTTGGGGGCGATGGCGAGCAGCTCCGGCGTGGGCGCAGGCCGGATGGGTGAGCTGGTTGCGCCGCTCGCGACAGCCGCCATTGGCCGCCAGCAGCCGGTACATCGTGCGCACCGGGCCGAGGTAGCGACCCTCGTCGAGCAGCGTGGCATGCACGGCCGCCGGGGCGGTGCCGACGAAGCGTTCGCTGTTGAGGGTGTCGAGCAGCGCCTGACCCTCCTGGGCATCGAGCGCCAACGGCGGCGGGGGTCGAGGACGGCGGCGCTGCAGGGGTCCGACGAAGCTCCGCGCGTCGCATCCAGGTCCGATGCTGTGCCGGTGCGCCCCGCGGCAGGCCCATGGCCCGACCGGCGGCACCCGCGCCCAGCACTGGGCTGAGTTCGTGCACCGCGGCCATCACCGCCAAGTCGCCGGTCTCGTCGATCGGATTGCCCAGCGAGGCAGAATTTTTTTGAACGTCGATGACCATCAGCGCCTTGTCGAGCTGGCTTTTGAGTCGGTCTTGCTCGCGGGTGAGTTGGGCCATGTGCAGCGACTCGGCGCGGTGTGGGTCGAACTTGGGTCACCGCTTTTGAGTTGCGAGGACGGCCAGGTCAGCGGCCTCGCGCTGGCGCCGCCAGGTGCTCAAAAACGACGAGTGGACGCCCTCGCTGCGCCTCAGGGCGCCGACCTCGCCGGGCTTGGTGCAGCGGTCGGCAGCCGCCAGGATTCTGCGCTTGTCGGCGTTGGAAAATGTCTGGCGTCGTGCATGGGCGACGACCTTGGAGCCGGCGTCAGGTTGGAGATCCTGGGTCGCCGGTCCGGGCGCATCTTCAGTCGCCCTGCGGGCTCCTTGCGATGCACCCGGACCGGACAAACTCTTCAAGGCGTGCATCGCTGCCTTGGGTCCTACCTCGTTGCCCACTGATCGCTCAGGGGTAGGTGCAGCAGGTCATATTGGCACGGGGGGGCTTCGTGCCCGAAGCAGATCGCCAACCGCGTGTTGATTGATTTCCCCGAAGACACTTCGATGCGCATCAGGCATCAAACGATCTACCAGGCGCTGTATGCGCGGGGACGTGGAGCACTGCGCGGGGAGCTGACCACCTGCCTGCGCACCGGACGCGACTTGCGGGTGCCCCGGGAGCGCGTGCGCAATCGAGGTAAGTCTTCTGTGACGCCCGAGATCCTGATCAGCGAGCGGCCACTCGGGTCTTCCACCCGTGTTTGGCCTTGGGCTGTTTGCGATGCGTTGGCCGTGCCTCCCCGTCCTTCCACGCCGACGCCAGGCTGGCGACGAAGTCGGCAATGGCGGGTGTGTCCGCCACCACCTCAGCACTCACGCCGTGGGCCGCCAGGTCGCTCAGCGTCCGCTGAGCCAGCCGGATCTTCGGCAACAGCCGCACGGGGTCCAGGCTCACGAACTGAGCCGTCAGCTTCTCCTTGATCGCCGGCCCCACGCTGCTGTGGGCCAGGAGCCGATCACACGGCGTGGCCGGCGCGAAGTAGACCTTGTGCACGCGCGCGCCGTCGCGCGTCTTGGACTTCAGCTTGAAAGCGGGAGGAAGAAGTTGATGTACAGATGTGATGACGCGTACAACTTCGCAAGTGCCATCGTAGCGGCGGCCCTGCTCAGGCGGCCATAGCTCAGCAGTCGCCGCACCATGGCACCGTTCTTCTGCTCGACCCGCGCCTGGTCGTTCTTCTTGTCGGCCCGCGAGCGGGTCTGCACCAAGCCATGCTCCTTGCAGTCGTCGAAGTCGCTCTGGCTTATGAAGGCGCTGTCGTTGTCCGAATCCACGCCGCGCAGGGCGAATGGCAGCTCGGCGGCCACCTTGTCGAACGCTCAGATCACCAGCATCTGTTCGCGCACCCGCATGGCCACACACTCGGTCCAGCCGCTGGCGATGTCGGTCAGCGGGAGGGTGTGGACGAGCTCACCATCCGTCTTGGGGCCGTCTTGGGGCCGCCGCAGTGTTCGACCAGGTCGATCTCGCAGAACCCGGGCGGCGGATCGAGCCAGTCGGCAAAGGTGCGCACCGGGATGCTGCGGCGGATCGCCGAGCCCACGCCCTTGCGCCGCTTGCGTTGCCCGTCGATGTGTGCCCGTGCTGTGGCCAGCACGCGATCGAGCTGTGGCTGCAGTGCAGGCCAGAACCAGGTCGGGCCGAGGTCGAAGCGGTCGAGCGCAAATTTGGCCGTGTCGACCGACGTTCCGCCGGCATCGACGGAGAGGATGCGGCCGCCGAGCGAGGGGCGTGCTTCGAACAGCACAACGTCGCGCACGCCGTGCTGCGCGAGCCGCCACGCCGCGACCAGCCCGGCCAGGCCGCCGCCGACGATGGCGATGCGGGCGATCGACAGGCTCATGCCGGCAGGCCGGCCAGATGGCCGGTCTTCAGGTAGAGCGTGACGCCATCGGCGCCTGCGACAAGTTCGGCTTTGGCCCCCGGCGGAAGCCTGAGCCAGCCCTGCGGACCGAGCGGCACGGCGTCTTCGATCAGTTGCCCGGTGAGCACCAGCAACTCGGCACCGCCCCCGGTGTCCACTCGCAACGCCTGGCCGGGCGGCAGCCGCCGCAGGCACACATCCTCGTGGTCGCTCGTGTGCAGCGGGCAGACCTCATGCGAGCCGTATCGGCGCCAAGCCGCTGGGTCACGCGTGTCGATGCGCGACACGCACGTCTCGCCTGCCTCCATTTGCTGCAGCTTGACGAAGATCAGCGCGCCATCCGCGCTCGACGGCTGGTGTGCCGAGCCGGGCGGGTTGCGCAGGTACCAGCCAGGCCCGTAGCGCGCGCTGCTGTCCGAGAAGGTGCCGGACAGCACGAGAATTTCCTCGCCACCCGGATGACCGTGTAGTGGAAAGACCGAGCCCTGTGCGTAGCGCACCAGGCTCGTCGCGCGCGCCCGCTCGCCACCCAGGCGGTCCAGCATCACGCGCTCCACGCCAAGCTGGGGAGAGGCGACCCAGCGGTGCTGGTCTGTCGTCACGACGGCGCGGCGGGAGAAGTCGGGATTCACGAACATGGAGCGGGGACGGTCAGCGGCAGAGTGCACAGCTCAGGCGCGTCAACTGGGCGTGCGCGTCCAGCACGCGCGCCAAATACGCCATGGCCGCGCCGGCATTCGAAGCGATCGCGACGCTCAGCGCCCCGGTGATCCCGCCCATCGTCGCACCGTGCTCCACGGCCTTGCAGGTCTGCACGGCGATGCAGCCGTCGCAACGCGTCGGCACCGCGACGGCCAGCGTTATCAGCTCGCGCACCTGCGGCTTCAGCCGGCTGGTCTTCGACGGTGCATCGTCCAGCGCCACAAAGCCTCGTACAACTTCCGGGCCGTGCTGTGTGAAGTCGCCCACGCGGGACAACAGCAGGTCGCGGTGATCCCAGTCTTGCATCATGATGGTTTCCCCTCAGCGGTTAAAGAAGCAGGCGCCAAGCGTGGCGCCTGAGGGCAGCAGTCAGTTGCGGCCGGCCATCACGCCGCCGTCGACGTCCCAGATTGCGCCCGTGACCCAGTCAGCCTTGTCCGACAGCAGGAAGACGATCACTTCCGCGACGTCCTGCGGCGTCCCAATCCGGCCGATCGGATGGAAAGCGTTGAAGCCCTGCAGCGCACTGGCCACCTCGGCCTTTGGAATGAAGCCCTCATAGATCGGCGTTTGCACCACCGCTGGCGAGACCGCGTTGACGCGGATCTGCCGGCCCGCCAGCTCCATTGCCAAGTGCTGCGTCAGCGCATGCAAGCCGGCCTTGGCCATCGAGTACGCTGACGACGGTGTGGCGGCGATCGCCTGCTTCGCCCACATCGAGCCGATGTTGACGATCGCGCCCGGGCGACCGCGGTCCACCAGGTTGGCTACCACCTTTTGTGTAATGAAGAAAGACGCCTTGTTCAGCCGCATGTACTGCTCGTAGTCCTCGGTGCCGTGCTCCAGAAACGGCTTGGGGAAAAATACGCCGGCTGCATTGACGAGTAGATCAATGTCCGAGTGCTGCGTATCGAGCGCCTGAACGACGGCCTGGAGCCCCGCGTCGGTCGAAAGGTCGGCGCTCAATGCGGACACCGGGCCAAAGGCGGCAAGCTGATGTCGCGCGGTATCGGTCTTGTCGGTCCGATGACCGACGATGACCACCTCGCCGCCATCGGCGAGCACCATCCGAGCGGCTTCGAAGCCTATCCCACTCGTGCCGCCGACGACCAGCAGCTTTCGACCTTTGAATTCATTGCTCATTGCAGACTCCTGTGTGGTTATCCCGCGTCCAGCAGGAAAAGAAAACCTTGACCGGTATGCCGCTAGCAGCGGAATTCCGTCACCCGAGATAGCAGTTTGTTGCGCGCTTCGTGGATTCACAAACGAGATAAAGTGTCTTGGCCACAAAGAAAAACTTGTTGACCATGAAGACCCCCGTGCACTTGAACGCGCTGCGAGCCTTCGAGGCCAGTGCGCGTCACCAGAGCTTCGCAGCCGCCGCGGCGGAGCTGCACGTCACGCCTGCGGCGGTCGGACAACTGGTACGCACTCTGGAGGACTGGCTGGGCACGCCGGTGTTTCACCGCGCGAGTAGCGGCCGCGCCCGCCTGGTGCCGACGGAATCCGCCGAGCGGGCGCTGCCGGAACTGCGCGCCGGCTTCGACCGTCTGAGCCTCGGGTTGGAGCGGCTGCGCGAGGGTTCCACGCAGGGCGTTCTCACCGTGACTGTCAGTCCGGCCTTCGCCGCCAAGTGGCTGCTGCCGCGCCTGGAGAGCTTCCAGGCCGAGTGCCCGGACACCGACATCCGACTCGACACCAGTCTGAAACCGGTGGACTTTGCTGTGCAGCGCATCGACATAGGCGTGCGATACGGCGCCGGCCACTGGCCCGGCCTGCAGGCCGAGAAACTGCTCGACGAGGAGATCTACCCAGTCTGCTCGCCCATGCTGCTGCAAAAGGCTCGACGGCTGCAAAAGCCCGCGGACCTGCTCCGTGAAACCTTGATCCACGACCTTTCGATGGGCGGCGACGCGGGATTTACGAACTGGGCGACCTGGCTGCGCCACGCGGGTGTGGCGTTTCAGGACACGGTTGCCCACGGCCTCAAGATCAACAACTCCGCGGCTGTGCTGCAGGCGGCGATCGACCAACAGGGCGTGGCGTTGGCACGCAGCGTGATGGCACACGACGACGTGGCCAGCGGGCGCCTGGTGCGCCTGTTTCCGACAATCCGGCTGGCCTCGCCGTTGTCGTACTACGTTGTCTACCGGGCTGATCACGCCGGGTCGCCGCGCACGAAGGCCTTCCGCCAGTGGCTGCTTGGTCAGGCCGAATGATGGCCGTTTGGTGCGTGACAGTGCGACCTGCCAGCGGCCCTTGACGGCGGTGCCAAGGCGAAGTCGATTGCAGTGATCGGCATCGAAAGCAGGACGCAAAGTGCCTTTTGATCAGCGATGAACCTCAGCAACCCTGATTCCCCGCTTGGGCTGCTTCGGCGTTGCGACAAGCGCCCGCAGCAGGCTGCCGAGCATGGCCCGCATGTCGCAGCGCCGGTTGAAGCGGAACTGGACCTCGGCGAGGTAGCGGTAGCCGTACTTGGCGAACTTGATCGCGTGGTACGTGCCGGTCAGCGCGGTTTTCACATTGCTGATGAGCGTGTTGACGGCGCGGAATTGCTCGATGAGCACGCTCGCCTTGCCGCCACCGGTGACCTCGCGGTCGTGGACGGCGCCCATCGAGGCGGCCACGGTGAAGCAGCCCAGGCCGTCGGAGACGACGGTCAGCGGCAAGCCCATGCTGGAGGCGATCAACTCCTTCATCGCCTCCTTGGTGAATGGCCGAGCCGACAGGCAGGCGAGGTGCGCGCAGGCGGCGTCGGTGGTCTGCACCGCCACGACGAAGGCCATCTTGTTCTGCGTGCCGCGGTCGGTCTTGCCACTGCTGCGTTCCCCGCCTAGATAGGCGTCGTCGATCTCGACGCGGTCGGTGGCCGGGTAGTGGCGCAGCCTGGCGCCTTCGATGCGCACCTTGAGGCGGCCCGTTGCGTCGAATCGCTCCAGCGCAAACTGCGTCATCGTGTAGTCGGGTTCGTGGCGCAGCGGCGCGGCGGCGCGGTCGCAGCGCCCCTGCGCGCGGCCATGCAGGCCGGCGAGCCGACCCTGGTGCTGCGCGGCGACGCCGCGGCCCTGGCGCAGTGGCTGCAGCCCGAAGCCGGTGGCAAGTTGGAAGAGCACTTGTACGTGGTCGACCCGATGGGCGAATGGATGCTGCGCGTGCCCGCCAACCCCGAACCGGCACGTGCCAAGCGCGACCTCGACAAGCTGCTGCGTGCGTCCTCGTTCTGGGACACCGCCGGCCGCTGAGCCTTGGATGGACGCCTCCACCTCACTTGTCGACTGGGCACCTCTGGCCCGCCTGCTGTTGCTGGCCGTGGCCACTGGACTTGCATTGACCGTGACCGAAGTGGTGGCGGTTGAAGTACGTCACCTGAAGAAAGAAAAGCGCGTATCGCTTGGGACGTACCCCAGCATCACCCTGAAAACTGCC
>ENA-OFCX01000527-OFCX01000527.1-metagenomes-genome-assembly--contig:-NODE-527-length-19412-cov-2.793718_pt1 | contig 19412 bp, 27 predicted proteins | sample MGYA00153384_OFCX01 | MGnify analysis MGYA00153384
GTTTACGTACGGGGCCACAAATACCGCACTGGCAATGACCGACAGGTTAAGCAAGACCGGCGTAAACGCGGGTGTTTTGAATGCGCTGAAGCTGTTGAGAATGCCCGCCGCGAGCGCGACCAGTGAGATAAAGAAAATGTAGGGGAACGTGATCCGCAAGAGCTGTGTCGTTAGCGCGAACTTATCCGGGTTATCGGCAAATCCGGAGGCAGTGGCGTACACAAGGGCCGGCGCTAAAATGACACCGATCAACGTAACCCCGAACAGAATCAATGCGAGCAGGCTGGCGACGCGATCGGCAAGCAATTTGGTATCGGTTTGACTACGTTTGATTTTGTACTCGGCGAATACCGGCACAAATGCCAGGCTAAAGGCGCCCTCGGCAAACAGGCGGCGGAGTAAATTTGGAATGCGCCATGCAACCTGGAAGGCATCCATCGCCGTACCGGCGCCGAACAAACTAAAGCCGATAATTTCGCGCATCAATCCGGTAATGCGCGACAGAAACGTCATCGCGGAGACCGATAATGCGGCTTTAAGCAAGCTCATGCAGATTTATAAAGTGACGGGAGGAGGTTCCGGGTTAAAAGCGCCGGCCAAAACCCCAGCAAAATCAGCGGGTTTGCTTTTTTGCAGGGCTGCGCTATAATACCCGGCTTCCCGCAAAATTCACCGCAAGAATCTGGAAAAATCATGGCAAATACCAAACAAGCCGCCAAGCGTGCACGTCAAGCCGTCAAGCAACGTGGTCATAACATGGGTCAGCGTTCCGAACTTCGCACCGCGATTAAAAAGGTGAGAGTTGCCGTGGCCGCAGGCGACAAGGCAGCTGCTGAGGCTGTATTCAAGTCTTCTGTTTCGACGATCGATTCCATCGCTGATAAAAATATCATTCACAAAAACAAGGCTGCTCGTCATAAGAGTCGTCTTTCCGCCGCGATCAAAGCAATCGGCGCAACCAGCCAAGCCGCAGCGCAAGCGTAAGTCACCCGCATATGTCGCAAGGGGTTAGCTTCAACCCCGCCCGCGCCATCACCGCCGATTTCGTGCCCTTCGCTGGCGCGATACAAATCGGCGGTTTTCTTTTGTTTGCGCGATACTGAGCTATGTGATCAGCGTTTCCAAAACGCTGCCGGGCAGCGGGCAGAAGTCGTCGCCTGAAGGTGCCGTTGGATCAATTACGACCAATTCATTATCTGTCGCAAAATCTATCAAGAAACGGTACGTCCGCGGCTCGGCCTCCTCTAGGGCAGGCTCCACCACGACGCAACTCACACCGTCTAACATCATGGGCCGTACAAATGATGAGTAGCGCATCTGTCGGTCACTGCCAAACGTGGACATGATGCCGCAAAGACGCTCGGACCAATCGCTCGGTCGAAAGGCGCGCCCGGCGAGGGTAACGCCTTGAATGACAATACGGTGAGGGGCCGGAACGGGGTGGGCCGGGGGTGACATATGACTGATAACTGGCGACGAAAGTGAGGGTGGCGGGAGGCGCGCAATATTCAGGCCTCGCCCAGTACCTAATTATAGCTTTCTCGCTCTGAAACGGCGTCAAATGTTGCACTGCAAACAAGATTGCCATATAGTTATTTTCCAAATATTAGGCGGCGGTCCGCGCGAGACCGCCGTTGTCTTTTATGGCAGCCGGTAACTTTTGAAGCTGCTTTCATCCCAGAAGTCGCATTGCAGGCTCAAATGCGCTGGAGTTCCAATTTAGTCTCGTTAGAGAGAGGGCGATTCAATGTTGTCTGTCCACCAAATGAATACGTATAAGCCGCTGGCCGTCTCGTTCAGCCACGGCGAGGGCGCATGGCTATACACCACCGATGGCAGGAAGGTGCTGGATTCCCTAGCCGGTATCGCGGTGTCAGGCTTGGGTCATGCGCACCCAAAGCTCGTCAAAAGTATTGCCGAGCAGGCAGGTCGCATCATCCATACATCGAATCTGGTTGATATTCCTGAGCAGGCCGCGCTCGCCGACAAACTTTGTGCGTTGGCAGAGATGGACAACGTTTTTTTCGCCAACTCCGGTGCAGAAGCCAATGAATGCGCGATCAAACTTGCACGCTTATACGGTCATCAGCGTGGCATCGCGAGCCCGCAAATCATCGTCATGGAACATGCATGGCATGGCAGGACGCTCGCGACGTTGGCCGCGACCGGTTCCAGAAAGGCGCAAGCCGGGTTTGAGCCACTCGTTGGCGGATTCATTCGCGTACCCTACAACGACTTCGACGCAGTTCGGGCGATTGCAACGCACAACAAAGACGTTGTTGCCGTACTCGCCGAAGTGGTGCAAGGCGAAGGTGGGATCGTCGAGGCGCGTGCCGATTACCTGCGCCAGTTGCGCGACTTGTGCACACAGAAAGAATGGTTTTTGATGATCGACGAAGTACAGTCGGGCGTCGGCCGGAGCGGCAAGTGGTTTGCGCATCAATGGGCGGGCATTACCCCGGATGTGATGTCACTTGCCAAGGGTTTGGGATCGGGGCTGCCGATCGGTGCTTGCCTCGCGCGCGGTACTGCGGCCGACGTCTTCAAGCCCGGGAATCACGGCACGACTTTTGGCGGCGGACCGCTGGTATCGGTCGCGGCATTACGAACATTGGAGATTATGGAAGAAGAGGGCCTGCTCGCCAACGCGACCAAAATGGGGGCCATCATAAAAGATGGTTTTCGCCAGGCTCTCCAAGGCGTTTCGGGTGTGAAGGAAGTTCGTGGCGTGGGTTTGATGCTAGGTATTGAGCTTGATCGTCCCTGCGGTGACATCGTAAAGCTGGGGTTGGAAGCGGGCATTTTTACCAATGTGACGCAGGACAGCGTCGTTCGGCTGTTGCCGCCGCTCATCATCAATGAGAGTGAAGCGCGCGAAATCGTTGCGCGTTTAGCGCCTGTCATCAAGGTTTTTTTGGCGCAGTCGATGCAAGCAGCTGCGTAACTAATCCCGGGTATTCGAACGTCATGAGACATTTTCTGCAAATGAAGGATTTCACGCGAGACGAATATGAGCATTTGTTCTTGCGTGCGAAGATCCTGAAAGAGCGGTTCAAAAATTACATCCCATATCAGCCGCTGACGGACCGAATGTTGGCGATGGTGTTTGAAAAAAGTTCCACGCGCACCAGGGTGAGCTTTGAGGCGGGCATCTATCAACTAGGTGGGCAGGCGATTCATCTCGACTCGCAATCCACGCAGCTGGGACGATCCGAGCCGATCGAAGACACGGCGCGCGTCATCTCGCGCATGGTTGATCTGGTCATGATTCGTACTTTCGAGCAGGAAAAAGTCGAGCGGTTTGCTGCGCATTCGCGCGTGCCGGTGATCAACGGATTGACCAACGAATATCATCCCTGCCAGGTGCTTGCTGATATTTTCACGTTCGTCGAGCAGCGCGGTTCAATTACTGGCAAGACGGTGGCCTGGATTGGCGACGCAAATAACATGAGTTACACCTGGCTTGAAGCGGCGCGTATTTTTGGTTTTCAGCTAAACGTGGCCACGCCCAAGGGCTATGAAATGAAGTCCCAGCGTGGAGAAGTGCTTGATCACGATCATCTCGCGTCGGTCACGGATCCGATGCAGGCAGCCAATGGCGCACATTTGGTTACGACGGATGTGTGGACCAGCATGGGATTTGAAGCCGAAACCGAGGCACGCAAAAGCGCGTTCGCGGGTTTTTGTGTCGATCAAAAGATGATGACTGCGGCCCATAAGGACGCGTTATTTATGCATTGTTTGCCGGCACATCGCGGCGAAGAGGTGTCTGCGGAGGTTCTCGACGGGCCGCAAAGCGCCGTCTGGGAAGAGGCGGAAAACCGCCTGCATGTCCAGAAGGCGCTGATGGAATTCTTGCTGCTTGGGCGTATCAACAGTTAGAAAGAAATAACGTAACACTAGCATTGGCGAGGCTCCTGGAGCAAAAATGCCCGCGAACGCCCGCCAATGCTTGTGTTTGGATAAATAGTTGTATTCAACAGGCGATTAATGGAATGAGTGATGTAAACAAAGTAGTTCTGGCGTATTCGGGTGGACTCGACACGTCCGTGATCCTGAAGTGGCTGCAGGATGTCTACAAATGCGAAGTGATTACGTTCACCGCGGATATTGGCCAGGGTGAAGAGGTCGAACCTGCGCGCCAGAAAGCGCTGCAGCTCGGCATCAAGAAGCAGAATATCTACATTCAGGATTTGCGCGAAGAGTTCGTGCGCGATTTCGTCTTTCCGATGTTTCGCGCCAACACCGTTTACGAAGGCGAATATCTGCTCGGTACTTCGATCGCTCGTCCATTGATCGCCAAGAACATGATCGACATCGCCCGTAAAACCGGAGCCGACGCGATCTCTCACGGCGCGACCGGCAAGGGCAACGATCAGGTACGCTTCGAGCTCGGTGCGTATGCCTTGATGCCGAATGTAAAAATCATCGCGCCGTGGCGTGAATGGGATTTGTTGTCGCGCGACAAATTACTGAAATACGCCGACAAGCACAACATTCCAGTCGATTTCAAGAAACGTAAAGGTGGCGGTGCGCCGTATTCGATGGACGCCAATCTGCTGCACATCAGCTATGAAGGCGGCGTACTCGAAGACCCGAATTTCGAAGCCGAAGACGCAATGTGGCGCATCACGGTGTCGCCGGAAAAAGCACCTAACAAGCCAGAGTATGTCGAACTTGATTACGTGAAAGGTGACATCGTCGCCATCAATGGCAAGAAATTGACGCCGGCCAAAGTGCTGACTGAATTGAATCGCCTTGGGGGCAAGCACGGTATCGGCCGGCTAGACATGGTTGAAAACCGTTACGTTGGAATGAAGTCGCGCGGATGTTATGAAACACCGGGTGGAACGATCATGCTCAAGGCGCACCGCGCCATTGAGTCCATCACCATGGACCGCGAGGTGTTGTCGCTGAAGGACGATTTGATGCCGCGATACGGGCGAATGATCTACAACGGCTACTGGTTTTCGCCAGAGCGCGTGTTATTGCAAAGCTTGATCGACCAGTCGCAGGCGACCGTCAATGGACGGGTGAGATTGAAACTCTATAAAGGCACGGTGTTGGTTGCGGGACGCGTATCCAAGACCGACTCATTGTTTGATCAGACCATTTCCACGTTCGATGACGATGGCGGCGCGTACAATCAAGCTGACGCCGGCGGCTTCATCAAGTTGAACGCGCTGCGTTTGCGGATTGCGGCAAACAAGAAGTTGAGCAAAAAATAATATTCCCCGTTCCATGCGGATCGGGAACATGTGAGGTTACAAATGCCATCTTTTGATATCGCTTCAGAGGCCAACAAAGTCGAACTCAAGAACGCCATCGAGCAGACCAACAAAGAGGTCTCAACGCGTTTTGATTTCAAGGGTTCCGATGCACGGGTCGAGCAAAAGGAGTTCGAACTCACGCTGTTTGCGGACGACGATTTCAAGCTTGGTCAAGTCAAAGATGTGCTGATGAACAAAATGGCCAAGCGCGGCGTGGATGTGCGCCTTCTGGACGAAAAAGACCGCGAAAAAATCGGCGGAGACAAGGTCAAGCAAATTATCAACGTCAAGAATGGCGTTGAAGTTGAGCTTGCCAAGAAAATCCAGAAGCTGATCAAAGAATCCAAAATCAAGGTAACGGCGTCAATCCAGGGCGAATCGGTGCGCGTTCAGGGCACCAAGCGCGACGATCTTCAGCAAACAATTGCGCTGTGCAAAGAAAAGATCACCGAAGTACCGCTACAGTTCAACAACTTTCGCGATTGAGTCCGTCCAGCCACTTTGAATAAAGCCGGTCGGCGAGATTCTTGAGCCTCGGAATGTTGTCGTGCGTCTCGGCCAGTATTTCTTCGGGTGTTTGAATACCCGGGAGCGAGGCGTCGGCGTTTTCTGCGGCCCAGTCGTGACACCAGTCTTCAATCATTGCCGGCGTCATCTCGGTGTGACATTGCATGGCGAGCGATTTGCCGATGACGAAGGCCTGATTCATACATTGCTCGTTTGTAAGAATGCGTTCTGCCCGTTCGGGAATGGCAAAGGTTTCTCCATGCCACTGAAAAGCCGTGAAATCAAAAGGCGTCTCTGCCAGCCAGGTGCGCGCGAGTGGTGAATCTACGCTCCGCACCTTGGTCCAGCCAATTTCTTTGGTGAGATTTTCGGTAACGGCGCCGCCCAAGGCTTTCGAAATCAATTGCCCACCGAGGCAATGGCCAAGACACGGCCGGTCATTCCCAATAGCGCGTTGGATAAGTTTGATCACTGGCGCGGTCCAGGCAAACGCGTCATTTGCGCTCATGGGACCGCCCATGAATACAAAACCCGCAAAAGTGTCAGGATCAGTCGGAACGGATACACCCTCATCCAACTTGAAGAGCGTCCAGGGAACAGAGTGGCGCGATAAAAAGCTGGCAAAATAGCCCGGTCCGTCCTCAGCAGAAAAGCGAAATATGGCGACAGGTTTCACGGTTATTGTCAAAGAGGTAATACAGCATTTTAATGGCGCCTTGCGTGCCTTCGCGGCGCTTTTGTTTTTTAACGTCTGCGCAAACGCAAGCGCCGCTAATGTGACGGTCGTCGGACTATTTCCAGGGAAAGCGGTGGTTGTCATTGGTAGCTCTTCCCCGCGAACCATCTCGGTAGGGCAAAGGCAAGCGGAAAATGTCACGCTCATCAGCACTGCGTCAAACAGTGCTGTTTTTAATATAGAAGGCAAGAGACACACGCTTGAACTTGGCGAACATTTTTCAGCGCCAGGCAACGCCGCAAACGGCGGAAACACTTTGGCGTTGAGTGCAGATAGCGGGGGCCAGTTCTGGGCGATGGGGCAAATAAATGGCAGGTCCGTCAGGTTTCTTATTGACACCGGTGCATCATCAGTCGCGCTCCCGGCCAGTGCGGCCCGCGCAATGGGAATCGATTTCACCAAAGGACAACGCGGGCTTTCTGCGACAGCTGGCGGCGTCGTGCCCGTGTGGCGCGTGACGCTTGACGCAGTCACCATTGGTGAAATTACGTTGTATCGAATTGAGGCGAGTGTATTTGAGGGCGGACTTGACGTGGCGCTATTGGGAATGAGTTTTCTGAATAGGCTGGAAATGAAACGTGACGGCACGCAAATGACGCTCATCAAGAGGTTCTAGCAAGTCAAATGCGGCTACCGTGCAGGCTTACTCGCGAACGGTTCGGCCATGAGTAAAACAACCATTCTTGAGTTTTTTGTTGCCACCGAAAGAAACGGAATCGCCTTCTCAATACAGCGGGCGTTTAGTTAAAACAGAATCACGAACACATAAAATCTACAAATCCCGCTTGTGTCGGGCACAGTTTCCGGCGTATACTTGTGGACTTTGCTGCTCCAGCCGTGGTTTCGTCGGCTGGTAGTCTGCTAGAAAACGAATTGCAAACCATCGCAAATCGTACAGTCCGGGCGTCAGCCGAAGCCGAAATCAAGCGACCGGGCAAAAAGAAGTTTTCTAACCTGCTGACAATGTCCTTTCGGGATATTGATGGCACAAGACGGATCCAAGACTAGCTGTGCCACAAGCGTGGTGCGGAAAAAGTTGGAGATAAAAAAATGATTCAGATGCAGTCGATTCTCGACGTCGCCGATAACACCGGCGCACGGTCAGTGATGTGTATCAAGGTCCTTGGCGGTTCCAAGCGCCGTTATGCGGGCATTGGTGACGTTATCAAGGTCAGCATTAAATCTGCGCAGCCCCGTGGCCGCGTAAAAAAGGGCGAAGTTTACAATGCCGTGGTGGTGCGTACCGCCAAAGGCGTTCGCCGCAACGATGGCTCGCTCATCAAGTTCGACGGCAATGCCGCCGTACTTTTGAACGCGAAGCTGGAGCCAATCGGCACCCGCATCTTCGGGCCAGTTACGCGTGAATTGCGTAACGAGCGCTTCATGAAGATCGTGTCGCTGGCACCCGAAGTATTGTAAGGAGCCCAATCATGAGCAAGATTCGTAAAGGCGACCAGGTCGTCGTCCTCACCGGCAGGGACAAAGGCAAGCGCGGCACCGTACTTAAAGTACTGCCCGATTTTGCCCGTGCGGTGGTTGAGGGCGTGAATCGGGTAAAGAAGCACACCAAGCCAAACCCGATGAAAAATACCACTGGCGGCATTGTGGAAAAAGAAATGTCGATGGATCTTTCAAACATCGCCATTTTTAATCCCGCCACCAGCAAGGCAGATCGTGTTGGCTACAAGACGTTGGAAGACAAGCGCAAAGTTCGCGTGTTCCGTTCCAACGGTGAAGTCATCGACGCGTAAGGCGAGGAATTAATAATGGTTCGATTACATACGCACTACAAAGACACAATAGCCCCTGCGCTGATGGAGCAGTTTGGCTACAAGTCCATGATGCAAGTGCCGCGCATTTCCAAAATCACCCTGAACATGGGTGTTGGCGAAGCGGTTGCAGACAAGAAGATCATGGATCACGCCGTTTCTGACATGCAAAAGATCGCCGGACAAAAACCCGTCGTCACGCTGTCGAAGAAGTCGATTGCCGGCTTCAAGATTCGCGACGGTTATCCCATCGGCTGCATGGTGACATTGCGCTCCAGCAAGATGTATGAATTCTTGGACCGTCTGGTTACGGTAGCGCTGCCGCGTGTGCGTGATTTCCGTGGCATCTCAGGACGTTCCTTTGATGGCCGTGGCAATTACAACATGGGTGTGAAAGAGCAAATTATTTTCCCGGAAATCGAGTACGACAAAATTGACGCACTGCGCGGCATGAATATCTCGATTACCACCACCGCGAAAACGGATGCAGAGGCAAAAGCTTTGTTGGCTGCGTTCAAATTCCCGTTCCGAGGCTAAAGGGTCGTTATGGCAAAACTGTCAGTCATCAATCGTCAAGAAAAGCGCGAAAAACTGGTCAAGAAATTTGCCGGTAAGCGCGCCGGACTCGTCAAGATCGTCAACGACCAGAGTTATTCGGAAGAAGAGCGCTATCAAGCACGGCTCAAATTGCAGGCTTTGCCGCGTAACGCCAACCCGACCCGTCTTCGTAATCGTTGTGCGATTACCGGACGCCCGCGCGGTGTTTACAGCAAGTTTGGTTTAGGACGTAACAAATTGCGTGAAATCGCGATGCGCGGCGAAGTGCCGGGCATGGTGAAAGCAAGCTGGTAATCCTCACGCAAACGGAGACATATTATGAGCATGAGTGATCCAATCGCCGATATGCTGACGCGCATTCGTAATGCGCAGCAGTCGGAAAAAGTCGATGTGACGATGCCTTCTTCGAAAGTGAAGACAGCCATCGCCAAAGTGTTGAAGGACGAGGGCTACATTGAAGACTTCGCAATTCGCACCATCGAAGGCAAAAACGAATTGAACGTCAGCCTGAAGTACTACGCGGGCAAACCGGTGATCGAGAAGATCGAGCGCATTTCGCGCCCTGGCCTTCGCGTATATCGTGGCCGTGAAGATATTAAACCCGTTATGAACGGTTTGGGTGTGGCCATCGTGTCCACTTCCCAGGGCGTGATGACTGATCGCAAAGCGCGCGCTACCGGTGTCGGTGGTGAAGTGCTCTGCATCGTGGTTTAAGGAGGCCGACATGTCACGTGTAGGCAAACTCCCCATCACCGTTCCGGCAAAAGTAGAAGTGTCTTTTGCGGGCAACGAAATTACTGTCAAAGGCCCGTTGGGTACTTTGAAGCAAGCGGCTTCGAGCGACGTGGTCATCAAGCAAGATGGCGACAAAATCGTTCTCGAAGCGGCAAGCAGCTCACAACAGTCCAATGCCATGTCTGGCACCATGCGTGCACTGCTCGCAAATATGGTCATCGGCGTTGAAAAAGGGTTCCAGAAGAAACTGTTGCTGGTCGGCGTGGGTTATAAAGCGGCGGCCGCAGGCACAAATTTGAATCTCACCCTGGGTTTTTCCCACCCGGTCGTGCATGCCATGCCCGAAGGTGTGAAGTGTGAGACGCCAGTTCCGACCGAAATTTTGATTAAGGGTATCGATAAGCAGAAGGTCGGCCAGGTCGCCGCCATCGTTCGCAGTTATCGTCCTCCTGAGCCCTATAAAGGCAAAGGCGTACGTTACTCTGACGAGAAGATCACCCTCAAAGAGACCAAGAAGAAGTAAGCGAGGCCATCATGATCGACAAAAAAATATCCCGTCTGCGCCGTGCCGCGAAAACCCGTGCCACGATCGCCCGCCTCAAAGCCGTTCGCATGACCGTGCATCGGACAAATACACACATTTACGCGCAGATCATCGATGCGTCAGGTGCGAAAGTTTTGGCCGCTGCATCAACGGTCGAAAAAGAAGTGCGCGGACAAGTCAAAAATGGTGCCAGCAAAGAAGCTGCTGGTGTCGTTGGCAAGCGTATCGCCGAACGTGCAAAGGCCGCCGGTGTTACCGCAGTTGCATTCGACCGTTCCGGTTTTGCTTATCAGGGCCGCATCAAGGCTTTGGCTGATGCCGCGCGTGACGCCGGCCTCACGTTCTAATCAAGGATTCGACAAATGGCAAGAAACGATCAGCACGAAGACAAGGGCGACGGCCTCCGCGAGAAAATGATTTCGGTCAACCGCGTGACCAAAGTGGTTAAGGGTGGCCGTATTCTTGCGTTTGCAGCACTCACCGTTGTCGGTGACGGCGATGGCTCAATTGGTATGGGCAAGGGCAAGTCCCGCGAGGTACCAGTTGCCGTTCAAAAAGCAATGGAAATGGCCCGCCGGAGGCTTGTCAAAGTCGCGCTCAAAAATGGCACCTTGCACCACGAAGTGATGGGCAAGCACGGTGGCACCAAGGTATTTATGCAGCCCGCACCGGAAGGTGCCGGTATCAAGGCGGGCGGCGCGATGCGCGCTGTGTTTGAAGTAATGGGAATTACCAATATTTCCGCAAAGTGTCACGGCTCAACCAACCCGTACAACGTGGTTCGTGCGACGCTCGATGCCTTGTCCCAAATTAGCCGTCCGTCGGAAGTCGCCGCCAAGCGCGGTAAGACGGTCGAAGAAATCTTTGCTTAAAGAGCACAGAGGCAAAATATGACTATTCAAAAAACCGTCACTGTGACGCTGACAAAAAGCATTATCGGACGCCTGAAAGCGCATAAAGCATGCGTTCACGGCCTAGGCTTGAAAAAACCCCATCAGACCGTCACTGTTATCGACACACCGTCTAACCGCGGCATGATCAATAAAGTGAGCTATTTGCTCCGCGTCGAAGCTTAAGCGCCTACTGTTGGGCAATTTGCAGAAAAATTAGCGAGAACACAATGGAACTCAATAACATCAAGCCAGCAGAAGGCTCGACCAAGAATCGCCGCCGCGTTGGTCGCGGTATCGGTTCAGGTTTAGGTAAAACTGCTGGCCGCGGTCATAAAGGTCAGAAGTCGCGTTCGGGCGGTTTTCACAAGGTGGGGTTTGAAGGTGGTCAAATGCCGCTTCAGCGTCGCCTGCCAAAACGTGGATTTATATCCATGACGCGCAACGACATTGTGCAGGTGCGACTGTCAGAAATCGCCGCAATGCCAGTAGACACGATTGATCTTGCTGCTTTGCAACAAGCCGGTGTCGTTTCGCATAAAGCCCTCGGCGCAAAGGTATTTTTGTCTGGTTCGATCGATAAGAAAGTGAAGCTGGTTGGACTTGGTGTGACCAAAGGTGCCAAAGCAGCAATCGAAGCGGCTGGTGGCTCAATCGAAACCGCAGTAGTGGCGGCATAAAGCAGATCAAACAGGAACAAACGTTGGCTTCGAACCCTTTAGCTGCAGTCGGCAAGATGAGCGACCTGAAACGCCGTTTGGTGTTTCTGGTGCTGGCGCTTATCGTCTTCCGCATTGGCACGCATGTGCCTGTGCCGGGGATAGATCCGGCAACGCTGGCGAAACTGTTTGAGCAGCAGTCTGGCGGCATTCTTGGCATGTTCAACATGTTTTCCGGTGGGGCACTGTCGCGCTTTTCTGTATTTGCATTAGGGATCATGCCGTACATTTCGGCCTCGATCATTATGCAGCTTCTGACAGTGGTGTATGCGCCGCTTGAAGCGCTGAAGAAAGAGGGCGAAGCCGGGCGCCGCAAGATCACGCAGTACACGCGTTACGGAACGGTTGCGTTGGCGCTCTTCCAGAGCATAGGCATTTCGATCGCGCTGGAATCGCAGCAAGGCTTGGTAATTGATCCGGGGATGGGGTTTCGATTTGTCACCGTGATCACGTTGGTCACCGGGACGTTGTTTTTGATGTGGCTTGGTGAGCAAATTACTGAACGCGGTATTGGCAATGGCATATCGCTGATTATTTTTGCCGGCATCGTTGCTGGACTGCCTTCAGCGATTGGCGGCACCCTTGAGCTTGCGCGTACCGGAGCCATGTCGATTCCTGGCGTACTGTTTATCGTTGCAGTCGTAATTGCCGTCACTATGTTTGTGGTTTTTGTAGAGCGAGGCCAACGGAAGATTCTGGTCAATTATGCCAAGCGCCAGGTTGGAAATAAGTTGTATGGCGGTCAGGCTTCGCATCTGCCGTTGAAGTTGAACATGGCAGGCGTGATCCCACCCATTTTTGCTTCATCCATCATTTTGTTTCCGGCCACGGCAGCGAGTTGGTTTAGCCAGAGCGAAGGCATGGTGTGGCTCAAGGATATAAGTGCCGCGCTTGCACCAGGTCAACCGCTGTACACAATTCTTTATGCTGCAGCGATTATTTTCTTCTGCTTTTTTTACACTGCGCTGGTTTTCAATTCCAAAGAAACAGCGGAAAACCTCAAAAAGAGCGGCGCGTTTGTTCCCGGAATCCGTCCTGGCGATCAGACAGCACGGTACATCGACAAAATATTGATGCGCTTGACGTTGGTAGGTGCCGCGTACATTACGCTGGTGTGCTTGTTGCCGGAATTCTTGCAGATGCAATATAACGTGCCATTTTATTTTGGCGGTACCTCGTTGCTGATTATTGTTGTGACGACGATGGACTTTATGGCGCAGTTGCAGGCCTACATGATGTCGCACCAGTACGAAAGCCTGCTGAAAAAAGCCAATTTCAAGGGATCCGGGTTTCCGGTTCGCTAAGTACAGCTAACGAGGGTGAATGGCGAAAGAAGAAATGATTCAAATGCAGGGGGAAATTGTCGAAACGCTTCCCAATGCAATGTTCCGGGTGAAATTGGAAAACGGCCACATCGTTTTGGGCCACATTTCTGGAAAGATGCGAATGCACTATATTCGCATCCTTCCTGGCGACAAAGTGACAGTGGAGTTGACGCCCTACGATTTAACGAAAGCAAGAATTACTTTCCGCGCCAAGTAAGCGGAAAAATTAGGAGTAACGATAATGCGAGTTCAGGCATCGGTAAAAAAAATCTGTCGTCACTGCAAGCTGGTGCGACGCAAGGGCGTGTTGCGCGTGATTTGTATCGAACCGCGCCATAAGCAGCGCCAAGGTTAACGGTTAAGAGGCACAAATAAAATGGCACGTATTGCTGGCGTAAATATCCCCAATCATCAACATACCGAAATCGCTTTGACAGCGATCTATGGTATCGGTCGTACCAGCGCGCAGAAAATCTGCACGGCTGCTGGCGTAAGCAGATCCGCGAAGATCAAGGACCTGACCGACGGCGACATGGACAAGCTCCGCGAACAGATTGCGAAGTTCACCGTTGAAGGTGACCTCCGCCGCGAGGTTTCCATGAGCATCAAGCGTCTGATGGATCTTGGTTGCTATCGCGGTACGCGCCATCGCAAAGGACTGCCGGTGCGGGGGCAACGTACACGCACTAATGCGCGTACTCGCAAGGGTCCGCGCAAAGCCATCCGTTTGGCGAAATAGAAGTCTAGATCAAAGGAATCAGCATGGTAAAACCAACCGCTGCAACGCGCGTACGCAAGAAAGTCAAAAAGAATGTGTCGGAAGGCATCGCACACATTCACGCGTCGTTCAATAACACCATCATCACCATTACCGACCGTTCGGGCAATGCACTTTCTTGGGCAACGTCGGGAGGTGCTGGCTTCAAAGGTTCACGTAAGTCCACACCGTTCGCCGCACAGGTCGCCGCGGAATCTGCAGGCAAGGCCGCGCAGGAATGTGGCATCAAGAACCTTGAGGTGCGCATCAAAGGCCCAGGCCCAGGACGCGAATCCGCTGTTCGTGCTTTGAACGCGCTGGGAATCAAAATTTTGTCGATCGCTGACGTGACGCCGGTACCACACAATGGTTGCCGCCCACCCAAGCGTCGTCGCATGTAATTGCAGGGAGAATAGAACGTGGCTCGTTATCTTGGTCCAAAATGTAAGCTCTCTCGTCGCGAGGGTACTGATCTTTTCCTGAAAAGTGCGCGTCGTCCGCTCGATTCAAAGTGTAAACTTGAATCGCGCCCAGGACAACACGGTGCAAAGCAGAATCGCGTGTCAGAGTACGGCACACAGCTGCGCGAGAAGCAGAAAATTCGTCGTATGTACGGTGTGCTTGAGCGTCAGTTCCGCACGTACTTCGCCGAGGCTGCCCGTCGTAAAGGCGCAACCGGCGAAAATCTGTTGCAACTGCTCGAGTCACGTCTTGACAACGCCGTCTATCGCATGGGTTTCGGTTCTACCCGTGCGGAAGCGCGCCAACTCGTGTCTCACTGTGCAGTGCAAGTCAACGGCAAAGCGGTCAATATACCGTCGTATTTGTTGAAGCCCAATGACGTGGTGGCTCTCAAGGAAAAAGCGCAAAAGCAATTACGCGTGCAGGATTCCTTGAAGCTAGCCGAATCAAGTGGATTCCCAAGCTGGGTGGAAGTGGACGCGAAGAAGTTTACCGCCGTGTTCAAAGCTCTCCCGGACCGCGCTGAATTCGCTGCCGACATCAACGAGCAACTCGTCGTCGAACTGTATTCCAAGTAATTCGTTTTTCAGGCGCGCCATGCCTGTCATGGTGCGTCTCCACTTTTTATAGAGGCACTCGTCAATGCAAAGCAATGCCACGACTTTTCTGAAGCCGCGCATCATCGACGTCCAAAACATTTCGCCAGCCCACGCCAAAGTGGTGATGGAACCGTTCGAGCGCGGTTATGGCCACACGCTCGGCAATGCGCTGCGACGCATTTTGCTCTCTTCGATGCCCGGCTTTGCGCCGACTGAAGTAAAAATCGCCGGTGTGCTCCACGAATACTCCACGCTGGAAGGCGTGCAGGAAGACGTGGTCGATATCTTGTTGAATCTCAAAGGCCTGGTAATGAAGTTGCATAATCGCAACGACGTTACGCTAAAGCTGAAGAAGGCCACTGCGGGTGCCGTCACGGGTGCCGATATCGAACAAACTCACGATGTCGAAATCCTGAACCCGGAACACGTGATTGCGCATTTGACCGCCGGCGGCAAGATCGACATGCAGATCAAAGTAGAGAAAGGCCGTGGCTATGTAGCTGCGACGGCGCGCCGTACGGAGCAAGACACCCGTTCCGCTGGCTCCATCCTGCTCGATGCTTCATATTCGCCAGTGCGTCGCGTGAGCTATGCAGTTGAAAGCGCACGCGTTGAACAGCGTACTGATCTCGATCGACTGGTGATGGACATCGAAACCAACGGTGCCATCGAGCCGGAAGAAGCTGTCCGATACGCCGCACGTGTTCTGGTTGATCAGCTCTCCGTATTTGCCGATCTGCAAGGTACGCCGATGCAGACTGAAGAAGCCAAAATGCCGCAGATCGATCCGATCCTGTTGCAGCCAGTTGATGACCTTGAGCTCACGGTGCGTTCCGCTAATTGCCTGAAAGCTGAAAATATTTACTACATCGGTGACCTGATCCAGCGTACTGAAAACGAATTGTTGAAGACACCGAACTTGGGCCGCAAATCTTTGAACGAAATCAAGGAAGTGCTCGCCAGCAAAGGTCTAACCCTCGGTATGAAGCTGGAAAACTGGCCCGTCGCAGGTATTACAAAATAAGTAGTAGTTGGACTCCGGTCAGGTTACGTAACCAGGCCGGGACGACCCGGATCTCACCGGGTCGTTTTTCAAACCCATAATGATAACAAGGCTGGCTTAATTTCTTAAGCAAAACGGCCAAGAGACTACCAAGGAAATCACCATGAAACATCGTCACGGATTAAAGAAACTTAACAAGACCTCGTCGCATCGCCTGGCGATGTTCCGCAACATGACCAATTCGCTCCTGTTGCACGAAGTCATCAAAACCACGCTGCCAAAAGCGAAGGCGTTGCGCAAAGTGTTCGAACCCATCATCACATTGGGTAAAGAGCCGACGTTGGCCAATCGCCGCCTCGCATTCAACCGTTTGCGTGATCGCGACATGGTCACGAAATTGTTTGATGTGCTTGGTCCGCGTTACAAGTCGCGCGCAGGTGGCTACATGCGTATCCTGAAGTACGGCTTCCGGGTTGGCGATAACGCACCAATGGCGCTAATCGAATTAGTTGATCGCCCGGAAATTTCTTCGGCACCCACGGCAGAAACAACGGGCGAATAATACCCGCAAAAAATGGCGCAATAAAAAGTCGGGCTTGCCCGGCTTTTTATTGCGCGAAATCCTGCTGACGGGAAAAATATGAAGGGAAGCTCATGCCTTCCCCTCGATCCCCAGACGTATTTCTGCAAAGCGCCTATCGACGGGCCTCCTGGCATGATATTGGCTGGAACTGCCCGTCAATGCTGGTGTTTTGCCATTTTCAATTCCACAGCTAATTATTCGGAATCGTGTTGCGCAATTTAATATGCAAATCACGCAACTGCTTCTCTGGCACGGCGGTCGGCGCATCAACCATCAAATCTTGCCCGCGCTGTGTTTTCGGAAATGCGATCACATCTCGAATTGAATCCCACTTTTCGCACATGAGTGTCACCGAGCGGTCGAGGCCAAAGGCGATGCCACCCATCGGCGGCGCGCCATATTCGAGCGCATCCAGCAGGAAGCCAAATTTGGCGCGTTGATCTTCAGTCGAAATGCCGAGCGTCTTGAATTGCTTTTGCTGCAATGCCGGCTGATGAATACGCACCGAGCCGCCGCCAAGCTCCCAGCCATTCATCGCCACATCGTAGGCTTTAGCCACCACTTTGGAAGGGTCCGTGTCCATCAACGCAATATGCTCGTCTTTCGGGGCGGTGAATGGATGATGCGCAGAGACGTAGCGATTATTCTCTTCGTCGAAATCGTACGCAGGGAAATCAACTACCCACACCGGTTTGTAGCCAGCTTCGGCAAATCCTTTCGAATGGCCGATCTTCACGCGCAGCGCACCCAGTGTGTCGTAAACGACTTTAGATTTATCGGCGCAGAAGAAAATCAGGTCGCCCGTTTTTGCGTTACAAGTGGCGAGGATTTTTGCCAGCACATCATCGGACATGAACTTCACGATGGGCGATTGCAGGCCTTCGGCATTAGGTTTGCTGGCGTCGTTGACCTTGATATAGGCGAGACCCTTTGCGCCATAGATCGCAGCAAACGCAGTCAAATCATCAATCTCCTTGCGCGCAAACATGGCATTGCCGCCCGGCACATTGAGTGCGGCGACGCGACCGTTCTTGGCGTTAGCCATGTCGACAAACACTTTGAAACCGGAGTCGCGAACGATGTCTGTCAGTTCGGTAAGTTCAAGGTTAATGCGCAAGTCGGGCTTGTCCGAGCCGTATTTCGCCATCGCGTCGGCATAAGTAATGCGCGGAAAGTCCGGCAAATCTACGTCGACGCCCGCTTTCCACATTGCCTTCACGAGACCTTCCATGATGTCCTGGATTTCGCGCTCATCGAGAAAGGAGGTCTCAATATCAATCTGCGTAAACTCAGGTTGCCGATCAGCGCGCAGATCTTCGTCACGGAAACATTTGACGATCTGGTAATAACGATCAAACCCTGACACCATCAACAGCTGCTTAAAGAGCTGAGGACTTTGCGGCAAGGCGTAGAACTGGCCGTCGTGCATGCGTGAAGGCACTAAAAATTCGCGCGCGCCCTCAGGCGTTGATTTGTAGAGTACCGGCGTTTCTATATCGATAAACCCCTGCTGGTCCAGATATTGCCGAACAGCCATCGCAATGCGATAGCGCATGCGTAGATTCTTTTGCATGGACTCGCGACGCAGGTCGATGTAGCGATATTTGAGGCGCACCTCTTCGTTGACGTTGTCGTCGTCAATCATGAATGGCGGCGTCAGCGCTGCGTTGAGGATTTCAACTTGCGAGGCGAGCACTTCAATTTCGCCGCTCTTGAGGTTTGTATTGATGGTGCCCTCAGGGCGCATCCGCACCGTACCAATCACCTTGAGTACAAATTCGCTGCGTGTTTTGTCGGCGGTTTGAAAGGCTTCGGGCGTATCCGGATCGATCACAACCTGCACCAGACCTTCACGGTCGCGCATATCGATGAAAATGACACCGCCGTGGTCGCGACGACGATGCGCCCACCCAAATAGCGTGACGCTCTGACCGAGGTATTGCTTGTCGATGAAGCCGCAGTAGTTAGTTCTCACAATAGTTTCCCGAAATTTCTTCTTGCGATGATGTTTGAGTGATCATGTCGTCCCAAAGACGGAAATATGCCGCGCATATTGCCGCCTGCCAACGACAAGCGGATTTCTCACCCGATGGAGCCAGGTTCGTGATGACCGGGGAATGTAGAAAGCGGCGCCGTAGCCGGCAGCGTAGTGCGGGCTACGGCTTCCGATTGGGGTCGGTGCCGGATGTTTTCATCTCAGCACCGTTTCTGTGGATGGGTCGCGGCGGTTCTGCGACGCCCATGGAGATGATGTATCTCAACGCTTCGTCCACCGACATATTAAGTGGCCGCACTTCGGACTTTTGCACGAGCAGGAAAAAACCGGCGGTGATGTTGGGCGTCGTGGGAACAAACACCGCGTAATATTCGAAACCGAGATGATCGGTGACCTCGTGCTGCGGGTCGCCCGTCAGTAGTGCGACCGTCCAGGTGTCTTGCTGGGGATAACGCACTAACACGGCCTTGCGAAATGCCTTGCCCTCGGGTGAAAACAAGGTGTCTGAAATTTGCTTTACACCACCATAAATCGATCGCACGATAGGAATGCGCTGCAAAACAAGATGCCACCAATGCAGCAGTTTCTTGCCAAAAAAATTAGCTGCAATCACACCCGTCAGCAGCACGATACTCACCGTGAGAATCACGCCCATTCCCGGAATATGCACGCCGAACAGCGCCTCGGTGCGGAATCGCTGCGGCAGCAGCAGCAACGATTGATCCATCGTATCGATGAGCAGCTTCAGCACCCAGCCGGTGATGACGAGTGGTATCCAGACCAAAAGCCCAGCGATCAGGTATTTACGCATGCAACTATTTTTTCTTACTTATTTGGCAGGGTTCGTCTTCGCTGCTGCGGGCGCAGTCGCGGCAGGCGTCGGCGAAACTGCGGGCGGGGCAGATGTCGGCGGAGGAGATGCAGTTTCGGTCTTCGTGTCGCTTTTTGTTTCCGATTTG